>ERZ1034865.666-NODE-666-length-19288-cov-5.509957_pt1 | contig 19288 bp, 15 predicted proteins | sample MGYA00520632_ERZ1034865 | MGnify/ENA primary metagenome ERZ1034865 (study PRJEB33766, sample SAMN09781738) | gut metagenome | biome: gut microbiome | host: Homo sapiens | place: Madagascar | study: EMG produced TPA metagenomics assembly of the PRJNA485056 data set...
AAGTCTTCTTTACCGTGCACTTATATTTCCATGCCTTGCCGGTATATCTCCGGATGGTATAGGTCTTCGCATTCTTTGCCTTCTTCCAGGATATGTTTACCGACTCATAGGCGCCTTTTCCTTTCACATTTGTCGGTGTGGCCGGCTTGCTGGCTGCATTTGCCGGGAGTGTAATGACAACTGAAGATATAACCATCACGCCTGCTAAGACGAAGGCCTTTAGCTTATTTGAAATTGATTTTTCCATATTAAAACCTCCTCTTTTGTCATTGGTTAATTAGCGATATAAATTCCCGGATACTTGCCGGTATTCGTCTCTTTTCACTGAGTTCTGATTATTCAATTACTATTTCAATTTAGATCGTCCGTCATAGTATTTTTTCGCATATTTGTAACAATCCTTGTTTTCACGTTTAAGATTATATGGCCTTATATAATGTTTGTTAATCACATTGACCTTTCCGTTTAGGGACGATGCTTTTTTCAGTTTTTTGTTGATACCCTTCTTGCCAAAGTCGGACTTAATGTATTTACGCTGAAAGGTTGCAGATTTCCAAGAAACTTTTTGCTTCTTTGCCTTTTTTAAAAGATCTTTTTCAGCGCCATAACACCAATACATAACGCCCCGACCATTATCATTTTTGCAAGAATATTTTATATTTGTCTGTCTCTTCATAACGGCCATAATAGCACAGGCGTCTTTTGCACTGTACTTCTGAGTCTTGGTCAACCCCTTATAGGTGGACTTTTCCGTCTTTGTAAAAGCAGCTGCGCTAATGCATCCAAGGCAGCCGATGGCAATTATGGCAGTGATCAGAATGACTGAAAATCGTTTTGCTTTTTGTTTCATTTTCTTCACCTGTAAGTTCCTTTCTCCTACTTCTCTACTGATTGTGTTTGTGTGATGTACGCTTGTATGCCAGTGCACTCCTAAAATAGTGCACTGGCATACAAACTATTCAAATTATTGCCTGAGATTGATTCCTTCGTTGTCCGAAGCCTCATTCATAATCATTTAAAGTGACCACAAATAAGGCTTCGGAATGAAATTCCGTCAAAAGTTTGAATCTTTGCTGCTATTTGCTTCTTGGTACTCTTAGGCGTGAGCATTGGTCTTGCTCTGATTAACGATGATGTTATACATTTCCAGCGGATCTGTTGTTCCAAGATCTGCGGTCTGGATTCCCATTGCATCTACATCAATGTCCAGGTTCTGTCCATCAATCTGCTCGTCAACGATATTGATGAATTTTACGGAATCAAATACCGGATTGGTCTTCTCACCCTTCTTCAGGGCCTTCATGTTTCCGTTAGTTCCTACATATCCATAGACGTATTCGGTGTGATCGTCTGCAGCATTGGTCTTGATCAGCTTCCAGTTGTTGTTCACTGTATATGTGAACAGATCCTGTACCTTCTTCTCATTCAGAGTACCGTTCGCAGTTACAGTGGTTACAGATGCTTTTGGCACCTTCACAGAAATGAATGCGTAAGCGTCGTTTACTCCGGTGTTGGTTACCAGCGGGTCTTTCTTGATTACCTTGTTAGGAGTGATATCCTTACCTTCTTCCGGGTTCCAGTTCGGTTCCGAAACTTCTACTTCGATATCTCCCACGGTGAAGCTATTGGTTGCCTTGCTGTGATCTACAAAGTATGCAAAGCTGGCGCCAATGACCAGAACGCATACTGTGGCGATTGCAATGACGATAGTTTTCTTTTTAGTTGTGAAATGAGCTTTCATGATTACTGTTTTCCTTTCTACTACTGTTGTGTTTGTGTTACTGTGTTTGTAAATTTGTTTTTAATCTTTGGTTGTAACGGTATCTTCATTTCAGGCAATATTGGCAAATTAGACAGTGGTGTTAAAAAAGCTTAACCACTAAAATCTATTTAATTGATTAATCAATGCATAGTTGATATATTAGTTGATATATTGATAGATGCAGAATGCAAGTCTTAGTTTTGCAAGATTAAAGAAAATCGAGCTGGAAAGTTTCTTGGTTGGGAAATTTCTCATTCAAGTTTCCCGTTCAAGTTTTCCTTTTCCGTTCAAGTTTTAGCTCAACTTTCTTGCAACGTTTCTTACGGTGCAAACAACTAAGAAAATCTGCTTGCGGATGTCTTCAGGGATTCCTGTGGTTTTCCTAGAGTTTCCTGTAAGTAAGTTTTCTTTTTTGAAAACACTGCACGAAAACTTCCTTGAAGCACGAATACCGCAAATGTCTTTGCTTTCAAGGAATTTAAAGAGTTATTGTTTTCTGTTTTCATTGGGGTTCCTCCAAAGTTTCCTAAGAGAAACATTTGAATTCAAAATTATCTTCACTCCAGAAAAATTTCTTGCACAGGCTTTCCAAAGGGTGAATAGATTTCCTGATGGGTCCTCTTGTTCAACCTTCTAAGAAAATGTTTCCTATAAGCTTGAACGACAGATATCAGCCGTTCAAATCCATGTACCTCCTGATAGAGACCACAAAAGCAAACGGTCTGGATCCATTCAAATATCTTGTCTATATTTTTGAGGCTGTCACAGGACGAAAACTATAAACTGGAGCAGCTGATGCCATGGACAAAAGCCGTAGTTGACACCTGTAAAGCCCGTTGCCTGCGAATGATCAGGCGAAAAGGCGAACCAGTGTCATAGCCGGTGTTAACATCATGGCTATTGTAGGCTATAACCAGTGTTGACTTCAATGTGCCATGGTTTGACGCTTACGCTTATTCGTAGTGTGTTGCAAGTAATTCATAATAATCCCCTTTTGATTTTTTAGATTAAATACTTACTTTTTCTTTTTCGCCTTCGGCTGCTTGACATAGTCTAATGGATTAACAAACTTCCATTTTGTCTTGCCGTTCTTACCTTTGACCTTTTTTTTCACTTCGAAATGGAGGTGCGCTGCAGTTGCATGACCTGTAGCTCCAACTTTTCCAATATAAGCAGCTTTTTTCACCTTTTTGCCCTTTTTGACGCCAATTTTGCTTAGGTGTGCATAGATGGTCCTTTTTCCGTCATTGTTTTGAATTTTTATTGTTTTGCCATAACCACCCATAGTGCCGGCATAGATGACTTTACCGCCTGTTGCTGCATAAATCTTTGTCCCCTTCTTTGCAGCAATGTCTATGCCAGTGTGGTAATCATAACGTCCATTTTTGCCAAATTTTGAGGTTATTACCCCTCTTGTTTTTCCGAGTGGCCAATAATAACTTGTGGCAGCAGTGCCGGTCATTACCGAGGATCCAATCATCAGTACCGCCATGAGCATCGCCAGAACTCGTGCTATGACATGTTTCCGGCTGCTTGTCTTTGCGATTTCCATTTACATTACCTCCCATTCTCTGCTTTATGCTCTTTGTTCGTTATTCGCTTCGTATTCCTCGTTTCTGTAAAGCAGATAGTTCCAGTCGATATGTTCCTCCCAGGAAGCATCCTTTTCGATAACATCCAGCGTCGGGGTCAGAATCGGCACAAGGGCTTCCAGAATATCTTCGAATTCTGAGAAATCTTCCTCCGGATTAAGTTCCCTGCACTTCTTCTCTTCTCCCAGTGCAAATATGGCATACTGGTTCTCCGAAGCGGTCACGTTTCTTGCGAAGTCGTAGATTCTGTTTCGCTTCTTCCCGGTCACCTTGGAGGATTCAAAGGAGAGATAATGAAGACTTTCAACAACTGCGTATGCCGTAACCGGCGGTACGTTGATTGTTGGAATCTCGTTCTCCTTGTAAAATAATCCGTTTATCAGTACGTGGTCATATGCCGGAAATGCCGCCGGGAGCGGTCTCCCCTTTACAAACGCCTCATTTTCCATTGCAATGTAACCAAGGTCCCAAAGCATCTTGTATTCTGCGGCCACTGCATTTAACGTCACGTCTCCGGTGCCAAGCAGGGCGATTTCCATCGGATGGAGTTCTTCTACGGCACATCGATTAAAATTGAACATATCTGTCCACCTTCTTTCACTGTTCTGTTATCTATCTGCTTTTAAGATTTTGCATCCTTTTCGGAATATCTCCGATACCACAGAAGGCTGCCGGAATCAGCAGCCTTCTGTATTAGTATTAGTTCATGTCGGTATCGTTTCCCGCTCTGCAGCTGACTTAGTTGGATAAACCAAATCGCTGCATTAAAAAAGAAAGCGTTTATGGCCGAAAGTGCTTAATTACTTATTCGACGATGCTTTCTTCTTTCTGGTCTTGTAATATGCTGCTCCTGCAACGACGCAGATGATGAGTGCTCCGCCGTAGATCAGCAGATTTCTCTGGTCTCCGGTCAACGGAGGGATAACCTCATCTTTCGGGTTCCGGATCAGTACCATCTGGGCCTCATCATTGATGTCCTTGTGGGTTGCAACCACTCTGTTCTTCTCCGGTGTATCCGAGTTCTCCTCGGTCTTTGTATTGTAGCAGGTCTCGAATGCGACCAGTTCCTTTCCTTCCATTCCGGTAGTGTTTACGGTAAACTCTACCTCCTGTTTTCCGGTGGATTTCTCCGGCACAAATGTTGCGGTTCCGGTAACTTTTTCGCCGTGTTCCACCATCGGATCCTTGGTATCCTTTACCATGAGAACACATTCCAGGATGTAAGTGTTTCCCGGAGTGAGGTCTTTGTAGGATACGGTGTCCACGAACTTGGTCTTCTTGGATGCGATGACCTTCTTCTTGGCATCTGCCGTCAGATATGTTCCGATTTCCGGATTCGGTCTGATCGGTGTCTGTGCGATATCGGTCTTTTCCGGAATGGTGCTGTCCTTTCCTTCGATGGTATAGGTCACATCGTAGGTTCTTGCGGTATTGGTCCAGCCGTCATCTGCCGGTTCATTGGTCTGATCCTTCATGTTGCAATCCTTTTCCTCGGCGTTTTCATCGGCCTTGTACTTGGAATCGCTGTCTTTGGCGGTATCTGCCAGCTTCACCGGTGCGTTTGTAACGGTGGTTGTAAAGGTTACCGTTGCGGTCTCGCCGGCTTTTACGGTAATATTGGCCGCTCTCAGCTTCTTGCCCTGGTTGTTCCAGGCAGCACCCGTTACCTTCTTTACAGTCGGATCGGAGAAGTAGCCCTTGTTGTTAAAGTTATCGGTAACATTCATTGTGAGATCCAGGTCGCCGGTATTCTCCACGATTACGTCGTAGTCTACCTTTTCGCCCTTTGCAAAACCATACTTTCCGGCCGGGTCATTGGCTTCCGGAGCGTCGGTGGTACGGATCTTGTACATGTTGTAGGAAACCTTGATGACCTTTACTGTCTGGCCCTCATCGGTAATGTCCTTATGGGTTGCCACCAGGTCTCCCTTGCTTCCATCCTCGTTCAATTCGTAGATTTCCTCAAAGGCTACCAGGTTCTTTCCGGCCAGCCCTTTGGTGTTAAATGTCATATTTACATCCACCGAGCCTTTATTGGATCTTGTGGTGAATTTCTGGGATCCGGTAACGACCTTGTCGTCCACTTTCAGTGGCTCTCCGGTCTCCTTGTCCATAATGGTGCATTCTGCAACGAACTTGTGTCCGGTCTTCAGCTTCTCATAGCTTACTTCATCTACCAGGCTGGTGTCTTCCCCTTCCAGAACCATTTTGTGGCCGTTTCTGTCGGTTAGTTTAGTGCCAATATCTGCATCGGTAATGGTTCCCAGGTCGCATACATAGCCGTCTTCATAGACAAATGCCGTTGTGCTGATCAGGTTCTTGTTCTTGTTTGCTTCGCATGGAAGCTCTTTGATCGTGTATTCGTCGTAGACAAACGGACGGAGCTTGGAATCCGGCTTGGTCACATTGCCTTCTTTGTCCATGCCGAACCATACCTTGTTCTTGTAGCTGAGCTTGGACTCATCCAGTGTGCCGTCTTTGCTTAGTGCATAATCGTTCGTGTTCACCGTGTCGGTGTTCACGGTACCTTTAGATGTGAACTTGCCGTTCGGGTCGGTTACCACGATGTGGGATTCTCCGGTGCTCTTGGATGTGATCTTGAACACGCAGTTAGCCAGTCTGTCTTCTCCAATATCCTTCTTCAGGAACTCCAGGTCACCGCGCTTTGCCGGCTCCTTCACATTGGCATCCTTCGAAGTCAGCATGTTGTAGGATTTGACGGTTTCGGTCTTGGATCCGTTGCCCTTAACTACCGCCAGTTGCGGGGTTTCGTTCTTTTCGTAGCCTTCCGGTGCCTCGATTTCGGTGATGATGTAGGAACCTAATCCGAAGGTGTTGTCTCCTTCTGAATCCTTATAGAATTCTTGCCCCGAAACGAAATATGTTTTCATTTCATCCGCTGTTCTCGGAATCTTAATTCTTCCATTCTCATCCGTCTTCAGCACCCATGTTTTCTTCTTGTGGCTCTCCTTCGCCTCGGATGGGGAAGTGTAGAAGTCATCGTAGTATACCACCTGGAACTTGGCCCCTTCCAGGGATGCTCCGCCGACGGCATGCGGCTTTCCGGTCTCCCGGTCGATCTTCTGAAGCACGACGGCAAACGGGTCGTTCTGAGGCTTATCCGATGTCTTGAAGGTGGTTGTTTCCTCGGATTTGATCGTTACCTTGCTGTCTTTGTCCGAAATGGTCTCAATGGCATAACCTTTTGCTGCTTCCAGCTCCTTAATAGTGTAATGACCCACCGGAAGCTCGATTTTCTGGGATTCCCCCTTCTCATCCGTCACAAGTTCATCCACCTTGTTTCCATCGCTGTCATAAACACCGTATTTTGCGCCCTTCAGGGAGTAGCAGTCGTTGTCCTTGGACAGGGATTCGTTGGAAGATACCTTATGCAGCTTCAGATAGCCAGTGTTCAGATAACCTACCAGCATGTCCTGAACGCCGCCCTGGAAGCAGACGAATACTTTGAATCCATCCGGAACCGCTTCGTCCCGGAATGTTCCGTCCTTATACATGGCATCTCCCAGCTTCTTGGCCTTGGTCCATACATCTCCCAGAGAGGAGGCGTGTGTGCCGCCGAAGGTGGCCAGGTCTGCCGGTCTTCCGGCATAGACATAGGACAGTGCCAGGTGGGCGATTCCCCAGTCCTTATTGGCATCGCCGGTATAGAATTCCTTTCGCACATTCTTCACATTCTTCTCGTATCCCGGATAGGACGGAGAATAGTAGCAGATGTTCCGAATGCCGTTCCATTTGCCGGTATCCAAATCATCCTCAAGCACCTTATCTACCGTCGCTTTGCCGGCAGACGGAGAAAGGCGGTCCGGCTGCACGCAGTAGGAATATCTGGATCCCAGGCGGTCTCCCAGGTCCGTCTTTAAGGTATTGCTGTAGCCGCCGTCGCCGCTTCCGTAGCGGATCCGACCACCGGAATATGTCGTATAGGTGCTTCCCTTCTTGCCGCTGAATGCCGATGCCTCTTTGGTCATCATCGGAAGCACCGCCGTCAGCATCATCATAAATGCAAGCAGAATCGTTCCCATCTTCCGAAGAGGATTGCTGCCTGTATGCGTTCTGTTCCTTTCCATTAAACAAACTCCTTTTCTTTCTTCTGTGAAATAACTTCTGTAATGCGCTTTACTGCCATTCTTTCTACAATCATGACGACCACCTCCTTTCCCCCTTGAAAGCTCTTCTTGTATTTGTGTATATATAAAAACAGACCTCATGCTTAAGGTCTGTTCTTATCCGGGCCGGATGATTCTATTGATTCGTATGGTATATATCCCCTTTTTCTCTTAACGAAAAGGAGCCTCCGAAGAGGCTCCCATCTATAAAGAAAGAAGGAGGTTGTAATTTTCTATGTTCATAATACATCATGCATTCATGAATCAATAATTACTTTATATAACCGCAAATATCACAATATGTTTCATTGTATGGAATATCGTATTTAACTTTTTCAGTTTTATAGAACTCTTCTACGTTTCTAGATGAGCCAGTTCCGTTATTATCCAATTCCCAATCTGTATGTGCTGTAGCTTCTGGATTTGACATCTCCCAATGCTCTGGATTGCCAGATTCTACATAATCATGGATATTTCCATTTGAATCTGTGTAGTGATTTATAAATTTTTTATTACAATCTAAGCACTCTATATATTTTTTCTTGTAAGTTACTGTCTTGTATCCTGTTTTTGTTTTCTGTCTTGTTTTCCATTGATGCTGATGCAGGGTCACCTTGCCGCTCAGGTCTTTTCTTGCATGGCAGCTGCAGGTGTATCCGGTCTTCACCTTCTTCGAAACCACCTTGTCCACTTCCTGCTCTTCGTATACCGGTTCGGTTACGGTCTCGGTGACGTCTTCCGCCTTGGTGGATTCGCAGGTGCAGGAATCCTCGTCTCTGTGCTTGGAGACCAGCGCGTTTATCTGCTCTTCCGTGTAGGATGCATCCGGGTTATCTATTTCATCCAGAGTCTTTCCGCATGTGTCACATACCAGCTTGACTCCGGTTTTCTTCTCTACGTCTTTGGTTCCGGTCTGAACCTGTTCTTTCACCTTCACATGTTCATCCACGGTCTTGTATTCTGCTTCCCATTTGTGGGTATGCTTCTTGCCATCGATGCGAAGGGTATCCTTATTCCATGTAGCTGCAGACTTTGAAGTCCATGCGCTCTTCTTCTTTCCGTTCAAAGCCCGAACTGCCAGCGTATACTTGGTGCCTCTCTTCGGAGCTTTGTAGGAATACTTGGTTGACTTGGTCTTTCCCTTCAGCGTCTTGTACTTAACAATTGTCTGGTATCTGTATACTTTGTACTTGCCCTTCTTTGCTTTAACAACCTTGTATTTGCCTTTCTTGGTGTATGCCTTCTTGTTCTTTTTGGTCTTTTTTACCTTCTTGACATACTTCCAGCCCTTAGGGTAGGTCTTCAGTGCGACCTGGTACTGCTTTGCGTTCTTGGCCTTCTTCCATTTCACCGTAATGGTGGAGCTCTCCACCGACATGGATGTGATTGCCGGCTTCGACGGCTTCTTTGCCTTTGATGCTGCATAGGTATTCACTGAGTTCATTGGCATGAATGTGAATGCTACGGCAAAGGCGACCATCATGGTGATGACCTTATTTCTTAATCCCCTTTTTGCCATTTTTTCTTCCCTTCTGCTATTACAGCTATTTGTTCTAGTCTTTGTGTTCATTTCATTTGTGTCCGGAAGAACGGCATCTCCCATAGCCTTTCTCCTTTCTCGTTTCGTCGTTCCTTCCTGCATCATTTCTTCATCCTTTCTCTTCTTTTTTTGAAGCACTGTTTTACACGCCTTTTGCCTCTCTTTTTCCTTTCTTCTGAGGACATTTTAGAAAAAGATATTCTCTTTGTAAAGTGTCCTGCCTTTCATTTTCGGATTTTTTCGTCCTCGGAAGCCTTGAATTTCAAGGGTTTCAAAAAAATATGAGAAATTTCTCAAGGTCTGTTTTCCATTTGACTCTTACCGTGTTTCTGCCTTGCGGTAATCTCTTTCGAAGCTTATGCAGGAATCACCTCTTTCGCATATATTCTGCATCAGAACCGGTTGAGTATCTTATTCTGCTGCAAAAGCCTTTCCTGCCGCAGCGGATGTCTCGTGGTCTTCACTTCCGGTTTCGTTTCTGTTCTCTGTGCTGTTTCCCGAGACAGTCTTGCTTCCCTTACTTTCCTCGCTTTCAGTCATGCTGACTGCTTCGGCGTTCTTTGCAGCTTCGACGTCTCCGGCACTTCCGTTTTGATTGTTTTTATTTGTGGAATCCGGGTTCTCTTGTTCCGGCGGCTTCGTATAACCCGGGATTTTTTCGAATGTGACTTCGAGCTTCTGCGATTTCTTTATGTTCCGGATCGTGTAGGATGCTGCCGTTTTGCTTATTTTTACGCTCTTTCCGTTCAGCTTCACGGTCCCAATCCGGTATCCGCTGTCCGGAGTGATTTCTACGGCAGTACTTCTGCCCCATTTCACGTTTCTTGTCTTCCCGACGGTGCCATGTCCCCCGGCGGATGTTATCACTTTGAAGTAATCGGTGTAATTAAGTCCCTTTATTCTCAGAATCATGGCAATCCGTGGATCCTTGCTGTACGGATCTCTGGAGGTATTGGTCATCTTTGAGAGTACCAGTGGGGTGCCCTTTCCATTTGTTGTTGTTATTCTGCTGACCATGTAGAAAATCATTTTGCCATTCTGTTTTCCTGCATAAATCTGTATATGATTGCCGGATCCAGATTTCCTTACCACTGATACGAGATCGCCTTTTTTCAGAGATTTTGTTCCCGTTCTCTTAACAAGGACGGATGCCGGAACACCTTTTTTTGCAATCATGATTCGCTGTATTTTCTTGTTTTTCGTGATGAACTTCGCTCCTTTACCGTTGACGCCTTTTACTTTCTGCCCCCGTACCCAGAACCTTTGCCCAGCCGGTATAATCTTGTATCGCTGGAGACACCAGGAAGCGTAATCTGCACAATGAAGTCTGGTCTTGCCATGATACCGACTTCGGGCGAACTTCTTATCGAAGTAAGCGGTTGGGCAGCCTTTGCTGGAGTAAACTGCTCTTTCCTTTGAAATCTTTGTGCAGATGCTTTTGCACTGATACAGCCACTCGTTTACATTCATACTTCTGCTGGCCGCATATGTGCTTTCTGTAGATATAACCATGGCTGCCAACACAAATAGAATAGTAACAAATACAGCTTTAATAGAAATTTCATACTTTGTTTTGGCATTGTTTAAATTTGTATTATTGTGACTCATAGTAAAATTATAAGCGTTTCGCATTGTGCTTTTTATACCTCTCTTCGTGTCTTCCTTTAGCTTTTTCTTCAGTTTATCTTACGGTTTATTTCTCTTCCTATGAAGATTTTTAGTTACTCGAATATCGGAAAAACCCGAGATCCGATAAATAGTAATATCCATCTTCCAAATTTAAAGGCAGGTTGATGATGAAATACCCTTTTGATGTTTTCTTGTAGGGCTCCTTGAGCGATATGTACTGACTTGACTGAAAAATTCTTGTGTCTGCGTAAATATCTACCTTCTGGAGTTTTGTTCCCTGATAAAAGTCAAAAGTATACACTTTATTCTTTTCAAAACCAAGAAGAATCATCATGTTCTTATCCACGTTGTTAATCGGAAGTGAGCTGGACCCACTGATTGCACTGATATTATAGGAATCATCGTCTGCAGATAATTGACTTAAAGCATTTTCTGCGGATGAACCACTTAATGGATCCTCAGATAGTATCTGCATAGACTTATCATCCCCTAAAGTAATGTGCATTCCAACGGTATAACCCTTGTTTTTATATCTTTCCAAATACCATTCATCGGGCATATCGTCGGAACTATCATAAATCGCAACAAGAGGTGTCCCCTGAGTTACGGTCGGGATCAGAGATGTTATGTTGGTTTTGTTATCTGTATACCAGACATAGCGCTCGCTGGATGCCCTGTCTGTGGAACCGGAATACCCCGGCATATCAGAAAGAATTGGTGAAAACGTTTTATCTTTATTCAAGACATAAATACCACTACCATCATCTTTCTCGATATCCTCATAGGATAGTCTCAGTGAGTTTCCATCCTTCGTTGCAGATGCAGATTTTCCACATCCGGTTAACATGGCACAAATCATAATACCTATCAGGAGGACTATTGTTACTTTTTCATATTTCAGCTTTTCAATGAAAAAACTATTTTTCTTTGGTTTTTTTCTTTGTTCCATTTAGCAGATTGATGAGTATGCTATCAAACTTACTCATCTCGCCTCCCTTCATTTCTTCTTCTTTCCGTTCCTTCGCTTTTGCTTCTTCTACTTCCATGGGCATGGGCATTCGGATCTGACAGTAACCACTCACTCGCCTGTAATTAATTACATTGAGAAAAAAGATGGATAACGGCTCTCCTTGAACGCCGACAACTGCAACCAATGCAACGATAGCCCCAATAATAACAAATACAACCATTGTAATTACTGATGGGACAACTATTGACACCAACTTTCCAACAAGAACCGCAATTCCAATGCAAATCCCGGCCTCTATCAGATTTCTCATCTTAAGCATACCGCCCATAATGCCCCCTGCATCGGATAGGTTTGGAGGTATATATGCATTTGTAGGTCTGTCGTTCATCTACAAATCATCTCCTTGCTTTACCACGACCGCGAATTTTGCAGCCACGTTTACAATAATGTGTGAGATCAGCCAGCAAATAGCAATTCCAAGAGTGAAACAGCTGCTATTATGTTCTATATGCAGGCTCACAAATATATTGGCATATAGAAGAAACGAAAACAGTAAATTTGCCACTGTTCCTTTTGTTAACAAATTCTTCTTGTATCGAATATACGAGAAGAGAATATTGACCAGATTGTATATCATTACTATACCAAGCAAAATTTTCATTTAACTCACTTTCCTTCCAAGATACGGACTCGGATCGACAGGCTTTCCATTTTTTCGAACTTCAAAATGGAGGTGCGGTCCAGTGGACCAACCAGTGGATCCCACATGTCCGATACACTGCCCCTTAACAACACGTTGACCTTTCTTTACCATTACACCGTTTTTACCCATGCATGGTTGATGACCGTAAAGAGTTTGTAACCCCCCACCATGGTCGATTATAATACAATATCCATAGCCACCGTTCCGACCTGCCAATGACACCTTCCCTGCAGCAGCTGCATATATTTTCGTGCCTTGCGGCATCGCCATATCGCATCCCGGATGTTTTTCATAAGGTCTTTGTTCATGGAATTTGGATGTTAATACATACTTTGCCTTTCCAAGAGGCATTGCGAATTCCCCTTTTCCATAAACGACAGATGCAGATGCAGCCTCTTCACCATTTCCAAGCAGCTGATATGATTCTTCACCGATACCTTTTATTGCCACAGCATTTGTATTGCCTGTGCCTACATATTTTTTATTTGGTTTTACATTAAATGCACTTTCGGCAATGGATTTAATGCCGGCCTCTTTATCTCCTTCTATTTCCTTTGTAACATCCCGTTCTTTTAGAGTTGCTTTAAGATATTTGACTTCTTTTCCGTCAACTTTTTCGGTTCCAAAGTCCACTTTTCCGCCATCCTTGGTCGCATAAACCATTTTATAAAACGGGGTATCATTCTTCCTGAGTTTCTTTTTTAGATCCTTTTTATAATTTGGAAGGCCTCTCTTTTCACCCCACCAGTATAATGGAATCTTATGTCCTGTGATATCTGTGTATGTTTTATTGTCTTTCTCGCCATCGCTATTTTCTTTTGAAGACTCTTCATCGACAAGTTCCATTTCGGAATTGCCGACAGAAACAGAATATGCAGCCAGAATATCGAAATCCGATCTGGTAGCTCCGCTTGCAGTGCTTCCTTCTGCTTCTGCATCAGAGCTACTGAAAGAACCTGCGTTTTTAGGTCTTATAATAACACCTACTTTATAGTTACCAGAGCGATGGTTTTCTGTTATTTTTTTTGGGTTTCCCGATTGTACTGCTTTTCTGACAGCATTTCCACCAATACTAAAAAATATATAAGGGCGCTTTCCTTTTTTTGCTTTCCCTTTATATACCATTGTATGATGGCTTTCTCCATTTCCAGATCCGATTATATCGCCAGGTTTTATATCTCCATTTTTCACTAAAATGCCCAATTTCTTTTGTACATGCTGTCTAGTATAAAAATTCTTCTTATCCGTCATTAATTTTTTATTTTGCCTGATTTCTCCTGAATTATGACACCAAAAGAGTTTATTTTTTGGAATTAAATTTGCTTTTTGTAGCGCCCAGCTTACATATGCCTTGCAATCCACGCGCTTTCTTCCCTTTAACGATTTTTCATATGTTTTTTCATTAGTATTGCTATCATATTTAAATTTGTTTTTTGTGATGTCCTTTGCAAGCTCGTTTAAAGCATCAAAGAAAGGACTATCTGATGCACTGACTTTTAATGAGGCTTTTTTCTTTTCGGATGCTTCGACATCTTTTACCTCGCCACCTGCATCCATTCCTGCATATTTCTTGTAAATTCCTTTCGCATAACTTATTCTTTCAGCACGTTTGCTTTCCATATTTGCCGGCCTTTCGAAGGTTGAAAGAAATATCCATGTAGTATAATTTATGTCGTTTGAATTTCGGAATTTCGTTGTATAGCACGATTTATACGATGTCTTCAGCTCTTTGAGCAAAAAGTCTAGTTGGACATTTATATCATTGACCGGCTTATTTTTCTTCCTTGCGAAATTTTCCAGATTCGTCCTTCGCCCAAATGTCCATTGGCAAAGACCATACCCTTTATCTATCCTCGAAGTTTTCTCTTCGATAGATGGATTAAAGCTACTTTCTGCCTGAATATTTCCCATAATACCAGCAGCGGCCTCGTCAGAATACCCATTTGCTTTAAGGAACTTCCAGGTCTTTGTTTTTGCTGCAGAAGCCTTTATGTTGGCAGCGGAAACATCATCGGATAAGCCGGTCTCTGTTTCGTCTACCATGTGCTGCTCGGTTAAATCTGGATCGCAGCCATATTGCCGTGCCATATTTTTCATAAGCTTTATCTGCTTTTCCTTTTCAGTAGCTTTTTTATCCTGAATGATTCCAATTAGCTCTGCAGTCTCATCAGTTGATTTGGATTTTTCATAAATTGCATCCTTTTGGTCTTTTTCTTTTGGCTCATTCATTTCAGCCTCATTGTTTGCGGTAAGATAGTTTGTCTTAGACATTCCTGGGCCAGTTGCACCGAATACTACAGCAATAATGATAAATATAATGATTATTGCCGCGATAACAGCAGCCTTTATAAGAAATGCTTCCGGTGCTGCAACTGCGGTCGCAACTTCTTTTGCTGCCCCTTTCCCAAGTTTTTTTAGTCCTGCTTTTCCAAGTTTTCCGGCAGCTTTTCCAGCCCCTTTAGCTGCGGTACCCCCTGCTTTTCCTGCTCCATCTATTCCTTTATTCAGCGCTTCGTCCGATTGCTGCGACACAGAAACTCCTCCTTTCTCAGATTATATATCCTTTAGAATATTGGGCGGGAACTCCAGGTGCTTTACCCTTTGGCAGTTCACCCTTCGTTAGTTTGTAGGTGCTTTCACAATATCTATAGCCTCCTGTTTATTAACATAGGTGTTTCCTTTTATATTATGATAATCCTTAAAGTTAATGGTCCGACGAGTTCCCGTCTTAGGATCCTGGAGTTCAATATTACCACCGTTTTTAGTTGCACCCATAACTTTGTATTTGGTCGGATCTGTTTCTCCATTTGGAAGAACAAGACGGCCATTAATAGCAGCATTTTTTGTTGCCGATTCAAAACGTTCTAAATCATTTTTGGATATAGGTGTAAGGTACCCGTTTCCTGGGGCTTGTGCCATCATAACCCCATCTTCCTGCAACTTTGTAGCCGCTGGGGAATTCGGAGCAATAGACATATCTAATACATTACCTTCACTATCTTTTAGCACTTGCATTCCTTGTCCACTATCCGCAGCAGATTTTTCCCAATCTATCTTATTTGTGTTGACATCGTGCCCTAATGACTCAAAGGCATTTCTGTCTGCCATATTCTGCTGAAGCTCTGCTGGCGTCATTGAACCTATATCAGCCTTATTAAGATTGTTTTCGGCTGATTTTTTTCGTTCAGCTTTTGATAGTTTAGGTGATGCAGCCGACGGATGTTTTTTCCCATAAATTGCACTGCCGATTTTAGCACCGCCTTTTGCGGCCCCTTTAGCAGTTCTATATCCTGTTTGAGCCATCTTGTATGTTGAAGTAATTCCAGCTGCAAGTGCTGCACCAAGTCCTTGTCCTGTATTCGCAACAGATAAACCGAGCCCTTTCATATACTCATCTGCCTTTTGGCCGATAATCGTCCATCCGAGAAGGAGCATCATCGTTGTAACAAATTCTACATCCGTGTCAAAAATGTACCCCGATTTTTGGACTTGAAACCTAGTATTTATCGCGCCGATAAAGGTTCCCACAAAGAACAAATTCATGCACATTAAAACAAACTGTGATATCACCATCTGGAACCAGTTGGAAGTAATATTTTTTGTTGATTTTGATGCAAGTAGTGCAAACGCTAACGGACACGTATAAAAGAGCAGTCCTAAAACGCAGTATCTTTCATACACCTCCATAACAAGTTTTATAAAAGAGAAAAACAGCGCAAATCCAATAACGCATTCTATGATCATTAATGAAATCCCAGATCCATTTGCCGTAATATTATTGCTGTTATCTGTATTTATTAATTTTCCAGAACTCCATGGTTTTATTGAATCATCGCTATAACTTTTGATTTTATTTGTACTTTGTTTGGCAATAGAAGGATCGCCAGCAACACCCGAACCACCGTGACCATGTACTACCGTCTTTTTTACTTCTTCTTTTAATTTAGATGTTGAGACAAATCTCGAAAGTGCCCCCTCTGTGTCAGTATCAAATTTCGACTTAAACTTTGAAAAAACAATGTTAAATAACCGCTCTAATGAGACAAAGATGGTGTAAGACGCCATTACTCCAAAACTTGCTAAGCACCCCCGGAGAACAACTCCTACCGGCGGCTCTGCATCCGTGAAGGGACTGATAAATCCCTGCCAAAGTTTAAAAAGAACAATAATTAATACTATAATCATCGCTAAAACCACAAAGTAATAGCAATAGCTCGATGCAGCAGGGAATGTTTTAGCTAAAACACCACCATTTCCAGCTGTTGATGGATCAATAAACGACCAATCAAATGCGGTACTTGACTTCCCTTTTGGATCGCTGTTACCAATATCTAATTCCAGATTATTAATCAGTGAAGCGCCCCAGGCCATTACATCATCTAATATGGATAGCATGATTTTAACAATCGACTTAATTATCCATGCCATTTAAAAGCTCCTTTCGAAAAAAATAATTTAAATGTATATCGTAAATAAGAAACAAATGTATTGAATGTTCCTATAATGTTTTCTCTTTTGAATGTTCGGTGTTAACGTATTGTAGTCTTTGAATGTTAACATTACCAGCGAGCACCGAAGCTCATTATGGGTCTTCGATGCTCGCCAAGCGCCTTTTCTACCAATCAATAGGTTCAATAAGCGCAACATTTAGATTTAGGATATTTAATTAGCGTTATAACTCATTCCGCTCGTTAGATTCTTTACGAGGATTACAATGCCGTTAAAAGACAGAATTAGAATCCAACAGATAATAATTCTTTTGATCCACGAAATCGGAACCTGTGCCCCCTGTCCGCTTGGAGATACCATGATCCAAATAAATGCACACAAAATGAAGAATGCGGCAATCAGCGTTACAATTGCAACAAGTTTCCCGTAATATTGACTTAATGCCGAGTGTGCAGCTTCAATAATATCCCCATCCGCATAGGCCATTCCAACACTACCGAGAAGTGTTCCTCCAATGCTGCCGAGAGTCATGGCAATGCGATCTCCTTTGGAAAAAGCGGTCCCATCCCCGGTCATGACTTTCAACATGGTTGTATTAAATTCTGTCTTAATGTCAGAAACGGCATTGCCTAACTTTGAAAAAGTTGCCATAGATATTCACCTCCTTTCTTATCCCGAAATCAATATCGGTAAAGTACGTCCTAAAGCATTTCAAAGAGAAGATTAAATAACGTGCAAAATACTCCCATCCTTTGAATCCTTTAGGAAAAGATATAAAAAAGACGGATACGATTTGACAGTACATACTTTCTTTTCGGACCCATCCTTTTCCAATTTTGTTATTGTCAATCCCTATCCGAATCGGATATTTGACTTGACACTTCCCACAGCTGAAGCAAGGGGTTTTAGTAGCGATTGATTTTCGATAAGCGAAAAAACTTGACATCAGCCACGATGTTACATACGTTATATTAGAAATATCTCTTTGTGTTTACATGAGTAATCGTTCCGGTAATGAATTTATTATCATCGTACTTTCTTGCGATTTTAATGGACACAACATCGCCTTCTTCTGGGAGCAATGTGACACCCTCTTTCATCCAGCAAAGCACATCAATCTCTCCTGCAACATTGACAAAGAACCGCAGCGATTCGTCCGCGATAACCTTTGTAACAATACCTCTGCATGTCTGATTTGGTTCATAGTCGTCAAAAAATAATTTTCTTGGATCTTCTTTTGTCGCTTTTACTGACGCTGAGAAATCAACGTCATAAGTACCATTTTTCTTATTAAGCGACTCTCCGGAAAGATCTCTTTCAATAGCTGTAATCGCAACATTAATCCGATCTCCTGCATTAAACCGTTCTCTAGCATCCTGCAGGTATTCATAAGATAGTTCAGTTGCAAAGATTCTTGTTTCTGCACCAAACACATCAACTGTAATATCCTTTGTTGTTACAGCGACAACTCGTGCTTCTACAATATCACCCTCATTGATTCTAAAAATAACTTCGCCATTTTTTCTCTTTCTGCCGAACCAGTAATTTCTACGTCTAATCCGCATCGCATCGATTCTGGTTGCCACATATTTCATGCGAGCGCCCTCTTCGGTGTTGTTAATATAACGAACAGAGAAGTCTACTTCGGAACCGATACGTTTCTGCATAGTTACTAGAAGGTCCTGATCATCTATACGTTCCGGATGAGGCAGAAACCAATTAGATGGAATATAGACTTTCATGCCTTTGTAGTAGACACAGCCAAATACAATTATCCTTGACTTTCCATTTAGCATCATTCTTACCGGTGGATCCACAGAAAGAAGCTGGCCATGAAGAACCACGCTAGAATCTGCGTTAGAGTGAATTAATTCTCGTTCTGCCCTTTCTTTTTCAGTAAGAACCTTTGGCTTTTCTTCATCGTCTATTGTTAGTATGTTATGTCTTCCATCGTTATAAATTTTCTGACGTCTTTTCAGTCGAACTTTTTTTGCTTTTGTAAGAGCTTCCGAATTGTTGCTTTCATCATTATTGGCAGGGTCCACTTCCCTCTCTTCTGGTTCGGTTTCTTCCTGAATTTCGTCAAACTCCAGCACGCCGAATTCATCATCCGCACCGTCGCTTCCATCGTCAGCTATATCTGGCTGCGAGCTGGATTCCTCTGCCTTCGTTTCGGCACTGTCGGATTCATACATTTCATTCTCGCTATAGACCGAATTATCTTCGAGAGCTTCAATCAGTTCTGCCTTTTTCATTCCTTTCGAAACAGTGAGCCCGCGGTTTTCGCAGAGCGTAATTAGTTCATCTTTAGTAATACCGTTATAATCCATTTTTTTCTCCTCTGTGATTTAAATTTAAAATTTGAAGTAGCCTATAAAAAAAGAAAGCTCTTATGTAGCGTTTAGCACTACTATAATTACTTTCTCTGATAACATATTGATTTACCTGTTACTGGCGAAAGCGATTTCGAATACGCTGATTTCCCAGATGGAATCGCTTTTAACAAGCACTTGCAT
>ERZ1034865.667-NODE-667-length-19248-cov-19.561507_pt1 | contig 19248 bp, 22 predicted proteins | sample MGYA00520632_ERZ1034865 | MGnify/ENA primary metagenome ERZ1034865 (study PRJEB33766, sample SAMN09781738) | gut metagenome | biome: gut microbiome | host: Homo sapiens | place: Madagascar | study: EMG produced TPA metagenomics assembly of the PRJNA485056 data...
CCACCTCGCAGTGGACACCCTTGCTATTGGCTATACAATTCCCGCTATTAGGGCTCGTTAGGGACTTGCACCCATTAGATTAAGCTCATGCCGAGCATACTAAAATAAGAGGTGGAGAACACTCTCCACCTCATTTTATGCCCCACTCAAAACCTTTATATGTTATTGCATGGATATCAACTACTCTGTTATTCTGTATACCAATATTCCAACTTGTATCCTAAGACAGATTGTATATGTCATCGTTGACAGCCCAAGTGCATTTGTCTGAACCAAATATCTCCTGGGCTTGAATCAGTTCACGCAGTTCTTCTTGTATATCTCGCTTACCATAAGTACCATGTTGATAGTGTTGGCCAGTCTATCATGACATGCATAAAGAACACATTCAGATCACTATCACTATCATTTATAGCGAACATATAGTTTTCTGTTTCCAGAATTTTGCTGATGTTCGTTTATCCTTGTGCCCCAGCTATGATTATATCACCATCCAAGAAGAAATCCAATATGTCTTTTTTCTCTTCATTCATATAGTAATATTTTAAATCTTTATGGCTTAAAAAGGAATCACTATGCCTGGATTGTGCGATAACAATGTTTTCTCCTGAAAGTATGAAGGGTTGTATGAAATGATCCTTTACCTCCATAATGCGTAGAGGAGAACAGAGACTTGTACCTGCCTTCCCAGCTTTTGAAAGCCTCTTCCGAATATACCTTTGGTGGGTACAGTTCGTCGAATTCCTTTTCCCGGCCTACTTTCTCATCGAGAAATGTTTGTCGTGAATTTCCTTGCTCGTCATATTTGCTCTTGGAGCACAACACGTATGAAGAGAAAGGCATTTCCCTGGCTCTTTTCTCCATCCAATCAATACCGTTAATCAGGCTTTCCATATGAGCTTCCCTTATCCAAACCAATGTACGCCTTGTTTTGTCTTTGCAGTTTCTTGCATGAAGTCAGAATACGCCCATTTTTTAAGTGGACCCAGAAATAATTTAATCATTGCCGACATTTTTGCATTTTTTTTGCTGGATTTGTACATTCTATCATATTATTTTGTATCTTTGCCAAAAGGATGGAAAGTTGCCATTCTTCTCACGCTTTTAGATATGAGAAAAATTGTTTTAGTCGTTTTATTAACCATGTGTATGATGATGGAAGCAAAGATACGTAAACCTGCCGTAGCAGGACAATTTTATGCAGGCGATACCCGGGAGCTTCGCCATGACTTGAAGGAGTGTTTTCTGCAATGCAAGGCTTCACCCTTGAAACCAGTGCAAGCTATCATTGTCCCACATGCCGGTTATGTCTTCTCTGGCGTAACCACAGCATCTGCTTTTGCCTGCATCCAACCAGACGCACAATATGAACACATTTTCTTGTTGGGACCTAGTCATCATGTTTATCTTGACAAAGCTTCGGTGAATATTGAAGCGACAGAATATGCAACGCCACTTGGTAATGTCCCGGTGGATACTGCACTCTGCAAATCTCTGTTGGAACAGAGCGATGCTTTTACCTATAATAATAAGGTACACGACAGCGAGCACTGTCTGGAAGTGGAGCTTCCTTTCTTGCAGTATCACTTCAAGAAGGTAGTTCCCATCGTTCCAATCATCATTGCCACGCAAAAGTTGAGCATACTTCAAGAGATAGCCCGTGTCCTCCTGCCATATATGAACGAAAGAAATCTGTTTATCATCAGTAGTGATTTCTCACATTATCCAGCTTATCTTGATGCCAAAAGGGTGGATGGACTTACTAAGGATGCCATCATGACGGGCAAGGCGGAAGCATTCGTAAAAGCCATCTTGCACAACCAGGAATTGAACATCAACAGTCTTGCCACAAGTGCTTGTGGAGAAGCGGCTATTGCCACACTCCTGATGATGACAGAAAATGATGCCAACATCCATCCACATCACATCATGTACCGCAATTCGGGTGATTCGCCCTACGGAGGAAAGGATAGGGTAGTGGGGTATCATTCATTTATCTTTACAAGAGATGACGTAAAGCCGGTTGAATCAAGAGAAAAAGACGAGGCAAACTTTTCACTAAGTGACGAAGACAAAAAGATGCTCAAGGAGATAGCTTACGATGCCATCAGGATGACCTTGGAGGGTAGGAGTTATCAATTTCCCAGCCATCTGTCGGAAAAACTAAAGACCCTATGTGGAGCTTTTGTATCTCTGCATAAGCACGGCAGGCTGAGAGGTTGCATCGGACATTTTGGAGAGGATATGCCACTCTATAAGACGGTCTGCCAAATGGCGAAGGCTGCAGCCTTTGAAGACCCAAGATTTCCAGCAGTCAATATAACCGAGCTTCCAGACATCGACATAGAGATTTCCGTGCTTACCCCGATGAAGCGCATCCATTCCATCGACAAATTCCAACTGGGCAAGCAAGGCATTTATATGCGTAAGGGCAATCGTGCAGGAACCTTCTTGCCACAAGTTGCCGATGAGGTGTCTTGGACTAAGGAGGAATTTCTCGGACATTGTGCGCAAGATAAAGCTGGCATTGGCTGGGAAGGCTGGAGAACTGCCGAACTTTATACCTACGAGGCAATCATATTCTGATTTTAAACACCCAAAGAATTCAAAATCGTATGATAAAACAAAAGGTTAGGAAACATGAAGGAATGTAGATATTATACGAAGATAGAGGAGGGCAAAGATAGAGGCAAGAGCCTGAAGGTAAGATGCGAGCTTTGCCCCCATCGTTGCGTCATCCCGGATGGAAAGCATGGGATATGTGGAAGCCGATGGAATTTCAAGGGCAAATTGTATTCCATTGTTTATGGCAAGCCATGTGCCTTGGCAGATGACCCTGTCGAGAAGAAGCCTCTCAATGAGTTTCATCCCGGCACCCGATGCCTGTCCTTGTCATGTACGGGGTGTAACTTTCGGTGTCTTAACTGTCAGAACTATGACATTTCGCAAGCGCTGCCCTCTGATGTGAATTTTTATGAGCTATCACCCCATGAAATTGTTGACATCGCCATGCAGCATCATCTGCCAGGAATCGCATATACCTATACAGAGCCTCTTACCTATTATGAGTATATCCATGACATAGCGAAGATATCACATGAGTATGGGCTATGGAATATTCTCGTCTCGGCAGGTTACATCAATCCAGAGCCCTTGCAGGAACTCCTTCCTTATATAGATGCCGCTAACATAGACATTAAGGCTTTCTCCGATACGATGTATATGCATCAATGTGGTGGACATCTAAAACCAGTACTTGATACCTTGCTAGCCATGCAGAAGTCTGATGTTCATCTGGAGATAACCAATCTCTTGATTCCAGGTGTCAATGATAGTGAGAAGATGATCAGGAAGATGTGCCGCTGGCTCGTCTCGAATGGCTTTGCCCAGAATCCACTACATTTCAGCAGGTTCTTCCCTCTTTATAAGATGCAGGATGCTTCTCCAACGCCAAAAGAAACCATATATTTGGCAAAAAGGGTTGCATTGGAAGAAGGGATGAAATTTATTTACTTGGGAAATATATAGCAAATATATGATACCTGCACCATTCCATTTGTACCGATTGGAGCTATCATTGGCATCAGCCATGACAAGTCCTTCGTTACAAGCAAGGTCTGGAATACATGTACACATAAGGATGATTATGATAAATATTCTTTACACTTTCTTGCTATATCTTACCAATCGCCCTAAAGCAACACTTCATCTTCTGCCTGCTTTGGCTCTATACACATTATATAATAGATAGGCAGATAAGTTATTCCATCCTTCACCTTCACCTGCTGAGTATTGGATAAAACGAAGGCTTGCTGGATGTTATATTCCTTGACTTGGAGGAACTTATCCAAGGCACTATGCACTTGATAATTCTTACCAGACTTGATTTCTAACGGAAGAACAGAAAGGTGCTCCATGTCATCTATCAGATAATCTACTTCCCCCGTCTTCTTGTTGTCGTAATAATAAAGATTGAAGCCATGCGCCTTCAACTCCTGTGCCACCACCGTCTCATAAACGGAACCGAGATTAATACTTGCTACATCATCCATCACCGCCTTGATGTTGGTGCCAAAGAAAATGCCGGTCAGAATACCCACATCGTTCATATAAAGCTTCAGCAGATTCTTACCACTATTCTCTATCAGAGGGAAACTTGGCTTACTGATGGCCTTCACTTCCAAGGTAATGCCAGAAGAAATCAGATAATCAAATTCCTCTACATAATCACTCATTCGCTTTCCCTTCTTGTCCTCAATGTCCTTCACCACCACACGTTTTTTCTTGTTTTCCAAATTAGAAGGAACCATACTGTAGATGCGCTGAATCTTCAAGCGATTGTGCATCTATCACTTCATCCACTTTCTTTGAAAGAGGAAGAAGATATCAAGAGTGAGTTCCAAATGTTGGCAGGAAAAGGAAAATTAGTCTTTGGTACCAGAGAGGTAAGTTCCGATGTCGTTGATTTGCATTTTACGATACTTATTCAGAAATACGAAAAACGTCAACCACAAACCTACTCGGATGGCTACAGGCATTTATTTAGCTGATGTTTAAAAGACTTGTCACCAAGGTGGAAACCATTCTCTATTGACCTCCATCTTGGTTTTTAAGTTCATTAAACTGTGAGACATTGTAAAACTCCGTAAAAGCACCTCCCTTGCTTTGATTTCCACAAGAATGAGCATGACCAAAGACATGGAAACGAGGTTGAGAGCGATAAACCTCTAACAATAGCGGACGGCTTCCCCTACCCTCGTCAAGTATGCCTTCCGGTGGAATATGGGTAATCAGGAAGTCCATTTTGGTAGCAGATTGGACATTTTGCTCCTTACTTTGCAAGCTTCGCATGGATATATTCCCAAAACTTATCCCATCAAACTCAAAGGTGGAGTCATGAAGGAAAACTACTTTTTTAGGTAAAAGCGAAATTGTCTGCTCTAAGCTGTCTTCCAAGAACAGCTCATGATTACCTGCGACAAAAATATAAAGTTTGGCAGGATGGCTTAACAACCAGGAAAAGAAGTTCTCCATGCCATCCTTGCCAAAGCCAGACACTACATCGCCAGCACAAAGCAGGATGTCTGCTTCTTCAGGGATATGAAGCCGCTTGTGCATTCCATGAGAGTCAGAGAATGCAAAAATCCGATGTTCCTTATAGTTAAATAGCATTGATCTAATCTTATAAAGTTAATACTTCAATGGTGAATCTGGGCAGAATCTCTTCCGTCCGCATTTTTTGCATTGGCTTCCATTCCATACGAAGTCAAACTGGTTGATGGCTTGCTCCACAAAGGAAGGGGCATTGGTCAGGACACCGGCCTCGAAATTTCTGTTTCTCTCCCCCTTCATGCCGAGGCCTGCACCTGTGAGGTTGGCTGACCCAACATAGGCAGTCTCCAAGTCAAAGATGACCATCTTGAAATGTACCCTTGGGCACAAGACTCTCTCCAATCGTTTGGCAAGAATCGAATAATCATCAAAGTCCTTGCGGAAATTAGGGCCAGGCTCCTTGGCATGGATTAACCGAACCTCCACTCCACGCTCAATTAATCGAGAGATGACTTTGAGAAAGGGAACGGTCATGGAACTGCTTTTTACATACAAGTCCTTGATGTCTGCAGTCCCTATCCAAAGATGATGTTTCACGTTCGCTATCTTGGCGATGACATCAGTATAGTGGGCACCATTGCTTATGTATTTATAATACGTAGTTTCTGACATTTTATTTCATTTTTTAAGTGATACGAAACCTGTTTCCTTATTTTTCCTGGAACACTTTATAAACATCAAACCATAAACCATGCAACATGTCAAGCAGTTTGATTTTATCATCTGAAGATATGGGTAAGCCGGCAATGTCCTCTGGCTCGAAGCTGACGGATGAGACTTCATTTTTTAGCTCTAGTAAGAGCATATCCATTCGTTTCTCCAAGTATTGTTTCAACCAAGAGAGTTCGTCAAAATCACAAGTTGGAATTTTGATGTTTGATACACATTTTTGTTTCTTATCACCTGTCACTGAGTACAAATTCGCAAACCATATATCGCCAAAGCCAACACTCAAACTGAGTTCTATGCTATATGTCTTTCCCATATAGGAAAAAACAGTCTCACTTTGAGCTTCATCACCTGTGTCAAAGTCAACCCATTGATTCATCTTCATATGCTTGAATGATTAACAATAGTTGTTCTTCACTTGTGCCCAATGTCTCCTGTACAAGATCCACCTTTGTTCTGTCCATAAATGATTGTGACACAGACATAAGTTGAACCAGTTCTCCCATCAGCAAAGGATATTTTACAGAGGTGACGATTCGCATAGACACCTTATTATATTTTGCCCAATCCACCAGGGTGTATTGCCTAAAAGATCGGCAGATAGCCTCTGCCCTGCATTCTCCTTTCATTGGAAAGGAATAGATACGGCGTTTTACCGATATTCCGTGTTTAGCTTGTTCCATTATTTCTTGTTACTTTACATCTATGACACAAAGGTAGTCTGAAAATGGGAAAAATTACTGCACACCTGAAAAATATTTTAGATGTGACAACATTTTACACAGGAAATATATACCTTTGCACAAAATAAACATACAATGGAAAAGAAAGAGATAAAGCTACAAATGAAGGAAAGTGTATTTTTCGCCAAATACGACGAAATGATAGAGTTCTTGCTAAAATAATTGGCAACTGTGCAACATTATTTCTCACTTTTTCATTATCTTTGTGCCAAATTTTAAAAGTTATAGAATATGGCTATCAATCAGTTGAACAAATATGTCTGGCTCGTGGAAACCATCCACAGGGCAAGGAACAGGGGTGGCATCACCCTGAAGGAGATTCAAAACAGGTGGTTGGACTCTGATCTGAGCGAGGGAACGGAACTTTCTCGCCGTACCTTCATCAATAATCTCCATGCCATCGAGGAACTGTTTGAGATTAATATTGAATGCGGCAGCGGATTCCGCTATCACATTGAGTATGGTGACTGTTTTGAGGAAGGAAGCGCCAGAAACTGGTTGCTCAACGCCTTCTCGCTCAATGCCATGGTAGGTAACAGCCGCAAGCTCAAGGAGAGGGTACTCCTGGAAGACATGCCATCGGGCAGGAATTATCTTCAGGACATCATCAAGGCCATGCGTGACAACCATGCCATCTTCATATCTTACTATAGCTACAACACCGAGGAGTATCATGAATTTGATATTCATCCTTATTTCTTGAAAACTTTCAAGAAACGTTGGTATGTGGTCGCATATAGTCCTGGCACAAACGATATCCGCTGCTATGCACTGGACCGCATGGAGAATGTCATGATCTCAGACAAAGTGTTCAAGATGCCTAAGGACTTGGAACCGGCTGATTACTTCAAAGATTGTTTTGGTATCATCAACAACAAGGATTCTGAGGTCCAGAAAGTTGTACTCAAAGTGGATGCCTTTCAAAGTAACTATATACGCAACCTGCCTCTCCATGACTCTCAAAAGGAGACAAAGCGAACAGATGAATACTCCATCTTTGAGTATCACCTGAAACCAGAGTTTGATTTCGAGCAAGAAATTTTCTCTAACATGGATACCATGGAAGTGTTGGAACCACAATGGCTAAGGGAAGAGGTGAGTGAAAGGTTGAGAAACCTTGCTAAGAAATACAAGATTTTCCCTTCTTCTTAACTCCTCTCAACAAATGATTAAGGCGGTAAATACGTAATTTTGTATTTACCGCCATTTTCATTTCTGCCAAGGAAAATGATATTGATGCAAACTATTTTGAATCATAAGGAAATGACGATTCGTGTTCATCACTTTTTTCCCCGGATACCAGTAAACAAAAGTCATGAAAAGCATCAACATAAGGATATAGACCGCAATAAATTTTAGGGCACCATAAAACCAACGTTTCATTTGACTGATCTCTTTGGTATTTAAAATTTGAATTGCTACTCTCACATCAGCCTTATCAAGACCTTTGCTACCTTCTACTTTCACCAGATGTTCTCGTTGAGAAAACAGAAAATCTTCCTCGTCATCAAGAATAATATAACGATAAGGCTCTTTAGCGTTCAATCTCAACCATTCTGCAATCTCCAAGCCTTTACACCCATGTAAGCCTTGCCATTCCTCCACCCCATCTACATTGCTAAAGTTAGTGGAATTGCAAGAAGGTGTCAAACCTATGACTTCGCCAGGCAATTGGTATTCCTGCCACAATTGCTGTATGTACTCCATGCCTTGCAATCGCCAAGTGGAAGAAATGATGATCTTGGCATCACTTCTTTCCACCAAATGGAGCAAATTGGCTACAGCTTTCTTAGCAAATTTACCTTTTGGAGTATTGATTACTCCATCAAAATCTAAAAATATATACTTCTCCATACCTTTTTTGTTATATATCAGCCGTTAGAATCCAATTTTTCTCTTGGTACGACTCCCTTCCAGTCTTTCATTTTCACAAAACTCAACAAGGGATTTGACCATGTTCTCAGACTTGCCATGCAATATCGTCTGGATGGTAAAATGACGAGCGATGTTCTCTATTTCACCGCCGCTGAAATCATACTTGCCCGCCAGGTAACTGGCATCGGCATCATTCAAAGGCGGAATCATCGCTTGCCAAATCTGAGTACGGCAATTCAAGTCTGGCTTCTCAAACTGTATCTTATAGAGGAAACGGCGCTCGAAGGCCTTGTCCATGTTCTCTGCGAGGTTGGTCGTGGCAATGAGGATGCCATCCAACTGTTCTATCTCCTGAAGGATGATATTCTGAATACTGTTTTCCATCTTCTCAACGGCTCTTTCCGCCCCCACCTGACGCTTGCCGATGATGGCATCAGCCTCGTTGAAAAGCAAGATGGGTGCCTTGGCCAATTGTTTCACCTTCTTCTTATAATCATCGAAGATGCCCTTGATATTCTTTTCGCTCTCGCCTACCCACATGCTCTTAACCTCTGAAACGTTCACCTGAATCAAGTCACGGCCAGTCTTCTTGGCTATCTGAAGCACAGTCTCTGTCTTTCCTGTACCAGGCGCACCATAGAAAAGGCAGGCAAAGCCGCTTCTGAAGTTGGTTTCTTTCAATCGATTTTTGATACGCTGGAAATGCTCCTCATCCAAGAGGGAAGTTAACTCTTCCACTTGCCTTTGTTCCTTGCTATTGTAGAATAGTTGCTTGGGGCTGATGTCCTCAAAGGATAGCATGCCACCCTTCGGGCGAGAACCACGCATGGATGATAGGTTGAGTTCTGAGAAAAGCTGTTTCTTGGCATCATCCGTAATTTTGAACGACTCTCTATCCACAAAGCCATCGTCATTGGTATATTCAATGAACTTCTCCACAAAAAACAAGTGATCACCTTGACTCAAGCCTCGCTTTGCGCATCGCCATTCTGCATCACCTTCTTTATATATAAATTCCAAGTCGTGGTATCGGATGTCATCATCACCATTGACAACAAAGAGTGTACAAAACAAGACGAAAAGCGGGAAGTACATATCATCCGCATCTACATCGTAGGAAGCCATCGCCTTGACAAAAGCCAACTTTTCGTTCTTGGCTACCAATGCCCTCAATTTCCTTCTTAGAACTTGTTTGTCAATCTTTCTACGGCGACATTTCGTAAACAACTCATCGAACTTGTCAAATAGTTCTCTGGCTGTAAGTTCCTCCACATCCATAGGATTATAACGCTCATTATGTTGGAACGCCTCCATCACCTCCATTGGGATGGTATAATAGAAACCTTCATCCCTATTGCGGCAGATATATTCCTTGTCAACAAGCTCTTGGATTTCATTGGCATATCGAAGCAAGCTAAGGATGCGGCAGCCCAAGAAATCCGTAAAGTCCGAGAACTGGATGTGACTGTCATCGCATCTGTCGGCAAACAAGGCCATGATGGCACTGGCACGCTTGGATATGTCCAGTTTATCGGAGACAAATCCAAGATATGAATCAGTCTCCTCATAAAACTTCTCACCCAGAGAAGAATTCTTTGCCTTATCTACGATTATTTCGAATGCTTGGAGCAAGTCCATCTGCTCCATATCTTTTTTACACGACGTTTGCATAACCATAACAGCACTACATTAATATTGTCCATAATGCTTTATTTTTAAGTATATGTTCGATTTATGAAATAAGAATATTACCTTATGAAAGATTCATTTTTCGTAGGAGTCTGAAAGTAACAGGATTTGCTTCACCTTGGAAAGCAAATCTTTCTCTGTAACTTCTAAGTTCAAAGATGCCCCATTCCCTGTTATATTGACACCTAAAACACCTGCAAGTTTTATCAGATGTTTTGCACTTCCACTCTTTACAAAAAGACAAATAGACCATTCACCACAAATACAATAAAGGGTTATATAAATGGGCCTGTTGTCATACATGATTTGATAACCATATTTTTCAACATATGGAATCTTGCCATCGAAGGTTTCCGCTATAAAGGAAGCTATCTCCTCGTGGAACTTCTTCTTAAAAACGTTGGCGTATTCTTCGGAAATCTCATCCTTGGCACAGATAATCTGCTCTTGGGCATCTTCCAAATCATCAAGCAAATCGTCTAAAGCCGAGCATTTTTCGATAATGTTCAGTCCTTTTAACTTCGCCATTTCTTTATTAATATCAAACTTCTCCATTGTATATCAATTAAAAATTCTGATGCAAAGATAGCCCACACCTGTGTAAGTTCGTTTCACACAATAAAAAAAATTTTCATGCGCAATGATTTTTCTCACGATTCACCGAATTTTGCAGAAAAATGAATGAGCAAACAATGGAAATGGAAAAAGAACAATTAAACGGCAAGATAATGGATAGGGAGGATATCAAACATACCGTCAAAACGAGGTATCTCAATAGTGATAAGGTAATCTTCTCAGAAAAGGGATGATTCGCAAATTTAAATATAAAACACAGCATTCCGACAATAAAAGCAACTTTTATTTTGGTTTGTCCAAGTATATCGAGAAAAATAATATTTATGAGCGGACAGGGCTTCTTTCCTTAATGACAAGATGAAAAGAACCTATATCCGAATCATCAAGGAAAGAATCGATAGGTTCAATAGGCAGTCAGAATAGCTTCCTATAATTCCAAGTCGAGCCAATCATCAAACTCAACATTCTGGAATGTATGAATGCCGAGGTTTTCTGCAGCGACACAATTCTCCTGGAGGTCGTCAATAAACAACGACTCCTCAGGAACTATCGCTGCTTGTCTGATGACTTCCTCGTAGATTCTTGCATCCGGTTTGGAGAGATGGAGCCGCTGTGAGAGGAAAACTTTTTCAAAATAGTCTTCCACATTATGCCCCTGATAGGGGAATAACTTCTCCACACAATAATCCCAGTGAATGTCTATGGTGTTGCTCAATAGAAAGAGACGATAGCCCTTAGCCTTGAGCTTTAAAAGCCTGCGTTTCTTCTCATCGGGAATAACAACCAACATTCGATTGGCCGCTTCAATAATTTGGTGATTAGAAACTGTTGTCAGGGTCAAGTTCCTTGCCGCATCGCAAAACTGTTCCGTAGAGATCAGTCCTACACCTAACTCACCCATGAGTCTCTTTGCCTCTGGGTTAGAGTCTATCAGTTTCTCCATTCCAAGTACCTTGAAAGCATTCATACATCCTAGAGAATTCAACTTCACAAGTACGTTCCCCAAATCGAAAATGATATTTTTGTATTGCATCTTCATTGTTGTTTAATAGAGAGGTTGAGCACTCTTCTGTTAAGTCAACTCCAATCACCTTCTTGTGGGCAAAGATGATTCAGAGAACTACTTGTAGCTGAAGCTGGCTCATGTCGTCTTTAAGGAAACCTGTTATTTCTCAAACTGAAATTGTTCCAGTTTCAATCCATGCTTCGTCAAAGCCTCTATTTGAGGAACCAACGTGGTAAAGTGAGCAGACTCCATGTGAGTTTTCAGCACCTTAGCGTTCTGCCAAGTCTCACATATCATCATCACGCCATCACGAGTACCACTAACGAAATAGTCATAGGCAATGTTGCCTTCGTCAGCCAATGACTTTTCCACTAACTCCTGACACAGGGCATTAAGTTGCTCCATATCCACTCCTTCTTTCACTTCAAAAAATACATTCAGTCTTATCATGTCTGTAATATTTAAATTTTTACTATCAAAAACTTTCGGTGCAAAAGTACTGAATAATACTGAAAATCATCTATTTTTAAATGATTTTTTAATATCTTTTGCTCCATATAAGCAAAATGCATAGCGAAAGAGCAACACTATAATAAAGGCAAGCTTATAGGCATGCGCTTGGATTGCCAGGAAACTATTATAACTCTTCCAGCAAAGTATTAAATTGAGTCCAGAATGGATCTTGCCGCATCGTATACTGAAGTTTGCGATCAAGCTTCAATTTGCCTAACACTTTGCCCGCATTTTCAGGATTATTTACCATCCAATAGATGCTGCAGACATTGTTGCCCTCCACAAAACCAACAATCAGTGGATATGGCACATCCTTACATTTGATGCGAAGGGATAAATCGATGGCGCCTATCAAGTCCCCAAGGTTTTTTTTCTCCTTTTCCGTGGGCAGGCCCTGCTCGTCCATCTCTTCAATTGGAACTGTCACCTGACAGCACCACTTCAGTAAATTTCTCTTTTGGTAATTGCGCAGGCCAACATTTACCTTGCCCTCATAAAGCTTGTCTCCTTTCGTGAAGGTATTCAAATCCTCAAGTTTTTTATTTGGACAAAGTTGATTGACATGTTTCCAGCCATCCCTTATATAAGCTACAAAGCCTAACAACTTTTCCAAAAGTGCCAGGATACAGATGCCAGCACAAACGTATGATATAATGTATGTTATAGAAATCATAAAATCAACAATTGAGCCAGTTGCTCCTTTAAGTTATTACTACCAGTAATGAAATAAGGAATTTTATCTTTTATGGTGAATTATGATCATCAATCAATGATGTGATTGATTACCATACCTGCGATTGCCATACCGAAAGTTGCGGTGATGTGGCAGAGTGAACCATTGATCTGCGCCTTCGTAGAGCACCATTCATGTTCTACAAGGCTCTGGTCGCCTGGAGCATCATAGACGGCTGTGTATGTTCCACGTTCTCCGCTGAGCAGTTTCGCTTTAGGGCACAGACAACCGCCTGTACCGCAGGCTTTGTTTACGCCCATATTCTTCATTGGCGTTTCTACGCTATATACACATTGGAATTTGCGGTGAGGGAAGGTCTTGTTCTTCTTGAATTTTTTACGCAAGGCTTTGGCTAATGGATCACCTTCTACCTTCCAAAACTCAGCCTTCCTGACCTTGAACGGATCGCGTCGGAGAGCAGCACCCATAGAAGATATGAATGTGATTTCCTTCGGAAGGGCAGTGGCACGGAGTATCAAATCGGCCTTATCCTTCAGTGAGTCGATGGCATCAATGATGAAGTCGTATTCCTCCATGTGGAACTCGTCGGCAGTTTCAGCCTGATAGATTTTCTGATAAGCCGTGATGTTGGCATTGGGATTGATCTCCAGCAGTCGTTCGCGCAGTGCATCCACCTTTACTTCTCCGATGGTACGGCTTGTTGCCATCAGCTGGCGGTTGCAGTTGGTTACGCAGACACGGTCACTGTCCACGATAGTGATGTTGCGCACGCCACTACGCAACAATCCCTCGGCGCACCATGAACCCACACCTCCAATACCGAAGATGAGGACGCGTGCCGACTGTAATTTCTCCAGATTATCCTTTCCTAAGAGCAGTTCTGTGCGTCGCTGCATTCCCTGTTCTATTTTTGTTATTCTGTCTCCCATTTTATCTGAAATAATTGTTATTTTTACTGCTACTTTTCTTTTTCTTTCGATTGCGGGTGCAAAGATACAATATTTTGAAAGAGCAAGCAAGAAATTTCCACTTTTTATTGCAAATACTTATCTCGCGCTATCTATTCCGAAGGGGCTGATGAGTTTAACGGTTTCTTCACTTTTCCATCACATCTTTGAAATGTGAATTAAGGGTGGAGTACAGGTTGTACCCTTTCCTTGTGATGGGCACCCTGGTCTTGCCGAAATGGATAGCAAGGAAATAAGATTGAAACAATCTCGATACTTCAAAATTTTCGTCCATAGACGAAAAAAATGCTATCTTTGCACAAAAATTCGAATATGAACGAAAATATAGAATCAGTAAAGAAGTATAATCTTTGGTTCGGTAACACCATCGATTGTGGTTTTCCTCGTCCGCTTTATACCGAAAGTGTCGCTTGATGATCTCCAGTTGCCTTCTCGCAAGGGTATTACGCATGTAAGGGCATGGGAATTATCTCAGATGTTATAGTTTCATTCAGAATAGTAGATAGCTGTTATTTTACCTTATAAAAAAGGTGTACATCGTTTGTTTTTTTTTTTGAAGTCAAACGATGTACACTTTTTGCTAAATTTCTCTTCCTTTAGAAACTTACATAGAGTCGGGCACAGAGAGCCGTGAAATCTCCATTGTCGTTTTTAATGTATTGGAATGAAGGCTGGATGGAAATGGATTCAGTCAACTGTCTTTTCCAAGTAGCCTCCAAAGAACATTCTGTTCCCTGCTGGAAACGGGCATACTGGGCAGACAAGCCACACTCGTTCTTTTCATCCTGATAGGAACCGCCCACTTCTGCATACCGGTAACAAGCATTCTGATGACTCGTATTCTCGGAATACTGCACCATGCAGGAAATCGTCTTTTCTCCAGAATTCCAAACCTCCTGTTCACCATAGACCCACCAGGCACCGGTAAGCTTGCTCCTAGATTCATCAGAAGATACCATTTCCCCATCCTCATTGATCGGATATTGACGGGTATGAAGGGCAATACCTGCAAAATATTTTCCACCTTTATAATTATATTCCAACTGCGACATGTTGAAGATTCCATCCTTTTTTGGACGAACCAGGAAAGGATTATCGTGAGCTTTCCATCCACTATAACCTGCACCATTATTCAGACTATTTTTGAAGGTCCATCTTCCCTTCGTAACATCAAAATAAAGGGTTAATCCCGAATGTGGATAATTCGCTATCGGATAACTGGATGCAATGGTAGGAAAAATTCCTTCAGAACTGTTGAGAAATAGTGACGTAATGTCTGATGTAAAGAAATCCTCGTTTACATTCCTCACACCCGCAAACAGATGGCCAGAATTCCACTCGTGCATATAACCCAACACGGCAAGGAGGGCAAAATGATTATCTTCATCTATGTTTGAAAACCCCTGCCAGTCATCTATAATGCCATCGTTGGTCTTTGCCACATGGAGCGTTGCTGCTTCGAATGAATCCTTTCCGTTTCCTATTGGAATACTCAGTTCTAATCTCAACTGGTTCACAAGATTGGTATTCTTGTTCATATCCCATTGCCATTCAGAAATATACTGTCCCCTGAAAACCTGTGCATGGGTCTGATTTAAACAGAACATGCCTAATAATAATATAACAATGCGCTTCATCTTCATGTTTTTGTATAATATTTATTCATTTTATTCACTCACTCGCTTCCCGCGAGTTTAAATCCAATTCGGGTTGCAAAGTTATAATTAAGAAAACTACCTTGCAATACCTAAAAATAGGTATTCTATCACACCACTTTAGTATGCATTTCTTGCAAAATACCCATTTGTAGGTATTCCGTCACTTTAAAATTTTGTTTTATGAGATATTATTCGTATCTTTGCGATGCTAAATGATATTTTAAATGTGGGAGATTGAATCTCCACTTAGAAAAGGAGTTTTTTGATATGAAAAAAATATTGAATCCTTATCTGAATAAGGAAGGTTACAACTGCGTTTGCTGCGCACCAAACAATCCGGTAGGATTGCACCTTGAGTTTTGGGAAGAGAATGAAGATGTTCTTACCATCTGGAAACCTGGTGAGAATTATCAGGGATGGGTAAATACCTTGCATGGCGGCATCATTAGTATGCTGATGGACGAAGTGGCAGGCTGGGTCATCAACCGCAAGTTGCAGACTACTGGTGTTACGATGCAATTGAACGTGAAGTACAAGAAGCCTGTGATGACCACCGATTCTCAGATTACGGTGCGTGGTCACATCGCCAGTCAGCGCCGCAACATCGTCACCATCCACCTGACTCTGGAGAACTCCAAAGGCGAGGTTTGTGATGAGGGCGAAGCCATCTATTTCACTTTCGGATCAGACAAAGCCAGAGAAATGGGCTTCGAAGGTTGCAAGGTTGAAGGGGAGTAATCGCCTTCTATTTGCTGATACCACTACACTCTTGCTTAGAGCGTTCTGTGGAATTGAAATATCAACCATCAAAATCAGTTTTTACAGCATGCTACTCAAATAAAAATAGAATAAATAATTTATACAATATGATTTCATTTGAAAGTGACTATAACAACGGAACCTTGCCGGAGATTTTGGAAGCGTTAGGCAAGACCAATGACGAGAAGACTTCCGGATATGGATTTGACCCCTATACAGAAGCCGCCAAAGAGAAGATTCGCAAGACCATCGGCATGGAAGATGCGGATGTTACCTTCCTCGTGGGTGGAACACAGACCAACACGACAGTCATCGATTCCGTCCTCTTGGGATGCGAGGGAGTTATTTGTGTGGAGACAGGACATATCGAGGTACATGAGTCTGGAGCCGTGGAAGCCTTTGGCCACAAGGTCATTACCTTGCCCTCCACAGATAGCAAGCTAAATCCTAATACATTGGCTTCCTATATGGATATCTTCCTGGCCGATGAGACCCACTCACACATGGTTCAACCAGGTATGGTATATGTCTCCATGCCTACCGAACTGGGCATGGTATATACCAGGGAAGAACTGGAGGCACTCTATACCACTTGCCAGAAATATGATCTTCGTCTTTTTGTTGACGGAGCACGCCTGGGTTATGGACTGATGTCTGAGGCATGTAATTATGACCTGCCTTTCCTAGCCCGACATTGCGATGTATTCTACATCGGTGGCACCAAGGTGGGAGCCATGTTTGGCGAAGCTGTGGTATTCTCCGGCATGAAGACTCCCAAATACTTCTTTACCAATGTGAAGCGACATGGGGCATTACTTGCCAAGGGAAGAATGCTCGGCATCCAGTTTGATACCTTGTTTACTGACAATCTTTACTTCAAGGTGTCTCGCCATGCCATTGCCATGTCTGAACGCATCCGAAGCATCTTCCGCAAGCATGGCATCGACATCGCCTACGACTCGCCAACCAACCAGCAGTTTGTCATCCTCTCCCCTACTCTTTATGAGAAACTCTCGCAAAAGGTGGCGTTTGAAATTTGGGAGAGAAAGAGCGAGACGGAAATCATCTGCCGTTTCGTGACCAGTTGGGCGACCCGGGAGGAAGAATTGGAGGAGTTGGACGAAATCTTACAGAATATCCTATCATAAAGAATATAACCGACATCAATATGCAAATACTCTTAGCATCAGCCAAAATCATGAATGCTGCCACATCTGTGGACATTCCGATGAAAAGCAAGCCTAAGTTTCAGGAACAAGCCGGACTGTTTGCCTTGGAACTTTCCACATGGGACACAAATCGTCTCATGAAGGAATTGAAATGCAGCCAAGCCATCGCCCTGGAGAATCAGCAACGATATCAGAGTTTCTGGAACGAGGAAGAGCTGTTGCCTTCCATCCTTGCCTACTATGGCCAGGCATATAAATATCTTCAGGCAGACAACTTTAGCCAAGATGATTTTGCTTTTGCACAAGATCATCTCTTCATCACCTCTTTCCTATATGGTCTGTTGCGTCCTTTGGATATGATTCATCCTTATCGCATGGAAGGAAAGGTAAGGCTGGATGCTACTAAGGGAATGAATCTCTTTGCCTTTTGGAAAACTTATCTTACGAATATGTTGATTGAGGCTGTGAAAGCAAACGATGGCATCCTCATTCATCTAGCCACCGAGGAGTTTGAGCATCTCTTCGACTGGAAGCGAGTTTGCCAAGAGGTAAAGGTGATTCAACCTTTATTTTATGTGGACAAGGGTGACACCATCAAGATGTTATCCGTCCATGCCAAAAGTTGCCGTGGAGCCATGACTAAATTCATCATTCAAAATCGGATAGACCAGCCTTCAAATATATTCAATTTCGAGTTGAATGGATTCAGATATGCTCCCAACTATGGAGATGAACTCCATCCTCACTTTATTAAGAAATAAATTTTAATTTACAAACGATAAAAGACTTACAATTATGGAAAATTAATCGTAGAGATAGAATATGCGTTCCATCATGTGCCACTTTTCATCGCTGGTAGCACCTTTGCCGCATTTTTGGAATTTGCCTACCACTTCTTCCCATTCTGCTTGTCTTGGGAGTGTGGCAAGTTCTGCCATTGATTTGTCCCAATCGAAATCTTCCGGCGCATCAACTATCATCACCAGTCTGTTGCCGAAGATGTAAATCTCCATCTCCAGAATGCCTACCTGTCGGATTCCATCACGAATTTCCTTCCATTGCACACCCTCGGAATGCAATTTGCGATATTCACGGATAGCCTCTTCATCCGATTCTAACTCCAACCACTGTACGTAGCGCTTGGTGGCTACGGGATATTTCTTCTGTTTATAACCTTCCATCATTTTCTATATTTAATTCATGTTTTACGTTCGTATTCTGTTTATTTTTGCAAAAATATAAAAAAAGTATGAGGAAAACAAGTCAAACTATTGATATTTTGTTTATTTTTGCAATATCGTTTTGCAAATGCTGCATGATCACTAAGGAAATACGGCACTTTAAAGCACATTTTAAAATATATCATCATAAAAATTATATCAGATGAAAAAACTATTTCTATCACTCGCCTTTCTGCTCCCTGCTATGGGAATGATGGCACAGACACAGGTCAAAACTGCTGAAGGTATCCTCGAAGGAAAGGATCTCTCTGGCATCAAGGTTTTCAAAGGTGTTCCGTTTGCAGCACCTCCTGTAGGTAATCTCAGATGGAAGGCTCCGCAACCAGTACAGAAATGGGAGGGTGTGCGCGAGGCTAAGGAATTCGGAGCGAACCCGATGCAGGAACCTATCTTCGGTGATATGAACTTCGGAACAAAGAACAATAGCGAAGACTGTCTCTACCTGAATATATGGACTCCCGCCAAAACGATGAAGGAGCATCTGCCGGTATTGATTTATTTCAATGGTGGAGGATTGATGTCTGCTACCGATACGCAGAACTGGGCGGTGCCTATCAGGACGAGAAGAACGAGTGC
>ERZ1034865.671-NODE-671-length-19171-cov-4.773697_pt1 | contig 19171 bp, 17 predicted proteins | sample MGYA00520632_ERZ1034865 | MGnify/ENA primary metagenome ERZ1034865 (study PRJEB33766, sample SAMN09781738) | gut metagenome | biome: gut microbiome | host: Homo sapiens | place: Madagascar | study: EMG produced TPA metagenomics assembly of the PRJNA485056 data set...
GCCCCTGCCCCCGCCGAGCCCACTGCGGAACCCGAGGAGAACAAGCCCCTCACCGCCGCAGACCTGTACGCCGTGAAGCGCCCCGCCAAGACCGAGGCCCCCGCTGACGACCAGAACCAGAAGGAGGCCTAGAAGCCATGCCGATCGGACCCGCACGCATGCCGCTCTTCGACCACATCGGAGAGCTCCGCCGCCGCCTCACCATCATCGTGGTGTCGCTTCTCGTCTGCGCCATCGTGGTGTACTTTGCCACCCCGGCCCTCATCGAGCTCATGATGGACCAGATCCGCGAGGCCATGCGCGGGGGCGACCTCTACGTCTTCACCGCACTGGGCGGCTTCACCATCCGCTTCCAGGTGGCCCTGTTCTTCTCGGTCATCATCTGCGCCCCCATCATCATCTGGGAGGTCATGGGCTTCTTCCTGCCGGCGCTCAAGCCCAGCGAGCGCAAGTGGGTCGTGCCCACCGTGGCGGCCATGGTCGTCCTGTTCTTCCTGGGCATGATCTTCTGCTACTTTGTCATCCAGTCCGCCGCCTTTGGCTGGCTGCTCGACCAGAGCTTCGAGTTTGCCCAGAACCTGGCCAACGCCGAGGACTACCTGAACATCTACATGATGCTGGAGATCGGCTTTGGCATTGCCTTTCAGCTGCCGCTGGTCATCTTCTACCTCTCCATCCTGCACGTCGTGCCGTACAAGACGTTCCGCTCCCAGTGGCGCTACGTCTACGTCGCCCTCATGATCCTCTCCGCCGTGGTCACGCCCGACGCCTCTCCGATCACCATGCTGCTGATGTTCGCCGCGCTCATCGCCCTCTACGAGGTCGCCCTGGCCGTGGCCCGCTACATCATCATCGCCCGCGACGGCAAGGCCGCCCTCAAGTGGTCCCGCGCGGACTACGAGCAGCACGCCCTGGACAACGACTAAGACCCACGTAAGGACCACCCTTGAAGCTCATCGTCACCGAGAAGAACGACGCTGCCGGCCAGATCGCACGCCTGCTCTCTGACTCCGGCAAGCCCAAGGCCGACAAGGTCTACGACACCCCCGTCTACCGCTTCCGCAGGGGCGGGGAGGACTGCGTGACCATCGGCCTGCGCGGCCACATCCTGCAGCCCGACTTCCCGCCCGAGCTCAAGTTCAACGACGAGGAGGGCTGGTTTGGCGTGACGGCCGAGGGCGAGGTCCTTCCTGCTGACGTCCCCGACGGCCTCGCCCGCCCGCCTTACGACACCAAGCGCAAGCCCTACCTAAAGGACGGCATCGACATCAAGGGCTGGAAGATCGCCAGCCTCCCGTACCTGGTCTGGGCCCCCATCGAGAAGACCCCGGCCGAGAAGGGCATCATCCGCTCGCTCAAGAACCTCGCCAAGAAGGCCGACTCCGTCGTCATCGGCACGGACTTCGACCGCGAGGGAGAGCTCATCGGCTCCGACGCCCTGCGCCAGATCCGCGAGGTGGCTCCCGACGTGCCCGTCTCCCGCGCGCGCTACTCCGCCTTCACCAAGGCCGAGATCGACCACGCCTTCAACAACCTGGTCGAGCTTGACCAGGACCTGGCCGACGCCGGCGAGAGCCGTCAGTACATCGACCTCATCTGGGGCGCCGTCCTCACGCGCTACCTCACCACGGCCCGCTTCTCGGGCTTTGGCAACACCCGCTCCGCCGGCCGCGTGCAGACGCCGACGCTCGCCCTCGTGGTCGAGCGCGAGCGCGAGCGCATGGCCTTCAAGCCCGAGGACTACTGGGTGATCTCTGGCGAGGCCAGCCACGGCGAGGAGGAACCCTTCAAGGTCAGCCACACCACGGCCCGCTTCTGGGACAAGGACGCCGCCGACGCCGCGTACGCCAACGTGGCGGGCGCCAAGGAGGCGCGCGTGACCGCCGTGGAGCGCAAGAGCCGCACCCAGCGCCCGCCCGCGCCCTTCAACACCACGAGCCTCCAGGCCGCCGCGGCCGCCGAGGGCATCAGCCCCGCGCGCACCATGCGCCTGGCCGAGAGCCTCTACATGGACGGCCTCATCTCCTACCCGCGCGTGGACAACACCGTCTACCCCAGCTCGCTGGACCTCAAGGACTGCGTGCGCACCATCTCCAAGGTCCCGCAGTACGCGCCCACCTGCAAGGCGCTTCTTTCCCAGCCCAAGCTCACCGCAACGCGCGGCAAGCAGGAGACCACCGACCACCCGCCCATCTACCCCACGGGCGCGGCCGACCCCGAGAAGCTCCAGCCTGCGGCGTGGAAGCTCTACAACCTCATCGCCCGGCGCTTTTTGGCCACCCTCATGGGGCCCGCCACCATCGAGGGCACCAAGGTGACCTTCGACGTCAACGGCGAGCCCTTCCAGGCCTCCGGCAACGTGCTTGCCAACCCGGGCTTCCGCTCCATCTACCCCTATGGCCTCAAGAAGGACGACCAGCTGCCCGAGCTCCACGAGGGCGACGTCTGCGACGTGCAGAAGATGGACCTCCTGGCCAAGCAGACCGAGCCGCCCGCGCGCTACAGCCAGGGCAAGCTCATCCAGGAGATGGAGAAGCGCGGCCTGGGTACCAAGTCCACGCGTGCGAGCATCATCGACGCTCTACCAGCGCAAGTACCTCAAGAACGACCCGTGCGAGCCCAGCCAGCTGGGCATGGCCATCATCGACGCGCTCAACACCTACGCGCCGCGCATCACCACGCCCGAGATGACCAGCGAGCTTGAGGACGACATGACCAAGGTCGCCGAGGGCACCGACACCCAGACCCAGGTGGTCACCCACTCGCGCGCGCTTCTCGCCGGCATGATGGACGGGCTGATCGAGCACACCGAGGACCTCTCCGAGGCCATCGCCGACGCCGTCACGGCTGACGCCAAGATTGGCGTGTGCCCCAAGTGCGGGCGCGACCTCGTGGTCAAGACCAGCGCAAAGACCCGTGGCAGCTTTGCCGGCTGCATGGGCTGGCCCGACTGCGACGTCACCTACCCGCTGCCGCAGGGCCGCATCGAGGCCCTGGAAGGCGAGGCCGCCGTCTGCCCAGACTGCGGCGCCCCGCGCATCAAGGTCCAGCCCTTCCGCCAGAAGGCGTACGAGACCTGCATCAACCCCGCCTGCCCCACCAACCGCGAGCCTGACGTGGAGGTTGGCGTCTGCCACGCCTGCGCCGAAGCGGGCCGCACGGGCAAGCTCATCGCCCACAAGTCCGAGCGCACGGGCAAGCGCTTCATCCGCTGCACCAACTACGACGACTGCGGCACCAGCTACCCGCTGCCCCAGCGCGGCAAGCTCGAGGCCACGGGCGAGGAGTGCCCGGACTGCGGCGCCCCCATGGTCATCGTGACCACGGCGCGCGGCCCGTGGAAGCTCTGCCCCAACATGGACTGCCCGGGCAGGGAGAAGAAGGCCGCCGCCGGCCGCGGCCGCGGTCGCGGGACCGGCGCCAAGGCGGCCTCGGCCAAGAAGCCCGCCGCCAAGAAGGCCGCGACCAAGAAGAAGGCCTAGCAAGCGAGAAGATCGTCACCACGGGGCCGGCCACGTGCCGGCCTCTTTTTGTGGAATCTGATAGACTATCACCATAGTGATAGTGACGGGAGGCACTCATGGAGCTCTGGCATGGATCGACGATGATTGTCAGGCATCCCGACCTCTCGTTCTGTCGCGAGAACAACGACTACGGCCGTGCGTTCTACATGACCGAGCACCTTGAGCTCGCAAGGGAATGGGCGTGCCGCTGCGAGGAGATTGACGGCGTGGCCAACCGGTACGAGCTTGACCTGGATGGGCTCACAGTCTTGGACCTTGACGCCGGCACCCGGTCGGTGCTTGAGTGGCTGAGCGTCCTTCTGACTCACAGGGTCGTCAACCTGGGCTCTCCCGTGGCACTTGAGGCTGCGGAGTGGATTAGGGAGAACTACCCGGTCGACCTATCGGGATACGACGTCATCTGTGGGTATCGTGCCGATGACTCGTACTTCTCTTTTGTGAGGCAGTTCATCTCAAACTCGCTGAGCGTGGAGCAGCTGAGCTGGGCAATGAGGCTTGGAGGCCTGGGCCGCCAGGTCGCCTTGCGGACGCCGCGGGCGCTTGAGAGCTTGGAATACGTCGACTTCGAACCCGCACCCGCGCGCTGCTTCTACCCTCGGCGCAAACGCAGGGACCTTGAGGCCAGAAAAGCGTTCTCGGAGGGCCCCGGCTTTGACCCGGAGGGCATATACGTGCTGGACCTGATCTCGGGGAGGGTGGGCAAAGACGATGAGCGCCTACGATGAGCTCTACCTTGCGGACGCCATGACGGAGCTCGCCTGCTTCTTTGACTTTGCGGTCAACGACTACGGCGCCGAGGGCAGCGAGGTTGCGGAGCTCTTTGCCATGAGCGCCGTCGGGCGGGAGTTCGGGCGCGGCAACCCGCGCGTCTTGGGAGGCCTCTCTGGTGTGGAGCTCTTCTGGGAGCTCTCGCACGAGCTTGGCTACGGCGATGCCAGGGGGACGGAGCCTCGCTTCCGCTTTGAGAAGACGCCCGACTACTGGGCGGGCTGGGTCGTCGCGCGTGCCCAGTGGGAGCTTGGCGTGACGTTTGGCGAGCTCTTCTCGGCGGTGCCCTATGACGCGGTAGTGAGCCTGTACCACCCCTACCACGAGGCCGATGAGTCAAAGTTCGTGCAACTGGCCGCGCGGCGCGTGGAGAGGGAACGGCTGTCTGGCCCCACGCGGCTGGCGGCGCTTCGCAGGGAGGCCGGTCTCTCCCAGCAGGAGCTGGCCTTTCGCTCCAAGGTCTCGCTGCGCTCCATCCAGATGTACGAGCAGCGCAAGAAGGACGTCAACCACGCGCAGGCCGCGACGGTCGCAAGCCTTGCCGCAGTCTTGGGATGCCGGATGGAGGACCTGCTCGAGGTGCGGATCGATCCTGCGCTTTTGGCGCAGATCGCGTAAGGCGTATATCCTATATGGGTTAGGCAATCGGAAGGCGGAGGCGCTATGCGGGGCACGTTCATCACGCTCGAGGGGGCGGACGGCTGTGGCAAGTCCACGCAGGTCGCCCTGCTGGCCGACGCCATCCAGGCGGCCGGCCGCGAGGTCGTGCGCCTGCGCGAGCCTGGTGGCACGTCCATAAGCGAGAAGATCCGCGCGCTCGTGCTTGATCCTGACAACGCCGAGATGGCTCCCGAGTGCGAGCTCCTTCTCTTTGAGGCGTCCCGCGCCCAGCTGGTCCGTCAGGTCATCGAGCCCGCGCTCGCCCGCGGCGCCGTGGTGCTGTGCGACCGATTCTATGACTCTACCTACGCCTACCAGGCCGCGGGTCGCGCCCTGGACGCCCGGGTCATCAGCCAGGCAAACGCCCTGGGCAGCTGCGACGTCACGCCCGACCTCACGCTGGTGCTGGACATGGACACCAAAGACGCCCTCGCCCGTGCCACCAGGGGCGGAGCGGACCGCCTTGAGGCCGAGGGCGTGGCCTTCCAGGAGCGCGTGCGCCAGGGCTACCTCGACCTTGCGGCGGCCGAGCCGGGCCGCGTTCACGTGGTCGACGCTACGGGCAGCGCCGAGGAGGTCCTCGGGCGCCTTGTGGACGAGGCTGCGCCTCTGGTGGATGGGCTTCTCGACGGCAGGGGTGAGGCGTGATGGGCAACGCGCCGACGGACGTTCCGGCCGCGCTGGCGGGCCTCTCGGACCAGCCGCGCGTGCGCGACTTCCTGGCCCGTGCGGTGGTCGAGGGGCGTCTCAGCCATGCCTACCTCTTTGTAGGCGCCCCGGGCTCGGGCAAGCACGAGGCTGCCTGCGCGTTGGCAAAGTGCATCGTCTGCCCCAACGGGGGAGACGGCTCGTGCGACGAGTGCCGCCGCGTGGCGCACAAGACGCACCCCGACGTCCACTGGTACGCCCCGGCGTCGGCCGTAGGCTACCTTGCCGACCAGGTGCGCGAGGTCATCGCCGACGCCCAGCTTGCCCCCATGCGCGCCCCCTCCAAGGTCTACGTGCTGGAACGGGCCGAGCTTCTGCGCGGAACGGCGGCAAACGCGCTGCTCAAGACCCTTGAGGAGCCGCCCGCCGGCGTGACCTTCATCCTTTGTGGGCGCACGGTGGCAAGCCTTCTGCCCACCATCGTCTCTCGCTGCCAGGTGGTGCCCTTCTCGTCGGTGCCGCCGGAGGTGGCCCTTGCCCGGGTCCAGCGCGAGGCCGCGGCAACCCCGCAGGAGGCTGCCATCGCCCTCTCCGTGGCGGGCTCCGCCTCCCACGCCGTCGAGTTCCTGAGTTCGCCCGGCAGAAGGCAGGTGCGCCGCCTGGTGGTGAGCACGCTTGACCAGCTGGCAAGGGACGACTCCTGGGACGTGCTCCAGGCGGCCCGCCAGATAGTGGAGGAGGCAAAGCTCCCGCTGGCCGACGTGGCCGCCGCCCAGAAGGAGGCGCTAGACGAGTCCTCTGACTTCCTCACCGCGGCGGCGCTCAAGCAGCTCGAGGACGCAAACAAGCGCGAGCTCTCCGCCCGAGAGCGTTCGGGTATGATGGAGGTTCTTGCAGCTACGGAGTCCGTCCTTCGTGACGTGCTCGTTCGCTGCGAGGACGTCTCCCGCAAGATCGTGAACGAGGACGCCGCGGCCGCCATCGAGCGCATTGCCGCGGCAACTGGCGTGGGCGGCGTCACCCGCGCCCTGGCGGCGTGCTCCGCGGCGGCGGAGGACCTCGCCCACAACGTATCGCCGCAGCTGGCCCTTGAGGCTATGCTGCTTTCCATAAAGGAGGCACTCGCATGCCCACCATCATTCCGGTGAAGTTCACCTACGCCGCGCGCGACCTGTGGTTCGACCCTGCCGGCACCGGCGCCCAGGAGGCCGACCACGTCATCTGCTCCACTGAGCGCGGAACGGAGATCGGCCTTGCCACGGCAGACGCCCGTGAGGTCTCCGAGGAGGAGCTCGAGCACGTCATCGGCCATGCCCAGCTGCGCTCGGTCGTGCGCATAGCCACGGACTCCGACCTCGACCGCGCCGAGCAGCTCGCCGCCCGCGGCGAGGACGCCATGCCCACGTTCCGCCGCCTGGTGGGTGCCAGCGGCCTGGACATGAAGCCCGTCGGTGTGGAGTACCTCTTCGACGGCGAGAAGGCCGTCTGCTACTTTGCCGCCGAGGAGCGCGTGGACTTCAGGCAGCTCGTCCGCGACCTCTCCCGCGAGCTCCACGTCCGCATCGACATGCGCCAGATCGGCGTGCGCGAGGAGGCCGCCATCGTGGGCGGTTACGGCCACTGCGGCCAGGAGCTCTGCTGCCGCAGGTTCAACATGTCGTTTGACCCGGTCTCCATCCGCATGGCCAAGGAACAGGACCTGCCGCTCAATTCCACCAAGATCTCCGGCGCGTGCGGCCGCCTCATGTGCTGCCTGCGCTACGAGTTCGAGGCCTACCGCGACTTCAAGGGCCGCGCCCCCAAGCGCAACGCCGTCATCGACACGCCCTTGGGCAAGGGCAAGATCATCGAGTACGACACGCCCAAGGAGCAGATCTGCCTGCGCCTCGAGAGCGGCAAGCAGATTCGCGTGGCCCTGGCCGACATGACGGCCTCCGAGGCCGCCTGCAAGAAGTCCAAGGAGCTGGGCTGCGCCTGCAGGCCCGACACCGTGACGCGCGAGGTCCTCGACCGCCTGGACTCCCCGGACGTCCAGATGGCCCTCGCCGAGCTTGACCGCAAGAACGGCGTGGCCCCCGAGCAGACCGTGGACGCCGCGGACATCTTCGTGAGCACCCGCCGCAAGCGCCGCCGCTCCGATGACGGCGGCAACGCCTCCGGCAGCGCAAGCGGTGCTCGCGGCAGCCAGTCTGGCGAGAAGGGCAACCGCCCGCAGCACATGCGCGGGGGCGCCCAGGGCCAGGCCGCCGGCGAGGCTGCCGGCGAGGACGGACGTCGCCGCCGCAAGCGCCGTGGCGGCCCCGATGCCGCCAACGGCTCCGCTCCGGCCGCGGGCCAGCAGACCCGTCCCGGCCGCGGCCAGCAGCCTGCGGCCAGCGACGGCAAGCCCGCCCGCCGCCGTCACCACCAGGCCGGCGAGGCCACGCCCGAGCGCGGGGGAGAGCAGCGGCCCAAGCGTGGCGGCGGCATGCGCCCCAAGCGCACCCGCAGGCCCGGCGACAAGGGCGGCGCTGCCGGCAGCGGCACCCAGCAGGGCAACGCCGGCGGACAGCGTCCCGCCTCCGGCGAGGGCGCCGGCGACGCCCCCAAGCCCCGTCGCCGCCACCGTGGCGGCCGTGGCCGCGGCAACGGCGGCCCCGACACCGAGTAGCTAGACATCGAGCGCAGGCCGCCCGACGAGAGGACCTTCTCACCGGGCGGCTTTTGTCTGGGCGGCCGGGCCTGTGACATGGAGCCAGCTCTGTGTCACAACTTTTGAAGAGATTCGCGTTTTCCCAGTTGCCGCTCAATTCCATCCAAAGTTGTGACGTGGACTCGCGCGGACTTGCTGGCGCGCCCCCATTGCGTCCGCCGCGTACCGTAAGATGACCGGAGAACTGAGAGGAGACGCTATGTACGAGCTTTCCACCGAGTACTGGTTTGACTCGGCGCACTTCCTGACGGACTACAACGGCAAGTGCGAGAACCTGCATGGCCACCAGTGGCGCGTGACTGCCTACGTGCGCGCCTCAGAGCTGGGCGCGTCCGGCACCGAGAAGGACATGGTCGTTGACTTTGCCACCCTCAAGCGCATCGTGCGCGAGGAGTGCGACGCGCTCGACCACACCTTCCTGGTGGAGGAGGGCTCGCTTGCCCCCGCGACCATGGACGCGCTGGCGGCCGAGGGCTTCAGCCTCACCGTCCTGCCCTTCCGCACCACGTCCGAGAACCTGGCCCGCTACCTCTTCGAGCGCCTGGCCGCTCGCGGGCTTCCCGTGAGCCGCGTGGATTGCAACGAGACTCCCAACAACCGCGCGTCCTTCTCGCCTGACCGGGGGTAGACTCAAGTAAGTGGGCCGGGCCCAGGGGAGCGCCCGGCCGCGCATGAGGCGAGAAGCACGACGGAGGTGGTCATATGGCAGACGGCACGCTGCACGGAGTGAACCTGACGGGTTGGCTCTCGCTTGAGCCGTGGGTGACGCCCGAGCTGTTTGCCGAGGCGGGGGCCCTTGACGAGGACGCCCTGCTCAAGGGGCTTGGCGCGCGCAACTACGCCGAGGTCGTCCGTCGCCACCGCAACTCCTTCATCACGAGGGACGACTTTGTGAGAATAGCCTCGCGCGGCTTCAACGCCGTGAGGCTGCCCGTCCCCTGGTACGCTTTTGGCGACGGCGTGGCGCAGACCATCGGCTTCGTCGGCTGCATGGAGCACGTCGACGATGCGCTGGACTGGGCCGAGGAGCTTGGCCTCAAGGTCGTCTTTGCCCTGGCCATCAACCCTGGCGGCCCCGGGCGCGGCGGAGAGGCCACCCACGACCTTGCCGACATGCGCCTTTCTCGCGAGAGGGCGCTCGACGTGGTCTTCAGGCTCTCCAAGCGCTATGCCTCCCGCATGGGCTTCTTTGGCATCGAGCTTGCCGACGACGTGGTCTCCCAGCGCCGGCTTGGGCTGACCCTCACCGAGGGCATGCCCGTCCACCTGCTGCGCAACTACTATCGCGAGGCCTACGAGCTCGTCCGCCACGCCGCGGGCGAGGAGCCTGTGGTCATCATGCCCGACGGTGGCATTCCCGGCGGCTGGGGCCGCTTCATGGCCCAGCGCCACTACCGCAACGTCTGGCTCGACTGCCACCTCGACCGGCGCCCGACCACGCGCGTGGACGTCTCTGGCCCCTCGGGGGTGCGCCGCCTGGTGGAGCGCAACTCTCGCCAGCTGCGCGAGGCCGCCCGCGCCGGCATGCCGGTCATGGTGGGCAAATGGTCCGCGGCGCTGCCCATCGCGGACTCCGCCATGACGCCCGAGGGCCGCATTGCCCTGGAGCGCGTCTTCACCTCCGAGCAGATCGCCGCCTACGAGAAGGCTCCCGCCTGGTTCTTCAACACCTGGAAGACCTCGGGCCTGCTGCCCGGATGGGACGCGCGCGTGGCAATGGCGACCTTCGAGCGGGGGATGATCGCCTGATGGCCGGCATGCTCTCCATGGTGGGCACGCCCATCGGAAACCTGCAGGACGCCTCGCCGCGCGTGATCTCCACGCTGGACGCGGCCGACGTCGTGCTGTGCGAGGACACCCGCGTCACGGGCAAGCTCATGGCCGCCTTTGGCCTCCACACGCGCCTGGAGCGCTGCGACGAGAACGTCATCGAGCAGCGCGTCCCCACAGTGCTGGACCGCCTGCGGGCGGGGGAGCGCGTGGCGTTTGTCTCCGACGCGGGCATGCCGGGCGTCTCCGACCCGGGCCAGCGCCTGGTGGACGCCGCCCTGGACGAGGGCCTTGCCGTGGAGGTCATCCCCGGCCCCTCTGCCGTGACCTGCGCGCTCGTTGCCTCCGGCCTGGCGAGCGAGCACTTCTTCTTCGAGGGCTTCCTGCCCAGGCGCAAGTCCGCCCAGGTGACGCGCCTTCGGGAGCTTGCCCTGGTGCCGGGCACCATCGTCTGCTACGAGAGTCCCCGTCGCGTGGCGGAGACCCTGGCCAACGTGGCCGAGGTCTTTCCGGCGCGGCGCGTGGCGCTCGTGCGCGAGCTCACCAAGCTCCACGAGGAGTGCGTGCGCGGCATGTCCGCCGAGCTTGCCGCCGAGGTCGCGGCCCGCGGCGAGGTCCGCGGGGAGTGCGTGGTGGTCATAGCCGCGCCCGACGCCGCGGAGCTGGAGGACCGCCGCCGCGCCGCATCGGGAGGCCCCTCCACGCTTGAGGAGGCCATCGCCCAGGGCCTTGCCGCCGGCGAGCCCAAGAGCGCCCTGGCCAAGCGGCTTGCCAAGTCCTTCTCGCTGCCCAAGGCTGAGGTCTACGACAAGATCCTTCAACTGGGGTAATGGACGCAGCCCGCTTCAGGTTCCCGACCCTCTTTGGTGCTTGGGGGCTTTCGTTTGCGTGGCCTTTGAGCGTCGCGTCTTTTCTCGGGGTTTGATGGCAGCTGAGGGGAGAATGCCCCGCTCACGTTTTGCTTCCGCTGGAAGGTGTCTGTGCGCGACGGGTCGCAATTGCCTCCAGGCGCTCAAATTGGCCTTCCACTGGAAGGGCCCTTTGCGCGGCGGGCTGAAGGAGGCCTTCTGCGCTCACTTTTGGCCTCCACTGGAGGGCATTTCTGCGCAGTGCGCATGGGGACTCCCAGCTGCTCAAGGTTGCCTTCCACTGGAGGGCATTTCTGCGCGGCGGACTGAAAGTGCCCTTGTGTGCTCATTTTTGCCTTCCGCTGGAAGCCCCTTCTGCGCAAATGGCGAGAAGCCCCTCCCGCTGCGCGGAAGGGGCTTCCAGTGGAACGCGTTTTTGAGCGGCGCCCAACCGGGCGGTCAGGTCCTTTTCGGCTAATCCTCGCCCCACACGCGCTTTGCCACGCGCTGGACCAGGGCGACCTTGGCCCACTGCTCCTCCTCGGTGAGCTTGTTCCCGCACTCGCAGGAGGCAAAGCCGCACTGCGGGGAGAGGCAGAGGTCCTCCAGCGGCACGTACTGGGCGGCCTCGTTGATGCGCCTCACCAGCAGCTCCTCGTCCTCGAGGCCGGGCTGCTTGCTCGTGACCAGGCCAAGGACCACCTTCTTGCCGGCCGCCACGTGGGCAAGCGGCGCAAAGCCGCCGGCGCGCGGCGTGTCAAACTCAAGGTAGAAGGCATTGACGTCCTCGTTGGCAAACAGGTAGGGCGCCACCGGGTCGTAGCCGCCCTCAAAGGCGTAGGTGGAGTGGTAGTTGCCTCGGCAGACGTGGGTGTTGACCACGAGGTCTGCCGGCTTGCCCTCCAGGGCGGCGTTGTTGAGGGCCACGCCCAGCTCGGAGACCTTCTGGATGTCCACGGGGTTCATGCCGGTCTTTGCCACGAAGTCGCGGTCGCAGTAGATGCCCCAGGTGCAGTCGTCAAACTGCACGTTGCGGCAGCCGGCGGCGTAGAGGTCGGCCAGCACCGTGCGGTACGCGGCGGCAATGTCGGCGATGAGCTCCTCGTCGGTTGGATAGACCGCGCGCAGGCTCTCCTGCTGGCCGTCGCAGCGGTCGAGGATGACCTCGGAGTAGGTCTGGGCCGGTGCCGGGATGGTCTGGCGGGCCACCTGCCCTTCCTCCTCGAGCGCCTTCACAAACTTGAAGTGTTCCACAAACGGGTGGCTCTCGCCAGAGATCTTGCCCGTGACCACGGCCGTGTCGGCGGTGGTCTCCTCGTCGTGGAACTGGTAACCCGTGCGCGAGGTGCGACGCTCGATGCCCTGGAGCCCCCACATGAAGTCCAGGTGCCAGTAGCTGCGGCGGAACTCGCCATCGGTGATGACGTGCAGGCCCGCCGCCTTCTGCTTGGCAACCAGGTCGCGGATGGCCTCGTCCTCGATGACGCGCAGGGCGCCGGCGTCGATGACGCCCGCGGCAAAGTCGGCACGCGCCTGCTTGAGCACGTCGGGGCGAAGGAAGCTGCCGACCACGTCGGCGCGGAAGGGTGCGTTCTTGATGTAGGCCATGTCTGGCTCCTCTCGTACGTCTGCTTGACGAGAAGAGAGTCTGCCAGAGACTCTTTCCATAGAGAACTACCTAACAACTATCGTTATCCATAGCATAAAACTATGACGTGAGTTGACAAAGGGACTGTCCCTTTGTCAACTCTCACACAGCGGCGAGGTAGGCGCGGAGGTGCTCCACGTAGCGGGCGGCGACGGGGGAGAGGGGGCGCCCGGCCAGCCGCAGGAGGCCCACCTGCATCTCCTCGTCGCTCTCCAGCGGGACGGCCACAATGTCCGTGCCGTTGAGGTCCTCCGAGAGGATGCCCGAGCTCACGGTGTAGCCGTCCAGGCCAATGAGCAGGTTGAAGAGGGTGGCGCGGTCCGTGACCACGATCTGGCGGTCCACCTGCTCCACGGCGTGCGGCTCCTCCGAGAAGTAGAACGAGTTCTGCGCGCCCTGGTCGTAGGTGAGGCGCGGGTACGGCGCGAGGTCCTCCAGCGTGACGCTGGGGCGCCCCGCCAGCGGGTTCTTCCGGCTCACAAAGACGTGCGGCCGCGCGCGGAAGAGCGGCTCGAAGCGCAGCTCGGCCCGACGCACGGCACCCATGATGACCTCGCGGTTGTAGTGGCTGAGGTAGATGACGCCCACCTCGCTCCTCTGCGTGCGCACGTCGTCGATGATGCCGGCCGTGGTGCCCTCGCGCAGCGAGAACTCGTACTTCTGGCCTCCGATCTCGCGCACCAGCTCGACGAAGGCGTTGACCACGAAGGCGTAGTGCTGGCTGCTCACGGCAAAGACGCGCCGGACGGGCGCCCCGTGCGCGTAGCGGCTCTCCAAAAGGTCCGCCTGCTCCACCACCTGGCGGGCGTAGGACAGAAACCGCGTGCCTTCCTCGGTGGGGGCCACGCCGCGGCTGGAGCGCTCGAAGATCTGCACGCCCATCTCGGCCTCGAGCTCGCCCACGGCCTTGGAGAGACTGGGCTGCGCTATGAAGAGCCGGGCGGCGGCGGCCGTGATGGAGCCGGCGTCCGCCACCTCGACTACGTATCTGAGCTGCGTGAGCGTCATGGGTCACCTTTCCGCGGGCACTTCTCGCCGCTTTTCTAGGGCTAAGCATCAGAGTACAATTAAACGGTTAGCGCATCATTGCCATCATTCCGTCATGAGGAGATAGCCGTGGCAGACAAGCCCTCGTTCTTCATCACCACCCCCATCTACTACGTCAACGCCGCGCCCCACCTGGGCACCGCGTACTGCACCATGCTCTGCGACGTCCAGGCCCGCTACCGCCGCGCGGCCGGCTACGACGTCAAGTTCCTGACCGGCATGGACGAGCACGGCGAGAAGGTCGCCGAGGCCGCCCAGCAGCACGGCTTTGCCACCCCGCAGGAGTGGTGCGACAGCCAGGCGCCGCTCTTTAAGGACCTCTGGAAGCAGCTCGAGATCTCCAACGACGACTTCATCCGCACCACCGAGCCGCGCCAGAACCACGCGGTCCAGTACCTCTGGGAGCGCATGAAGGAGTCCGGCTACCTCTACAAGGGCAGCTACGACGGCTGGTACTGCGTGCCGGAGGAGACCTACTTCACCGAGAACCAGGTCAAGAAGTCCGACGAGGAGCGCGGCACCAAGGGCGAGCACCTCTGCCCCGACTGCGGCCGCCCGCTGGAGCGCGTTCAGGAGGAGTCCTACTTCTTCAAGCTCTCCGCCTTCCAGGACAAGCTCCTGGCGCTCTACGACGAGCACCCCGACTTCGTCCAGCCGGCCTTTCGCATGAACGAGGTGCGCTCCTTCGTGGAGGGCGGCCTCACGGACCTCTCCGTCAGCCGCACGAGCTTTGACTGGGGCATCAAGGTCCCCTTCGACGAGAAGCACGTGACCTACGTGTGGTTCGACGCGCTTCTCAACTACATGACCGCCGTGGGCTACGGCGTGGACTCCGACGAGGCCCGCGCCGAGCTGGCCTACCGCTGGCCCGCGCAGTGCCACGTGGTGGGCAAGGACATCATCCGCTTCCACTGCGTCATCTGGCCTGCCATGCTCATGGCGCTGGGCGAGGCCCTGCCCGAGCACGTCTTTGCCCACGGCTTCCTGACCGTGCGCAACGCCGAGACGGGCAAGGCCGAGAAGATGTCCAAGTCCCGCGGCAACGCCATCGCGCCGCAGGACGTGGTGGACCTGCTGGGCGTCGAGGGCTACCGCTACTACTTCATGACCGACGTGGCCCACGGCGAGGACTCCGCCGTCTCCTTCGAGCGCATGGAGCAGGTCTACAACGCCGACCTGGCCAACAGCTGGGGCAACCTGGTCTCCCGCGCCCTCAACATGAGCGCCAAGTACTTCGGCGGCAAGACGCCGGAGCTGGACGAGGGCTGGGCCGAGAAGGACAACCCGCTGCGCGGAATCGCCCGGGGCATCGAGGCCCGCTACGCCGGGCACATGGACGTCATGGACTACGCGGGCGCCAAGGACGCGGTGATGGAGCTCGTCCACGCCGCCAACCACTACATCGAGGACACCGCCCCCTGGGCCGTGGCCAAGGACCCGGAGCGCGCCGGCGAGCTCAAGGACATCATCGTCAACCTGCTGGAGTCCATCCGCATCTGCGCCCACCTCTTTGCCCCCTTCATGCCCGAGGCCTCCGCCGAGGTCCTGCGCCGCATGTCCCTGGCCGAGGAGGCCGGCACCGACGACCTGGCCCACGCCTGCGAGTGGGGCGGCCTTGCCGGCGGCGTCGAGGTCACCAAGGGCGACGCCCTCTTCCCGCGCCTTGCCTCCGAGAAGAGGTAGCCGCCCGTGACGTACTCGAGGCTGGCAAACCCGCGCGAGACCCGCGCGGTCCTGGAGGACTTCGGCCTGGCGACCAAGCATCGCCTGGGCCAGAACTTCCTGGTGAACGACGAGGTCATCGGCAGAATCGTCAACCTGGCCGAGCTCGACGGCGACGACGTCGTGCTCGAGGTGGGCCCGGGCATCGGCACCCTGACGGTGGCGATGCTCTCGGCCTGCCGGGCCGTCTGCTCCATCGAGGCGGACCGCGAGCTCGAGCAGGTGCTCGCCCAGACCTGCGCCACGGACGGCGAGAAGTTCGCCCTGGTCATGGGAGACGCCCTGCGCGTCACCCCCGCCCAGGTGGACGACGCCCTCGCAGGGTTGACAAAGGGACAGTCCCTTTGTCAACCCTGTCAGCCCAACAAGTTCGTGGCCAACCTGCCCTACCAGGTGGCGGCCACGCTCATCCTCAAGTTCTTCCAGGACTTCGGCAGCCTGGAGCGCGCCTGCGTCATGGTCCAGGCCGAGGTGGCCGACCGCATCTGCGCCGGCCCCGGCAGCAAGACCTACGGCGCCTACACGGCAAAGCTCGCGCTTCTCGCCAGGCCGACCGGACGGTTTGAGGTGGGGCCCGGCAACTTCATGCCGCCGCCGCACGTGGACTCCGCGGTGGTGCGGCTCGACCGCACGCCCATGGCGGACCCGGTGTCTGGCGAGCCCCTCTCCGCCGAGCGCGCCGCCCGCGTCGCCGAGGTCATCGACGCGGCGTTTGCCCAGCGCAGGAAGACCATCCGCAACTCCATGGGCGCCAACGGCTTTGAGAAGGACGCGCTGGACGCGGCCTTTGCCGCCTGCAGCATTGCCCCTACGGCCCGCGCGGAGACCCTCTCGCCCGAGGACTTCGTGCGCCTTGAGGGCGCCCTTTCCTAGCGTGACCAGCCAAGAAGCCCGCGCGCTCCTGCCCGCGGGCTTCTCCCTTTGCTCTTTGGAGGCATGACGTGTCCGAACTCAAGGTGCTCGACCACCTGATGCTTGCCGACGGCGAGCTCTTCCACAACTCAAAGGGTCGCGCGTGCCCGGCGCCGCGGCCCCTGGCTCCCGTGGCGGACACCCACGCCCACCTGGGAAGCCTTCATGGCCACGACCCCGCGCTGGCGCTGGCGCGAGCCGCCCTGGCGGGTGTCCGCATGATGGTGGTGCCCATTGACCCGGTGGCGGAGTTTCCCCGCAAGTGGACGGACGCCGCCGCGCTCTGGGACTTTCTGGACACGCACCTGGCCATTGCCCGTGACTGCCTTGACGAGGCCGCCGATCTGGGCTTTGTTTCGCCGGCCTTTGACGGCTGGGACGCGCCTGGCCTCCTGGGCAACGTGCGCATCGTGGCGGGCGTCCACCCCTACGGCGCGGAGGGCCTCGACGGTGCGGCCGAGGCCCTGATGCGCGAGCTTCTGGCCTCGCCGCGCTGCGTGGGCGTGGGCGAGATCGGCCTGGACTTTGGCCCCTACAACGAGGTGAGCCCGCGCGAGCAGGAGGAGTGCTTCCGCCGCCAGCTGCGCATGGCCCACGAGCTGGGCCTTCCGGTTGAGCTTCACATCCGCGACGGCGTGGACGACATGGTGGGGGAGGCCCACGCCCTGGCCGCGCGCGTCCTCGCCCAGGAGGGCGTGCCCGAGGCCGGCTGCGACCTGCACTGCTTTACCTCAGACACCCGCATCATGGAGGACTTCTGCCGCCTGGGCTGCAACATCGCCTTTGGCGGCGCGTCCACGTTCTCACGCTCCGAGGACATCCGCGCCGCCGCCCGCGTCTGCCCGGAGCGCCTCATGCTCACGGAGACCGATTCCCCCTACATGGCCCCGGTGCCCCTGCGCGGCGAGGAGTGCGAGCCTGCGATGGTCGTCTTCGTGGCCGACATGCTGGCCCGAGAGCGCGAGGCCGCCGGCGTCGCCCCGGCAGCCCAGACCTACGCCGCCCTGTGGAGAAACGCCTGCAAGCTCTTTGGCCTCTAGAGCCGGCCGGCTCGACCGCGGTATCCTCAAGCGCGTTTGGTGTCGAGGAGCTCGGAGGTGCCCGGTGGACGGTTCGCGACAAGACGGCAAGGCTGCGGCCAGGGGGAGTGACCTGCGCTTCATTGCGCGGGGGTTTGGGACGTACCGCAAAGACGCGGTGCTGGCCGGCCTCTGCGTCTTCGTGGAGACGTCCCTCGAGCTCCTGATCCCGTTCCTGATGTCCTCCGTCATCGACGAGGGAATCTCCGGCGCCAGCCCCTACGTGGTCTGGACGCGCGGCACCGCCATGCTGGCCTGCGCCGCCGCGGCGCTGCTTCTGGGCGCGGGCTACGCGCGTTTCTCGGCGCGTGCGGCCATGGGCCTGGGCGCAAACCTGCGCCGCGCGGAGTTTGCCCAGGTCCAGCGCTTTGACTTCTCCAACCTTGACGACTTTGAGTCAAGCTCGCTGGTCACCCGTATGACCACGGACGTGACGGTTATCCAGAATGCGCTGGTCACCGGCTTCAGGCCGCTCCTGCGCGGGCCGGTCATGCTGGTCATGGGGCTTCTGCTCTCCTGCGTGATGAGCGTGCGGCTGGCCGTGGTGTTTCTGGCCATCGTGCCGGTGCTCGCGGTGGTGCTGTTCTTCATCGTGCGCCACGTGGGTCCGCTCTACCGCGTCCTGCAGGGCGTGATGGACCGTCTGAATGACGCCCTCCAGGAGGACCTCACCGCCATCCGCGTCATCAAGGCCTACGTGCGCGAGGACCACGTGGCAAAGCGCTTCTCCGAGGTCAACTCCGACCTTGCCGCCACCGCCACCAGGACCTTCTCGGGCGCCGTGCTCAACACGCCCGTCTTCCAGCTGGCCATGTACACGGCCTGCGTGGGCATCCTCTGGACGGGCGGGAACATGATCATGGCGGGCCAGCTCACGGTGGGCACCCTCACCGGCTTCATGAGCTACGTCCTGCAGATCATGAACTCCCTGATGATGATCTCCAACGTGTTCCTCCTCATGGCGCGCGCCCTGACGTCCATACGGCGCGTCCGCGAGGTGCTTGACGAGAGGCCCGCCATCTCCTCGCCGGAGCACGCCCTGACGGAGGTCCCGGACGGCTCGGTGGACTTCGACCACGTCGGCTTCAGGTACAGCGCCTCGGCCCAGAAGGACGTGCTCTCAGACGTCACCCTCCACCTGACTGCGGGCTCCACCGTGGGCGTCCTGGGCGCCACGGGCTCGGGCAAGACCACGCTCGTGCAGCTCATAGCGCGGCTCTACGACGTCACCTCGGGCGGGGTGGCCGTTGGCGGTCACGACGTGCGCGAGTACGACCTCGCCGCGCTGAGGGACGCCGTGGGCGTCGTGCTCCAGAAGAACGTGCTGTTCAGCGGCACCGTGCGCCAGAACCTGCAGTGGGGCGCCCCCGACGCCTCCGACGACGAGCTCCTCGAGGCCTGCCGCGTGGCCTGCGTGGACGAGTTCCTGGACCGCATCGGCGGGCTTGACGGGGACCTGGGCCAGGGCGGCGTCAACGTCTCCGGCGGCCAGAAGCAGCGCCTCTGCATCGCCCGCGCGCTTCTCAAGCGCCCGCGCGTGCTGGTCTTCGACGACTCCACCAGCGCCGTGGACATGGCCACCGACGCCAGGATACGCGCGCATCTGGCGGCCCTCGCGGACGTCACCAAGATCGTCATCGCCCAGCGCGTGGCCTCCGTCCGCGACGCCGACAAGATCGTCATCCTGGACGACGGGCGCGTCCACGCCGTGGGGACCCACGAGGAGCTTCTCGCCGCCGACCCCATCTACCAGGAACTCTACGAGTCCCAGATAGGCAGCGGCATTCACGGCGAGAAGACCGACGACGCTAGGGAGGCCACAGATGGCAGGTAGGGGACAGGCGCCCTCGCGT
>ERZ1034865.676-NODE-676-length-19099-cov-4.424911_pt1 | contig 19099 bp, 17 predicted proteins | sample MGYA00520632_ERZ1034865 | MGnify/ENA primary metagenome ERZ1034865 (study PRJEB33766, sample SAMN09781738) | gut metagenome | biome: gut microbiome | host: Homo sapiens | place: Madagascar | study: EMG produced TPA metagenomics assembly of the PRJNA485056 data set...
CTTAGCATGGTTAACTTTGAGTATCTCGTTCCGACCAAGATCGTGTTTGGCAAGGAGACCGAGAAGGAGGCCGGCCGTCTGATCAAGGAGTTCGGCGGCCACAAGGCCCTCATCCACTGGGGCGGTGACTACGTCCGCGACACCGGCCTTCTCGCCCGCGTCGAGGAGGGCCTGGCTGTCGAGGGCATCGAGTACGTCGAGATGGACGGCGTCGTGCCCAACCCGCGCCTCTCCCTGGTCAAGCAGGGCGTCGAGCTCTGCAAGAAGGAGGGCGTGGACTTCATCCTCGCCATCGGCGGCGGCTCTGCCATCGACTCCTCCAAGGCCATCGCCTACGGCCTCGCCAACGACTTTGACCTCGAGGACCTCTTCCTCGGCAAGGTGAGCACCACCAAGATCGCCAAGATCGGCGCCATCTCCACCCTGGCCGGCACCGGCTCCGAGACCTCCAACTCCACGGTCATCAACATCGACACCATGGGCGAGAAGATGCTCAAGCGCTCCTACAACCACGAGTGCGCCCGTCCTCTCTTTGCCATCATGAACCCGGAGCTCACCTACTCCCTGCCGCCCTTCCAGACCGCTGCCCCCGGCGCCGACATCATGATGCACACCATGGAGCGCTACTTCACCACCGAGCAACACGTCGAGCTCTCCGACGAGCTCGCCGAGGGCCTCATGCGCACCGTCAAGACCTTCGTCCCGGAGGCCCTGGCCAACCCCAAGTCCTACCCCGCCCGTGCCAACCTGCTGCTGGCCGGCGCCAAGTCCCACGACGGCCTGACCGGCCTCGGCCGCGTCGGCGACTTTGCCTGCCACGCCATCGAGCACGAGATCGGCGCCATGTTTGACGTCGCCCACGGCGCTGGCCTGACCGCCATCTGGTCCTCCTGGGCCAAGTACGTCATCGACGTCGACCCCGAGCGCTTCGCCCAGTTTGCCGTCAACGTCTGGGGCGTCCAGAACAACTTCCACGACGCCAAGGAGACCGGCCTTCGCGGCATTGACGCCTGGGACGAGTGGTGCCACTCCATCAACCTGCCCACCAGCCTCCACGAGCTGGGCATCGATCCCACCGACGAGCAGATCCACGAGATGGCCCAGGGTGCCGTCGACGCCCGTGGCGGCGACCACGCCGGTGCCTTCATGGAGCTCCACGTCGAGGACATCGAGAACATCCTCAAGAACGCCCGCTAGTCTGAGCTAGCGCCTTGGGGCGAGGCCGTGCCTTCACGGCCCCGCCCCTTCCTATGGGACGCCCTTCTCGCCTGTGCTTCTTGCCTTGGTTGAGAGGCCCCCCGTTTTGGATATCATTGGAGTGTTGGTGGCCGGCCGAGGGGGCACGGCCTGACACGCAGACAAGGAGACCGCAGTGAGCGATTTCGTCAAGGAAGACAACGTCTTCGTCAACCAGGACGCCGAGAGCCGCGAGGCCGTTCTTCGCTTCATCGCCGATCGTGCTGCCGAGCTTGGCATCACCGATGACGCCGATGCCGTCTACGAGGCCTTCCTGGCCCGCGAGGACATGGGCGAGACGGGCATGACCGACGGCTTTGCCGTGCCGCACGCCAAGACCGACGCCATCAAGCGCGCCGCCGTCATCGTCGTGAAGAACAACCGCGCCCTGGAGTGGCCGTCCTTTGACGACAAGCCCGTCGACGTTGCCATCTCGCTGCTCGTCCCCGACGGAGAGGCCGGCACCACCCACATCAAGCTTCTCTCCAAGACCGCCGTCCTGCTCATGCGCGAGGAGTTCAAGAACCTCGTCCGTAGCACCGACGACCGCAAGGCCATCGCCGACGCCATCAACGCCGGCATCGAGGAGGACTAGCTCCCTCGCAGCCCAAAGCGGGTATCCTTTGCCCTGTCGGCATGTGCCGGCAGGGCTTTTTGCTTATGTGCGCGCGGCGCGGGGCCGCGGCTGACTGACCCGGGAGGTCTCATGTTCAGGCAGAAGACAGACAAGCGCGTGGCCGTGTTCTTTGCTGAGGGCTTCGAGGAGGTGGAGGCCATCTCTGTGGTTGACATCCTCTTCCGCGCGGGCATCCCCTGCGACATGGTCTCCATCACGGGCGAGTTGAACGTGACCTCCTCGCGCGAGGTGACGGTGGTCTGCAACCGCAGCATCGCCGACGAGGGCTTTGACTTCGACGAGTACGACATGCTGGTGCTGCCCGGCGGCATCCCCGGCATGCCCAACCTGCGTGACTGCGCGCCGCTCTGCAACGCCCTGGTGAGGTTTGCCGAGGCCGGGCGTGGCGTGGCGGCCATCTGCGCCTCTCCGTCCATCTTGGCCGAGCTGGGCATCCTGCGTGGGCGCCGCGCCACGGCCAACCCGGGCTTCCAGGACGTCTGCGCCGAGCATGGCGCCGAGGTGCTGCCGGGCGAGCGCGCAGTGCGCGATGGCAACGTCATCACGAGCCAGGGCATGGCCACGGCCACGCACTTTGCGCTGGAGATCGTCGACTACTACCTGGGCAAGGACGCCGTCGACGACGTCTGCGAGGGCATCGTCCTCATGTAGCGACCCGGGGCCGGCTGGGCGCCGCGGGGCGATGGAGCTGCGGGCGCCACGTTTTGCGGGGTTTGGCAGGCGAGAAGGGCGGATTTGGGCCCGAGAGCCACGGATTGCGGGCTTTGGCACGCCCGTTTCTGCCAAACCCCGCAATCTGTGGCTCGGGTGGTCCGGGCGGCTCGCCCGGCCGCGCCTCGCGCGAACTTCTCGTCAGCGGCCCAAACGTTTCGTGCGCGTGTCGGTGTGGGCGCACTTGTTGACCATACAATGCCCTGAGCGTATCTTTACCGCATAAAATCGCAGTCGGATTGCATAAGCACTCATAATTATGCAATAAAATGAGGGAGATATTCAAATGGAGCGTATAAGGGTCTGCGTCGTCGGCGCCACGGGCTTTGCGGGCATCGAGGTCTGCCGCCTGGTGCTTGGCCACCCCAACATGGAGCTTGCCATGGCCACCGACCGCAAGGAGGCCGGCACGCGCCTGGACGCCGTCTACCCCTCCTTTGCCGGTGCCTGCGACCTCGAGCTCTCCCTGCCCGAGCCGGACGCCATTGCCCAGGCGGCCGACGTGGCCTTCCTGGCGGTGCCGCACACGGCCTCGCTAGCCCTGACGCCCGAGCTCCTCAAGCGCGGCGTCACCGTGCTCGACCTCTCCGCCGACTACCGCCTGCACGACCCGCAGGTCTACGAGCAGTGGTACAACACGCCCCACACCAGCCCGGAGCTCCTCTCCCAGACCGTCTACGGCCTGCCCGAGCTCAACCGCGAGGGCATCCTCGCACTGGCCGAGCGCCGCGCCGCCGGCCAGGCCGTCCTGGTCTCCGTGCCGGGCTGCTATCCCACGGCCACGGCCCTTGCCGCCACGCCCGCCCTCTCCGCGGGCCTGGCCGGCGGTGACCTGGTCATCGCCGACGCCATCTCCGGCGTCTCCGGCGCCGGCCGCGGCGCCAACGCGCGCACCCACTACTGCCATGCCAACGAGTCCGTGGAGGCCTACGGCGTGGCCAAGCACCGCCACACGCCCGAGATCGAGCAGACCCTCTCCGAGGTCGCCGGCCGCCAGATGAACGTGGTCTTCACCCCGCACCTGGCCCCGCTCACCCGCGGGCTTCTCTCCACCGTCTACCTTGAGGCCGCAGACGGCGTCACCGCCGAGGACGTCCAGGCTGCCTATGAGGCCCGCTTTGCCAATGAGCCGCTGGTCACGGTCCTGCCCGCAGGCTCCATGCCCTCCACGAGCTCCGTCTTTGGCACCGCCCGCGCCCAGGTGGGCGTGGCCCTGGACGCCCGACGCCGACGCACCGTCATTGCCTCCTGCGCCATCGACAACCTGGGCAAGGGCGCTGCCGCCCAGGCCGTCCAGAACGCAAACATCGTGCTCGGCCTGCCCGAGCTCGCCGGCATCGACATGCCGGCCCCTCTGGTCTAGCAGGCGAGAAGCTCCCGCGCCGCCCTGGCGGCACCGCCACCGCGCGTGCGGGCTTCTCGGCTTAGAAGATAGGACATCATATGAGCGACTTTGAGCCCATAGAGCTTCCGATCGCCCCGGACACGCCCGAGGCCTTTGGCTTTGCCCCCTGTGAGGGTGGCGTCTGCGCTGCCGCGGGCGTCTCTGCAGCGGGCCTGCATGCCGGCTTCCGCCGCGACCCCAACCGTCGTGACATGGCCCTCGTCGTTGCGGACCAGACCTGCGTGGCTGCCGGCACCTTCACCACCAACCGCTTCTGCGCGGCCCCGGTCATCGTCTCCCGCGAGCACGTGGCCGACGGCCGTGCCCGTGCGGTCATCCTCAACTCCGGAAACGCCAACGCCGCCACCGGCGAGCCGGGCCTTGCCACCGCGCGCCGGACGGCAGACCTTGTCGCCGCCACGCTGGGCTGCGAGCCCGCTGACGTGTTGGTGGCTTCCACGGGCGTCATCGGCCAGGAGCTGGACTTCAGCCCGTTCGAGACGGGCGTGCCCACCGCGGCCGAGGCTCTCGCCGCCACGCCCGAGGCGGCCCACGACGCCGCCTGCGCCGTCATGACCACCGACACCGTGCCCAAGGAGGCGTCCTTCGTGGGCAAGCTGCCCGCGGCAGACGGCTCTGCGTACGAGGTCCACGTGGGCGGCTTCGTCAAGGGCTCCGGCATGATCCAGCCCAACATGGCCACCATGCTCTGCGTCATGTCCACGGACGCGCCCCTCACCAGCGAGGCCGCGCACGAGGCGCTTCTCGCCGCCGTGAAGCAGACCTTCAATAAGGTCACCGTTGACTCCGACACCTCCACCAACGACACCGCCATCCTGCTGGCAACGGGCAAGGCCGCGCCGGCGGGGGAGAGCGTGGGCGTGGACTCCGCGGCCTTCCCGGCCATCGCCGCCGCCATCAAGGCCGTCTGCGGCGAGCTTGCCCGCAAGATCGCGGCCGACGGCGAGGGCTCCACCAAGCTCGTAACCGTCAACGTGCTGGGCGCCGCCAGCGACGCCGACGCAGACGTCGTCGCCCGCGCGATTGCCAACTCGCCGCTGGTCAAGACCGCCATCTTTGGCCATGACGCCAACTGGGGCCGCGTGGCCGCGGCTGCTGGCAAGTGCGGCGTGCCCTTTGACCAGCGCGCGGTTGACATCGACTTCATGGGCGTGCCCGTGTGCCGCGCCGGCCTCACCGTCCCCATGGACGAGGACGACATGCTGCGCCGCTTTGAGGCGCCCGAGATCGACATCACCGTCGATCTGCACTCCGGAGACGCCCACACGCGCGTCTGGACCTGCGACCTCACGCACGACTACGTCACCATCAACGGCGACTACCGCACGTAGTTGACAACGGGAGAAATAGACAGTCTCTTTTTCTCACTGCCACGTTGCCGTCCGAGTCTGTTTGGAGAACCACATGAAGAAGCGTGACCGCATGGAGCGCGACCGCGCGGCCGGCAAGGCCGAGCTGCTCTGCGAGGCCCTGCCCTGGATCAACAAGATGAGCGGCAAGACCTTCGTCATCAAGTATGGCGGCTCTGCCATGGAGGACCCGGAGCTCTGCCGCCAGGTGGTGGCCGACATCGAGATGCTCAAGCTCATGGGCGTGCGCATCGTGCTCGTGCACGGCGGCGGCAAGGCCATCAACGCCATGCTCAAGCGCCTGGACGTGCCCGTGAAGTTCAAGGACGGCCTGCGCGTCACCGACGACGAGACCATGGAGGCCGTCCAGGAGGTGCTGGTGGGCCACGTCAACCAGCAGCTGGTCTGGGCCCTGAACGAGTACGGTCACAACGCGGTGGGCATCTCCGGCGCGGACGGCAAGACCCTGAAGGCCGAGCCCGTCGACCCCGACCTGGGCCGCGTCGGCCGCATCCGCGAGGTGGACACCAACCTCATCAACACCATCCTGGACGACGGCTACATTCCCGTGGTCGCCACGGTGGGCTGCGGCCCGGACGGCTTCTACAACATCAACGCCGACGTCGCCGCCGACAAGATCGCCGAGGCCATGGGCGCCGACAAGCTCATCTACCTCACCGACGTGGACGGCCTCTTCCGCGACTTCTCCGACGAGGACAGCCTCGTGGCCCAGCTCACCCGCACCGAGACCCACGAGCTCCTGGAGTCCGGCACCTTGGACGGCGGCATGATTCCCAAGATCCGCTCCGTCGCCGAGGCGCTTGACGCCGGCGTCTCCGAGGTCGTCATCCTGAATGGCACCTACCCGCACTCGCTGCTGCTGGAGATCTTCACCGACGCCGGCTGCGGCACCATGTTCACCCAGGACTAGGACGCTCGCGGGGCCAGGGCTCACGGCCCCGCGCACTTCTCGCCCGACCGCGCGTTCCATCAAGAAAGAGGACACCATGCCCGACTTTGCCACCGTTCCCGCCGACGTCGTCTCTGCCGACGAGACCTACCTCATGCACACCTACGGCCGCCTGCCCGTGGAGCTCGTCTCCGCCAAGGGCGCCGTGCTCACCGACTCCACCGGCAAGGACTACCTGGACTTCCTTGGCGGCATTGGCTGCGCCAGCCTGGGCCACTGCCACCCGGCCGTCGTGGCCGCCGTGCGCGACCAGGCCGAGAAGCTCTGGCAGGTGGGCAACTACTTCTACATCGAGAACCGCAACGAGGCGGCGCAGGCCATCTCCGGCCTGCTCTCCACGGTGACCGACGAGTCCGGCCACGTCGAGGGCTCCACCGGCACCACCTGGCGCACCTTCTTTGGCAACTCCGGCGCCGAGGCCAACGAGGGCGCCATCAAGGTCGCCCGCCGCTGGGGCGAGGTCAAGCTCGGCGGCGCCGCGGGCATCGTGAGCGCCCACAAGAGCTTCCACGGCCGCACGCTGGCCACCCTTGCCGCCACTGGTCAGGACGTCTTCCACAAGAGCTTCCAGCCGCTGCCTGCGGGCTTTGCCTCCGTTGACCTCAACGACATCGACGCGCTGCGCGATGCCGTGGAGAACCCCGCTCCCAGCTGCGGCCCCGTCTGCGCCGTCATGCTCGAGTGCGTCCAGGGCGAGGGCGGCGTCTGGCCGGCCACCTACGACTACCTTCGCGCCGTCTCCGACCTCTGCCACGAGAAGGGCATCCTGCTCGTTATCGACGAGGTCCAGACCGGCTTCTTCCGCTGTGGCGCCCCGTTCAGCTTCCAGCGCGCCGGCATCGAGCCGGACGTCGTGAGCATGGCCAAGGGCATCGCCGACGGCTTCCCCATGGGCGCCGTCGCCGCCCGCGCCGAGGTGGCCGATCTCATGCGTCCCGGCGACCACGGCTCCACCTTCGGCGGCAGCGCCCTTGCCATGGCCGCCTGTCGCGCCACGCTCCGCGCGCTGGTTGAGGAGGATATGGGCGAGCACGTCATTGCCACCGGCAAGCACCTGCGCCACCGCCTGGAGGCCATGCCGCACGTGACCGAGGTTCGCGGCCGCGGTCTCATGCGCGGTGCCCAGCTCGATGTCCCCGTGGCCACGGCGCTGGTCGACGAGGGCCTTGCCGAGGGGCTCGTCCTCAACCACATCGGCGACTCCATCCTGCGCTTCCTGCCGCCCCTCTGCATCACCGACGAGCAGGTTGACGAGGGAATGGACCGTCTGGAGGCGCTTCTCGCCAAGCACTAGGACCAGCGGGACAACGCAACGAGAAACAGGGATAGTCCCTTTTTCTCAGGGCGCTCCGCAGCCAACGTCCGTCGCGACCCCGACGTGCCCGACCGGCGCGTCGGGGTCGTGCTCTAGAATGGGTCTCGCTCTGTGCAAACCGACTGTCTGGGGGCATTTGAATGCAGATTACCGAGGGCATTGCCTACGTAGGCGTGAACGACCACGACATAGACCTCTTCGAGGGGCAGTACGACGTCCGCCAGAACGGCATGTCGTACAACTCCTACGTCGTTGTGGGCCAGAAGGTTGCCGTCATGGACACCGTCGACGGTCACTTTGTGGGGGAGTGGCTGGGCAACCTTGACGCCGCGCTTGCCGGCCGTACGCCCGACTACCTGGTGGTTCACCACATGGAGCCTGACCACTCCGCGGGCATCGCCGCCTTCATGGAGCGCTATCCCGCCGCACAGGTGGTGGCCTCCGCGCCGGCGTTCAAGATGATGAAGGCCTACTTTGGCACCGACTTCGCCGACCGCCGCGTGATTGCCAAGGAGGGCTTCGAGCTTGACCTGGGCGACTACGCGCTTACCTTCGTGGGCGCCGCCAACGTCCACTGGCCCGAGGTGCTCTTCTCGTACGAGTCCACCACCAAGACGCTCTTCTCGGCTGACGGGTTTGGCAAGTTCGGGGCGCTTGACGTGGAGGACCCCGAGGGGTGGGCGTGCGAGGCCAGGCGCTACTACTTTGGCATCGTGGGCAAGTTCGGCCGCAACGTGCAGGCAGTGCTCAAGAAGGCCGCGGGCCTGGACATCGCACGCATCTGCCCGCTCCACGGCCCCGTGCTCGACCAGAACCTCGGCTACTACCTGGACCTCTACAACACCTGGTCCAGCTACGAGCCGGAGGACAAGGGCGTCACCGTGGCCTACGCCTCCGTCTACGGAAACACCAGGCAGGCCGCCCTCGAGCTGGTGGGTGCCCTTGAGGAGCGTGGCCAGAAGGTCTCCGTCTTTGACCTGGCCCGCGACGACATGGCCGAGGCCGTGGAGGACGCCTTCCGCTACGACCGCCTGGTCCTGGCGAGCGTGACCTACAACGGCGGCGTCTTCCCGTTCATGAGCACCTTCATCCACACGCTGGCCGAGCACGCCTACCAGAACCGCACGGTGGCTCTCGTGGAGTCCGGTACCTGGGCGCCCACCGCTGCCAAGGTCATGCGCGCGCAGCTGGAGGAGATGAAGGACGTGAGCGTGGCCGAGCAGGTGGTCACTGTCCGCGGCGCCCTAGACGACGCCTCCCGCGCCCAGATTGCCGCCCTGGCCGACGAGCTCTGCGCGTAAGAGGGCCTATACGCCGAGGCCGACCATGCCCAACCGTTCCGACGGGCAATGCCCAACAGGGCTTTTGTCGCCGGATGCGACGGATGGGTATGGTCGGTCTTTTGCCACCCACAAAGAACGGCCCCCGGCACTGGCTCCGGGGGCCGTTCTTGCGTCTGCAGGCGAGAAATCCGCTCTGTCGCGGGCCCTACTCCGCCGCCTCCTCGCGGGCGGGGACCTTGAGCATCATGACGAAGCCGATGACAAACAGCACGGCGATGCTCATGACGCCCAGGCTGGAGTTGCCGGTGAGGGCGGTGAAGGTGCCCACCAGGAAGGTGCCCAGGATGGCGGCGTACTTGCCAAAGATGTCGAAGAAGCCAAAGTACTCGTTGGCGCGCTTCTTGGGGCAGAGCTTGCCAAACTCGGAGCGGGAGAGCGCCTGGATGCCGCCCTGGAACATGCCGACCAGGATGGCCAGAATCCAGAACTCCGTGGCCGTGCGCAGGAAGAGCGCGGCAAACAGGGTGATGCCAAAGTAGGCGGCGATGGCGATGAGCAGCATCCTGCGGGTGCCGTACTTGCTGGACAGGCGGCCGTAGATGATGGCGGACGGGAAGGCCACGAACTGCGTCACCAGAAGGGCGAGCACGAGCTGCGTGGAGCTGATGCCGAGGTCCGTTCCGTAGCTGGTGGAGAGCTTGATGATGGTGTGGACGCCGTCGATGTAGAAGAAGTAGGCAATCATGTAGAACTTGATGGCTCGATTGGTCCACATCTCCTTGAGGGTGCCGCCTATGCCCTTGATGGCGCGGCTCACGGCGTGCTCCTCGCGTGGCTTGAAGTGCTTCTGCTGCACGTCCCTGAGCATGGGGATGGTGAAGGCCAGCCACCAGGCGGCGGTGATCACGAAGGCGATCTGCATGGCGGTCTGAAGGCCTATGCCCAGCGCGTCGTAGTTGAGCACCACGAGCAGGCACGCGATGAACGGCACGCAGCTGCCGATGTAGCCCCAGGCGTAGCCCTGGCTGGAGATCTCGTCCATGCGGTCGTCTGTGGTGGCGTCTACCAGCAGCGCGTCGTAGAACACCATGGACGAGTTGAGTGCCACCGAGCTGATGACGTAGATGACGAGGAAGGCCATGGCGCTCGTGGGTATGCCCAGCGCCACCGTGGCCACCACGCCCGTGCCGACGCAGCCAACGATGAACTTCTTCTTCATGCCCTTCATGTCGGCGATGGAGCCCAGGATGGGCATGAGCAGCGCGATGATGAGGGAGGCCACGGTCTCGGCGTAGCTCCAGGCAACCACCACGCCGCCGTCGGGCGCCAGCGAGCTGAAGTAGATGGGGATGACGCTGGTGGCGAGAAGCACCAGGGCCGAGTTGCCCACGTCGTACATGATCCAGCTCTTCTCGGCGCGGGTCATCTTCTGCTTGGCCATGGGGCCTCCTCCTGTTGTCACTGCACTCGGTCGCGCGGAAATATTGACGTGTCAACATTACAACAACATCGTGCCGCGTGCCGCAGAGCCATTGATGAGCAAACGTTACCGCACGCCATGGCAGGGACGCGCTGCGCTGCGGTAAGGGTTGCGTAAAACGCCGTGGTCGGCGTGTGGGGGCTTCTGCCCGCGCTTCTCGCCGCATGCCGGCCCTGCGCCATTGGTACATAATCGGGGGCAGGAAAACGCGAGAAAGGCCACCCATGCCAGCCATCGTCACTCATGACCTCTTTGGCCGCGCCGTCGCGGACGACGTCGCCGACCTCATGAACTTCCGCTCCGTGGACGAGAGGGACGCCTACCTCCTGGGCAACCAGGGGCCTGACCCGCTCTTCTACCTGGTGGCGCACCCGCTGATGGCCAAGTGGTCAAAGCTCGGCAACACCATGCACGACGCCTCACCCGCGCCGCTGCTGGTTGCCATGCGCGAGGCAGCAGACCAGCTCGAGGGGCGCGAGCGCGGCATCGCCCGCGCCTACGTGGCCGGCTTCACGAGCCACTGGGCCCTGGACTCCACCATGCACCCCTTTGTGTACTACTGGCAAAACGGCCTCACCCGCGCCGGCGTGCCGGGCCTTGACGCCTCTGACGCGCAGAAGGTCCACGCGGAGATCGAGCGCGACTGGGACGAGATGGCCCTCTTCCGCCTCACGGGCAAGACCGTGGCCGAGTGGCGCCCGTACCGCGAGGCCCTTGTCGCCTCGTCCGAGGTGCTCTCCTGCGTGGACAAGCTCTACTTCTATGTGGCCCTGTGGGTGTTTGGGCAGCCCGTGGACCCGCAGGCCTTCTCGGTCTCGGTGCACGAGTTCAGGCTGCTGCAGCGCCTCTTCTACTCTGCGGGCGGCGGCAAGCGCCTGGCGCTGGGCGGCGTCGAGCGCCTCTTCACGCGCGGCCGCTACTCGCTCTACCGTGCCATGAGCCACCGCGTGCGCCGTCAGGACACCAGCGACTTTGACAACCGCGGGCACGCCGCCTGGGAGAACCCCTTTACGGGCGAGGTCTCGCACGCGGACTTCTGGGAGCTCTTCGAGGGCGCCCAGGCCCGCATCCTGCCGCTCATCGACGAGATCGTGATCTCTGGCGCAGACATTGACGCCGTGCGCGGGCTCACGGGCGACCTCAACTTCGAGGGCAACCCGGTGGCGCCCACGGAGGCCGCCCGTTGACGGGGGAGCCCCTTGCCCCCAAGCCCGTCTCCGCGGCCACGCGCCACGTGATGCAGGCCAACAAGAGCAAGAACACCAAGCCCGAGCTCAAGGTGCGCGCCGCGCTGCGCGAGGCCGGCCTCTCGGGGTACCGCCTGCACTGGAAGAAGGCCCCCGGCAAGCCCGACATCTGCTTTCCTGGAAGGCACGTGGCCATCTTCGTCAACGGCTGCTTCTGGCACCGGTGCCCGCACTGCGGGCTCTCCATGCCCAAGTCAAACGTGGAGTTCTGGGAGGCAAAGTTCGCCCGTAACCGTGCCCGCGACGCTCGTGACAACGCACTGCTGGTAAGCGGCGGCTGGACGGTCATCACCATCTGGGAGTGCCGCCTCAAGAAGGGCCGCTTCGACGCTACCATGCGGGAGCTGGTGCGAGAGGTGCGCCGCGCGGAGGAACTGCGTGCCCAGGGCCTGCGCTCCGGCCGCCTGGTGGAGATTGGCTCGGCCCCGGCCTGGCGCGTCCGCCGCGAGCGCCAGCGACGCCGCGGCCGTAGGGGATAGGCGCGCAGGCGGCCGCTCGGGCGTAACGCCGGGGCGTCACGTTACGCCCAGGTAGCAAGGAGGTGCCGTTTGCCCGACGCGTCGGCCCCCGGGGCGTGTCAGGTGGTAGGCTCTTGCCAATGCGTCGCAGGTGGGGAGCCTGCCAGACCGGAGGAGGGGATTACGACGCCAACCTACGTCTACTCTGACGTGCATGGCCACAGGGCCACGCTCGAGCGTGCGCTTGAGCGCGTCAGCCCCTCCGAGCAGGACCACTTCTTCTGCCTGGGCGACATGATCGACCGCGGGCCCGACCCCCTGGGCGTCATCGCGGTCACCCGCGCCCTTCCCAACGTCTGCGTGCTCAAGGGCAATCACGAGGACCTCATGCTGCGCGCCCTGAGGGGTGCCGATCAGGTCGAGATGTCCATGTGCGCCATGGACTGGGCCATGAACGGCGGCTCAACCACCTCGGACGCCCTGGAGGCGCTGGACGACGAGGACGCCTCCATGGTCGTCGACTGGGTGGAACAGCTCCCGTGCTGGGCCCAGGTGCGCGTGGGGGAGCGCGACTACATCCTCACGCACGCCGGCATCGACCCCTGGCGCGTCGAGGTTCCCGCAGCGTGGGACGAGGGCTCCATCGAGCGGCTCATGGCCGCACAGAGGCCCGATGACCTGCTGTGGATTCGCGACGACTTCTGGACCAGCCCCACCGGCCTGGTGAACGAGCGGGGAGAGGGGCCCATCGTCATCGCCGGGCACACGCCCACGCCCTACCTCACGGGAATGCTCGGGGAAGCCTGCGGCCCCACGCGCAACGCGGACGGGCTGGCGCAGATGGTCAAGGTCGGCGCCTCCGGGGCAACCGGTGGCGTGGCTGACCGTTGGGACATTGACGCCGGTGCCGCCGGAGGTGCCGGGTTTGGCCAGGTCCTCGTCCTTCGCCTGGACGACGGCGCCTGTTTCTACGAGCCTATCCTTCCTGGCGAGTAGCGAAGGAAGGTCAGGGAAGAGCACGAGGGGCCGCCTTGCGCCAGATGGCGCGGGCGGTCCCTCGCGTTTCTCGCCATGGGGACGGGCTGCTGGGCCGTGGCCCTACTTGCCGGCCTCGTGGTTGAGGACGTTCTGCGGCATGGTGGCGCAGCTGGGCTGGTAGATGTCCACGCAGCTGAAGGTGCGCTCGCGCTCGTCGAAGGCGTAGGTGACCACGCAGCAGTTTGAGAGGTGGGCCACGTCCTCCACCTGCGAGAGCCCCTTCCAGTGGTTCTTGAAGAGGCGACCCATGGTGCCGTGGGAGACCACCAGGGCGCTCTGGACGTCGTCGCGCAGCATGAGCCCCTCCAGCGTGGAGCAGATGCGCTTCTCGGCGTGCTCCTCGGACTCGCCGCCAAACTGCAGGAAGTAGTCATGGTAGGGGCCGACCACGTTGTCCGAGTTGACGGTGCCGTCAAGGCTGCCAAAGCTCATCTCCATGAGGCCGTCCACCAGCTCGTAGCCTCGCTCGGCAATGCCGGGCAGCGCGATCTCGAGCGTCTCTCTCGCCCGGCCCAAAGGAGAGCGGAAGACGTGGTCGAGCTGGATGCCCGACTCGCGCAGGTGGAGCCCGGACTCGGCCGACTGGCGACGCCCCAGCTCCGTGAGGGGCGCGTCGGTGTGTCCCTGCCAGCAGTTGCGCACGTTGAGCTCGGTCTGCCCGTGGCGCATGAATCGTAAATACTTGGTCATCCGCTGCCCTTTCCGACCTGTGGGTTTCCGGCGGTAGAGTATAAGCTAGCCACGCATTCACGGCATGTCGAAAGGACGGCGAGAAACCCAATGGCCCAAAACCCGGTGACCGGCGCCCCGGTCAGGCTCGTGGTGACCGACGAGGACGGCACCTTCCTGGATCTGGGCGGCGAGGACTTCAGCCGCGAGCGCTTCTCGGCGGTCTTTGCGCGCATGAGGGCGGACGGCTGCCGCTTTGCCGTGGCCACGAGCAACCAGAGCTTCCAGGTCAAGGACGTCTTTGGGCCGCTCGCGCCCCGCGTGGCGCTGGCGGCCTCGAACGGGGCCTACGTGGAGGCCGAGGGCAGGCGCCTGCGCGTGAGCGTGGCCCCGGACGGCGCCGTGGAACGCGTTCTCGCGGCCCACGCCGCCCACCCGGAGATTCCCCTCTGCACGGTCTGCGCGGACGGCGCGTGGGTGGAGCCAGGTACCGACCCCGACTTCGTGGCGGAGATGACCATGTACTCGCATGGCATGGGGCGGGTCGAGTCCCTCGCGGACCCGCGGGCAAGGCGGGACGTGCTCATGTTCTGGTCCCGCGTGCCGGAAGGCGAGCTCGCGCGCTCCATCTCCGTCATGCGCGAGGCGCTGGGCGGCGCCATGGACGTGGTGGACAGCGGCTGCGAGGACGGCTGGGGCTACTTTGACGTGGTGCAGCGGGGAGTCTCCAAGGCAACTGGCGTCCGCGTCCTCATGGAGCACTGGGGGATCTCTCCCGAGGGGGTCGTGGCCTTTGGCGACGCCGGCAACGACGTGGAGATGCTGCGCCTGGCCGGGGCGGGCTACGCCATGGGAAACGCCGACGAGGCCGTGAGGGCCGCGGCGGACCTGGTCTGCGCCCCCTGCCGCGAGCAGGGCGTCCTCCGCGTCCTGGAGCAGCTCTGGCCCGAATGAGAAAAAGGGACAGTCCCTATTTCTCCGCCCGCCTGGCTGCCGGCGAGAAGTGCGTGGAGCCTGGGAAGGGGCCGCGGGGCGCCCTGCCGCCTGTGGCACAATAGGCAGGCTGAGCAAACGCAACCCAAACGCAGGAGGGGCCATGGGCCCAAAGGTCAGCTGCGCCGCCGAGGGGCTTCTCCACGGCGTCGTGGAATCAGACACGGACGAGAACGGCTGGACCAGGCCGCAGCGCTTCACCGCAGGCCAGCTCAAGGCCCTGGGAAGCTGCCGCGCGTGGCATCCGGGCCTGTATCGCCAGCTCGCGACCGCCACGGCCGGCGTCTCGCTGCAGTTTGAGACGGACTCCTCCAACGTGTGGCTTGAGGTGGAGATGGACCCCATGCCGCGCGGCTCTGCGGCGGTGGTGGCCGACGTTGAGCGCTATGGCACGGGCGTCACGCCGCCCTACGACGGCTTCTCGGCGGACGTCGACAATGTTCACCTCCCGCTGGCTCTTCCCGGCGAGGACGGCCTCGTGAGCTTCTGCGTCGACGTGGCCGAGGCCCCCGAGCCCGGCGTGCAGCGCCTGCCCGGCATGGGCGGGGCGAGCACGCACCGCGTCACCATATGGCTGCCCTGCCTCGGCGGATGCGAGGTGCGCTCCGTCATGGGGGACGGCACCTTCATCGAGCCGGTGGCCGAGAGGGGCCAGCTCCTGGTGCTGGGAGACTCCATAGCCCAGGGCTACGTGACGTGCGACCCGGGCCTTGCCTGGCCGTGCCGGCTTGCCGCCCAGCTTGGCCTCGACCTTCTCAACCAGGGCGTGGGCGGCCAGGTCTTCCAGCCCGGCGCCTTGGTGGGCATGGCCGGGGCGGTCCGGCCCGAGCACATCGTGGTGGAGTTTGGTGCCAACTACCGCTTTGAGCCCTGCCAGACCGGCCGCGTGGAGCAGGAGGTGCGCACCTACCTCTACGAGGTGGCCGCCACCTGGCCCGAGGTCCCCACCTGGGTCATGACCACGCTGCCCTACACCGAGGTGGCCTACCCCAACCACCCGCGGAGCTGCTTTGCCGAGGTGGACGGCATCATCCGACGTTGCGCCGCGCGCCACGGGAACATGCGCGTGGTCGACGGCTCCGCGCTTCTGGACGCGGGCGACCTCGAGCGCCTCCTGGCGGACGACTCGGACCACCCGGGCCCCGCGGGACAGGCCATGCTCGCCGAGCGCCTGGGGTTTGTCGTCGCCGCCCGCACCGAGGACGAGCCGCTCCGCCGCGAGCGCGCCATCAGCCTGCTCTCCCGCTCTGGCGAGAAGGGCCTTCCGCTGGTGGAGACGTTGCGCCGGGGCGTGGGCGAGGTGCTGCTGGCGCAGCGCGGCTGCGTGCTGCTGCGCGCCACGGACGGCATGCAGATGCTCTGGGCGACCAACCGCAAGCTCGCGCGCCAGGCGGTGCGCTGCCTTGGCGGCGCCCGCGTGACCTGCCTGCTGGGGAGCCGCACCACGGCCGCCGACGTTGCCCGCGAGCTTGGCGCCGAGGGCTGCGAGGGCTGCCTGTCCTACTCGTTCAGGGGCGTCTCGGCGCCGCTGGCGGAGACCTCGCGCGACATTCGCGTGCTCACGGCTGCCTACGAGGGCCAGATCCTGGAGCACTACGCCCATCCGGAGTACCTCGAGCCCGGCGAGCTCGCACGCGCCCTCGAGGGCGGCCGCGTGCTCGGCGGCTTTGAGGACGGGCGCCTCTGCGCCTTTGTGGGGGAGCATGCCGAGGGGTCCATCGGGCTTCTGGAGGTCTTCGAGGGCAGCCGCAGGCGCGGATGGGGCCAGGCGCTGCTGGCCGCAAAGGTCGCCCAGCAGCTCGACGAGGGCGTGGTTCCCTGGGCGGAGGTCTGGCCGGAGAACAAGGCCTCCCGCTCCCTCATGGAGAAGGCGGGCTTCTCCTGTGCCTCCGCCGATGGCATGTGGTTCATATCCTGATGCACCTCCCCGCGTGGTCGTTGTCCGCGTCTTGTGCTATACCGTGCATGGTCTGCTGCCTGTTGGGGTAGAAGCAGGCACGAAGGCGCCCGGAGGGCGCACACGGAAAGGACGGACGCGCCCATGGCCACGCTAACCAACCCGCTTGCCCCGGAGCTCACCGGGACGCTCTCTGCCGAGGTCGAGCAGCTCGTGCGCGAGCGGGTCTCGACGGGCGGGCTGTCCGCCTATGCGTGCCGCGACGTCGCGGCCATCCGCCGCAGCACCGCCGAGCGCGACAGGGACACCGCCATGCGCCCTGCCTTCGTCCGCGACGCCGAGAAGATCGTCCACCTCCCCGCATACAACCGCCTGGGCGGAAAGACCCAGGTGTTCTCCTTCCGTGCGGACGACGACCTCTGCCGGCGCGGCCTTCACGTGCAGCTCGTGGCCCGCGTGGCGCGAGACATCGGCCGTGCGCTTGGCCTGAACCTAGACCTCATCGAGGCCATTGCCCTTGGCCACGACCTGGGCCACACGCCGTTTGGCCACGCCGGCGAGCGCTACCTCAACCAGGCCTTCAACCGCAGGTGCGGCAGGTGGTTCTTCCACAACGTCCAGAGCGTGCGCGTGCTCGACGTGCTGGGCGGGCGCAACGTCTCCCTGCAGGTCCTGGACGGCACCCTCTGCCACAACGGCGAGTTTGAGCAGCAGGTCTTTGAGACCAGCGGCCTGGCGGAGTTCGACACCTTCGACCGCGTGGTTGACTCCTGCTGGCGCAGCGGCGAACAGGCCATCGCGCACCTGAGGCCCATGACCCTCGAGGGCTGCGTGGTGCGTGTGAGCGACATCATTGCCTACGTGGGCAAGGACCGCCAGGACGCCATCCGCGCGGGCCTCCTGCCCGAGGACGCCTTTGACGACGGGCTGGGCGGCGCCTACAACGCCTGGGAGCTCAAGGCCTTCGTGGCAGACGTCGTGGAGTCCAGCGCCGGCAAGGACCACATCGAGATGAGCCCCGCGGGCTTTGCGGAGCTGCGACGCGCCAAGCGGGAGAACTACCAGAAGATCTATGGCTCCACCGAGGTCGACGGGGACTTTGGCCGCGAGGTGGCCGAGCTCTTTGACGCCCTCTACGACCACGAGCTGGCGGCCCTTCGCACCGGTGACGAGAAGAGCGCCATCATCGCGCAGCACGTGCGCCCCACCGAGCGCAGGCTCTCCTACTACGGCCGAACCTACGACTGGGAGGACGACCCGGACCAGACCGTGGTGGACTTCATCTCGTCCATGACGGACGACTATTTCATGGCCACCTGCGAGGCGCTCTTCCCCTCGGCCGCGCGGGTCTTTCCGCGCCGCGGGTACTTCTCGGCTGACGTGAGGCCGTAGGGGAGAGACGCGCGCGCCGGAGGCGTGGGGCTAGCTCTCCGCCTGGTCTCCGGACTCTTGGCCTTCTGCCGCCTGCTCCTTTGGTGCGGGACGGGGCGTTGGCCGGGGCATGCCCAGATGGGCCAGGGCGTCCAGGCGGTCCTCCAGGTCAAGGCGCTCTGCCAGCCAGGACTTGATGAGCGCCTGGCGGGCAACGCCTGCGGCGGAGGCGCGTGCGTCAAGCCGATCAATCATGGCAAGGGGCATGTCAACGCCCACGCGGCGCTGTCGCAGCCCGGGGCGGTCGCTGTAGTCCGCGTATTGGGCCACGTCGACGCCCTCGTCAAACATACGCTCGAGCTCTTCCATGCTCGGCTTCTCCTTAGCCATGGTGATACCTCTCAATCTCCTGCTTGGTTGCGTACCTTGCCGAGATGAGCCGAATGCGCTCCTCCCGGTAGGTCACCACTGCAGACATGTAGATGCGTGGTCCGAGCCTTGCGATGACGAGCCAACGGGTCTCTGGTTGGTCGCAGAGGTGATAGCAGATTCTCCTCTCGTCATCCCAGATGGTCCGGGCGCGCTCGAAGGAGAGGCCGTGCTTCTTGAGGTTTGCCTCGTCCTTCTGCGGGTCCCATTCAAACTGGTAGTCCTCGAACATGGCATCTCCAATAAGGTATCACAAAGTACCTCTAACGGTTCCAAAAAGGTACTGGCCTGAGTTGCGGAAAGTGGGCGGCAAGAAGACCGGCGCCGCGGCGGCCGAGTCAAAGACGCTGCGGCGCCGGTTGGGGGCTCGCGTCCGCTAGGCCACCTGCCCGGGCCTCACGATGACGTCCCCGCAGCCGTTGATCACAAGCTGTACCTGCGGCGCATTGCTGGTGGCAAGGCCATAGCCAATCTCCAGCGCGCGGCCGAGGCACTCGTCGAAAGGCTCGTCGTCCTGCTCGCCTCCGGCCTCCTCCTGCGAGACGAGCCCCTCGAAGAGCTCGCTGATGGATGGGACGCCGTGCACCGTTTTGGCGCCCTCGGGCGCCGCA
>ERZ1034865.679-NODE-679-length-19049-cov-13.971623_pt1 | contig 19049 bp, 22 predicted proteins | sample MGYA00520632_ERZ1034865 | MGnify/ENA primary metagenome ERZ1034865 (study PRJEB33766, sample SAMN09781738) | gut metagenome | biome: gut microbiome | host: Homo sapiens | place: Madagascar | study: EMG produced TPA metagenomics assembly of the PRJNA485056 data...
CATTCCCCCCCCGAGCAACTCAGCCCCCCCTAAATCACCGCGTCCAACTCAAAAAAATTTCAATTCTATAACCGCCCCACCATCCACTCCAGATTTCAGTCTGTTTCCCCACAACAAACACCCTCCAAGCCAACTGCACGCCACCATGTGGCTGCCGAACAAGAAGCACAGGATTTCCGTCCGCGTCGTCCAACCTTGACCCTTTTGACACCGTAGCACTATCCCGAACACATCCGACACCTTCCGAAACCACCACACACCCAGATCGACTAATGAAACGTTTTAAGAAAAAGACCCTAAGCCAACACCACAAAAACCTCAATAATACAACTCCCTCACCCAGCTTCCACCGTCCAAACAAAAAGCCTCGCAAACAACACGCACCTCCAAACTTCCAAGCCGATGATTAAGATCAATGCCACTGCAGACCGACCACCTCCAAGATACTTGTCAATGAAAATGCACTTAATCGTCCCATTGCTCCCAAATACCATAAGTCGCCCGAATCCTGTATAATCCCACAGATTACACCAAAATTCGAGCGACTAGTTCATCTATCAGCTACAGTCCCTTCACAATCTCCACGAAATTCGCTATCACGTACTCGGCGTCCTCCATTGACATTTTGGTGTTCAGAGGGAGCGTGATTTCATTTTCGAACAGGTGATAGGCGTTCGGGAAATCGGCGATGTCGAAGCCGTGAGCCTTGTAGGCGGTCATCATCGGGAGAGGCTTGTAGTGGACATTGGTTGCGATGCCGCGCTCGGCCATCTGCTCGATAACTTTGTTGGCCTCTTCGCGGGTGCGGCCCTGAAGACGAACCAGGTAAAGATGGTGCGAAGAACAATGATCTGGAGCCCTGTGATTCAGATACTTGACCTGATGGGCTGCATCAAGGCCAGCGTTCAGAGAATCGATGCCGGCATTGTACAATGAAACCATCTCGTGACGCTTCTCCAGCATTGACGGGTAACGCTCGAACTGGACGAGACCGAGAGCTGCCATGATGTCGGTCATGTTGCATTTGTACCATGGGCCAATGATATCGTACTCCCATGCGCCTAGCTTCGTCTTCGCGAGCGCATCCTTGTTCTGGCCATGAAGCGAGAACAGCTGGGAGAGACGGTAGATAAACTCGTTCCAGGTCTCACCCTCAATGAAAGGTACAGGACTTCCGCAATACACCTGCTGGCGCTCCACCTTCTCGTTTCCGAACGGCAGATTCCATGTCAATGCGCCGCCTTCGGCAGTAGTGAAATTCTTCACAGCATGGAAAGAGAACGAAGAAAAATCAGCAATCTCGCCAGCCATCTTGCCATGACGCGAAGCTCCAAATGAATGAGCGCAGTCATTGGAAATGGCGATACGGCCCAGAAGCTTCTGAATATCATTCGCAGGATGGAATTTTGCCAGAATTTCAGGACGGTTCACTATCTCACGAACCTTATCCACATCAGCGCAGATACCAGCAATATCCACAGGGACAATGACTTTGGTGCGTTCCGTGATAACATCAGCCAGTTTATCGTAGTCCATCTCGACATTGTCCTTCTGAGAATCCACCAGAACAATGGTAGCACCGACATGAGCGAGACGACAGATGCCGACGCAGTATAAGTATATGCCGGAACAATCTCCGCGTCCACCCCAAAACTCACACCGTCTCGCTCCCGTCTTCGCCGTACTTTCCGTCCTTGGCTTCATAGATGACGGACGGCTCCAGGACTTCGACCGTGTGCCAGACGCCGGCGGGGACGACGCAGCCGTAATTGCCGGAGGACTGGTCCAGGACAATGCGTGCCGTTTCATGGAGACGACGCCCAATTGCTTTGTCCGGCTTCTGTTCAATGCCATCTCCAGGTCTCTCTTCCTCGTAAAGCACCTCGACCAATTTTCCATGAAGCAGCAGGACATTCTCTGTGCTGTTCGGGTGCCGATGGATAGGAACCACTGTGCCGGGAAGAAGAGCATTGAGCATACGCTGGCTGTTGTCGTCGGATGACGTGCGCAGGTCATAGTTCTGACGAAGCCGTGGATTTTCCGCAGCCTCGTACAGCAACTTCGAGATGAACTTATTGTCAATTTCCATCATAATCCCCTAAATACATTAGAGACTTCAATGATGTCTCATTATTCATAACTCTTATTGCTTTCGCAACAACATCAAGCGTCTGAATGTCGCGCCATGCTTCTAAAGACTTGGTACAAACTTGATACAAGTCTGTATAGCATTACTAACAATACTTCTCGTATTGAAATAATATCTGATTGTTCACAAAACAGTAAGCCTCTGATAAAGCACGTGTCTCGATTTTGTCCCAAATCCCTGTCACAACAAATCAACCCAAGGCCATACAGAAGTCAATGTCAATGCGTTCGCCTCCCCTCCACTAATACGCTCTCACCACCACCTCAAAAGCCTCCGCATACATCAGACCCCACTGTCCGCCACGATACGCCGCCAACCCCTCGATAAACTCCGCCGACCTCGGATGCGGATAAGGCCTCATCACGCCCCTGTACATCGAAAGCGCCTTCACCTTCGCATCCACACCCTCCTTGCCGACCTCAACGTAACAATTAGGGTTGAATGTCACCATCGCACTGTTGATCTTCCACTCCGTACATGACGGCACCTCCATGTACCAGAGTTCCCGTACGCGCTTCACCTCCGGACGGCGCTGGAACAGACGCACCGCCTCCTGGCACGCCATTGAGGTCTGAAGATGGTCATTGTTCGTGTCCGCCGGATGATGGGTGATGATGATGTCCGGCTCGCTCTCACGTATAGCGCTTTCGATGAACTGCACAAGTTCCAGATGAGGAACCGTGTTCATCTCGATGTTCGGGAATGTGGCCTCGAACTTTCGGTGTATTCCAAGGAAGTCCGACGAAGCGTTCAAATCTTCATCCAACTCCTTATCCTCCGGGCGGAATTTCTGCAATTATTTTTGAAGCGACTGAACCCTTCGGACGCGCCGGTAATGATGACGTTCATCGACTATCATTCCTTCTATCATCACCACCAGTTCGCGCCATTCGATGGACTTTGTCCCCGGACCGGAAAGTCTCTGGGGAACGTGCAGTTCACCGCGTTCAAGAACCTTCGTGTACAGCACCGGACCACCGGGCTCCATATGCAGGAGTTTGATCCGGTCGCGCCTCGCATTGATGAACACATAGACACTGCCGTCAAGAGGATCTTTCCCCATCTTCGTACGGACAAGTCCGCTGAGGGTGTAAAAGCTCTTACGCATATCGGTCGGCGACGACCAGAGCCAATATCGGAGACTGTCGTTCAGGCTAAACATTGCCCAAGATGGTGCGAAGCATCTCCGCGCTGAAATTCCCAGTCAGGCGCATCTCCGCTCCGGACATTGTCCTGACCTCAATCGTCATCAATTCAGTCCGCACGGATGCTTGCTTACGACTTGACCTCCCAACCTGCATTGAGGCTGTCTGCATCAGACCTGAGCCGGACATTAACGGAATGAACTGACCACCGTGAAGCTCCTCTTCAGACAACAGACCTCGCGTGTAGTAATATGCCGTACGGCTCAAACCCAATTCGTCGATTCTTTGTTTCCTGGTAATCCTGTGCTCGTCACAGTAACGCTCTATCTCGATTACCTGCTCTTTCGATACTTTCAATACGCCTGTCATCCTGATGTTTTTTTTCGATTTGGCGCAAAAGTACGGAAGAGATTCACACTATGCTATACGTACTGGGCCGGACGCTTTCCTATAAAGTCCTTGTACGGCTCAAGGATACAGGGTTTGTTTGTAATGTTTTCCGAGAACTTCTCGAACTCGGCGTGGTCCATCTCAAGGTATTTCTTCACTGTCCGGTAGTTCAAACCTATATGGTCGGCAATCCATTGGATTAACTTGTGCATCACTTTGCGGAGCATCTGAATTCTGTCGTACGTAATCATTCGACATGCAGTTTTATAGTCCTTCTCTCTGTCATAATGCCTTTGCTTTTTCATTATGGCGTAAAGGTCGGATTAATAACCAAAAGTCACTGCACTCTTGATTCCATTTTTACTGCATTCTTGATTCCGATACTACTGTATTCTTGTTTTCGATTTTACTGTACTCCTGTTACCGATTTCACTGCATTTTCTGATTCCGGTGACAACATAATAAAAACACTTCTCTTAAGCCGGGTACATCTGGTTTTCGGAGAGGACGAGTTTGCGTGGGCCTTTGACTTCGATTTCGAAGATGAAGGTGTTGTGTTCGTTTATAACGACAATAGGGTTGTGGACGCAGTTGGAAGGGTTGCCGTAGAGGCCGAAGTTGCCGGTAATGAAGCTTTCGTGTAGGAAGGAGTAGAACAATTCCGGAATCTCATTCGTGCCGATTGTATCAAGAGCCTTTTCCACATAAGGCCGTTTGACTCCGGCGGCACCTTTATGCTGTTTATCTTCTTCGAACCGAAATATCAAGCAAGTATGGCCTTCATCATAGCTCAGTTTTATCACATAACGGCTTGAGAGTTCGAGGTCTGGAAGGGTGGCCGCTTCATCAGAATAGTTACCCTCCTTCATCATCTTTCGTAGTGTAATGAATGTCGAATCCAAAGCTGAACGCATGTGCTTGTCCGGAAGCATGTCCGCCCATGTCCGGAATTCAAACAGACTCATCAGCGGCAAGTGTTTGAGGAGGTTAAAGTGATTAGCGAACCTTCTCATTGCAAGGCCGTTGTCCGTGAGGCAATTATACCGAAGGATTACCAACTCTCCATCGCTTAACTGACCACGGAGGCATTTTGCATATAAGACACGGTCTTCTTCGTCAATGTCGCTCTCCGCCACCAAACGAGCCAATTGGTAGAGTTCGCGAAAATGGACTGCCAGTTGTTCTCTATTGCCGGCATAGAAGGCCTCGAACTCTCTGACCGATGCTGTAACGCGCTTCTTATAGACCAATTTACTACAGAAAGGCGTAGCAATAAAAGAGGCGACGATGGATTCCAGCGCCCGTCTTCCTGCCAAGTCTCTATCTATGTAAGCTGCAATAGTGTCCTTGTACTGAGAAAAGAATACCTGAAACTTGTTATCAAACAGTTGTTGAACAGTCAGTTTTATCTGCGCATTGTTGGTTTTGATGACATTGTCGTTGGTATCCTTCATGTTGGCGTTGGAGTCAATCTGCGCATTGAGCGTTTTCACCAGCATGGCTATGGAATAAATGGCGATCAGCGTCCCAAGGATACCACCCACAAAGTCTCCAAGCGTCCCCAGTAACTCATTATTGACGGATGCGCACCAATCGAACATCACTACCTGTTTCCACAGAAAAAGGACAAAACAGGCGACAATGGCTATGCCCGACAGGATGGCGACAAGCCGAAATCCGCTCCACGACTTTTTCTTCTCCGTCTGTGCCGCGTGAACCGCCTCAGAGACCTGCTGTATCTGAGGTATCTTTATTGCTCGATTCGCCATATCTGGTCTTCGTTAACATTCTTATTACCAATGGCTGTAATGGCCGTATGGAACATTGGATAATCGTTAGCACGGCGGAGATTGTTCTGCCTGTGGATTGGGAGTAAATTATCAACGTCATTCGTCCCCCCCTTGCTGGCCGGAATCAGATGGAAGATCTCCCAACCAAACTCCGTTGGCAAGCCATACTGCTCCCGCTGCATCCACGCACCCGCAAAATCCTTACGCCAACGTGAGGAATCATATCCTGGGACTTCTGTTGCCTTACCCCAAATTTCTTCTATTTTATTGTTGTCCAGCATAATAGTATAAGATTCTTAGGACTTCAAATCCGCAATCGCGATACTTTCTCTGTCTTGGTCACGAAGAACGATGTAGATGTCGGAGTTGATTTGAGATTTATTGATGTACAGGGAGTAGATGAGATAGTTGAGTAGATCTTTCGGGTTCTGACCGAGGCGAGTAAGCCCGGCGCCTATGATGGGGAGCAGGACGGGATAACCTTGAGAGTAGGTATCGAAGAATTCTATCATCTTTTGAATAGCCAAACAATAATCGCCGTTCTCTGCGCTATTCTTAAGGTTCGAATCCATCTTGCCTATGCCGATGAGGAAATAGTGCAGAGAATCCGAAACAGCCAGATCGGCACCAGTACCCACTTCATATCGCCTCAGGTTCCCCAAAGGCTTTTCAGTCGCAGTGAGCATATCGAACTTAGCCTCATGGACAATTGAAGACTGTATGGCAGCATCGAGGGAAACTGGATTATACGTTCCCCTTTCATACAACCCCCGAAATGCTGTTCCGTGGATCGTCTTGGAAGAAATCAACTTATCATCTACGAGCGTATCGAAACAACGATTCACGGCAAAACAGATATTCCTGCGCCCTGTACCGGACGGAACAATCTTCTCACTGAACAAATCGCCATACACAACAAACACGGAATGACTATTTGGCGTCTCCAATACCGTTACTTCACGTTTACAGAGAACCACGAACTCGGCTATGACGAAGCAAACCAAGAACACGCCCAGAAGAATAAGCGCGCTCACAAGCAGCTTACACCACAGCTCAGTTATGCACCAAGAATCGAGCAACTGTTCCAAAGACACAAACGCTGCTAAGAATCCCAGCAATGCATAAACAGACACTGTCCAAGCACAAGCTTTTTTAATGACAGTCCTAAGATTCAGTTTAACACGCTTCAACATAATCATTTGTGTTTATTAGGCCACTTCCCGAAAAACACGAGTGCAGAGCCCAGGAGATACAGCATGACACGAGCCCAAAAGAAATGGGAGGTCTGTCTATTGAGCATCGTGAAATCCTTCTCGATCTGTCCCCAATCATGAACCTTCTTGTTCAATGAATCATAATTCACCGACACAAGCGCCTCATCGTGATACCGGTCACTATGAAGCGCCTCATCATAAACCCCTTCCCATATAGCCTCCATACTTCAGCTGATTCGCCCGCTCCTCCCAACACTGCCAACCGAATGCAAACAAGAGCAAAACCAACCCGACCGGTTCAAGATACTGCTTAATCCGAAATACCTTCATATCAATCACCCTAAGATGTCACAATGTTATCTCAAGATATCCTCCTCCCCCAGCGGCTCGTACTTGCCGTCTTTGCATTCGAGGAGGACGGTGCCGGATTCCATGGATCGGAGGCTGTGCCAGACTCCGGCGGGGACGTTGAGGACGGCGACGGGGCCGCCGGGGAGCATGTCGATGGTGGCGGTGAGGACGCCGGAGTCATCGTAGAAGTACTCCTCGAAGTGACCACGCAAGCAAACAACGGTCTCGGAGGAGGTGCGGTGACGATGGATGGGCATCACCGTACCCGGCTCAATGGCGTTGAGCATGCGCTGGGAGTTGTCTTCGGGACTATTCCGAAGATCCAGGTTCATCCGAAGCCGAGGCGACGCCTTGGCCTGCTCGGTGAGTTTATCCAAAATGGTTTGAGTTATTTTCATTGTGCTCTATGTTTAGATTGCTATTTAGGTCGGGCATGGAGTCTTATTTCTTAAGTGTGGCTAGATACTCCTCGTGAAGACGATAGTATTTCTTCATAAGAAGGACATAGGCGATCACCAGCACAACTCCAACAACCACCAAGTAAATCCAGTGCTCCAGCACGGTATTCGGAATTAGGTACACCATCCCCAGCGAAATCACCAACTGCAGCCCCATATAAATGAGCGACACCACCACATGGCTCATCTTCAGTTCGTTCGCCATCAACTGATAGGCGTGCTTCCGATGCGCCTCACCAAGATGCTCATGCAGCATAATACGGTGAATAATCGTGCAACATCCATCCACACCATACACCAGCAAGAACACCAGCCACGTCACGTCGCCCGTCTTGGCGATCAGCGAACCGATGGCAAACAACATAATGAACGCAATGCCGATGCTGCCCACATCCCCGGCAAAGCACTTCGCCTTGCCCTTCGGACGGAAGTTGAAGAACGAGAACACCAGCACGCCCAGAATGGCCACAATCAGGTACGACGGATCAATGAACTCCACCGCCTCATTGCGGGCTTGACCCGCAATCTCACCATTAACCATGACGCCTAAACCATTAACCAACACCAGCGGCACCAGCACCGCCAGCGCATACCCCGCCGTAATCCCGTTGATACCATCCATGAAGTTAATCACGTCCGTCGCACCCACGAACACCACCAGCGCCACGATGCCAATCACCGCCACCCAGTACCACGGCAATCCCGCAACCGAGTCCGACCCCAGCGCGATACTCCAGAACATCAGCGCCGTAGCCACAAACTGCACCACCAGCCGCACGCTATCCGGAAGCGAGTGTACATCGTCCCAGAAGCTGATGCCGCAAATCAGCACCAGCCCGCAAAGGAAGGGCAGGTATGCCGAGATGCTACTCCCCTGCACCACCATCAAGACCGCCCACACAATCATCGAAATGGCAAATACAATTCCGCCTCCCCGCAGCACGATCGTCGAGTGCGATGAACGCTCGTTCGGTTTGTCGATGATATTGAACCTGTCTGCTATCTTGAAATAGGCCAACTCCGCCGCCAACACGATGGCTGCAACAATCAAATATGTAATCCAAATATTCATAATATATTGTCTATTTCTTAGTTTTATCTGTCATTTACAGCCCTTTCGCTGCCACCGAAATGCTCTGAATAAATCTGTACAACCAAACCTTTGTGGCATCCTTAGGAAATATAAGGAAGTGCTTCACGGAATCGCAAGTGTAGCGCCAGAAGGAAATGGCCTTGCGAACCAAGAAGCCTCGTTCGTAGTAGTAGCTCGCGTCCCGGTTGTGTCCGAAGTTGCCGGTCTCCAGAATAATAGCCATGATGCTTGACGCCTTATTCCGCCATCGGGCATCTGGGGAATAGAGTGGCATTGTATCCACAGGCATTCCCAGATACTCCACTGCCAGGGCAGCGAAAGCGTTCCACTCGGTCATTAGTCCTGCGCTTTTCAGTCTGTTTTCCAGCAAAGTCGCATCAATATCCATGCGATAGGTCCTCAGCAACCGACACCGGTCACAAATCTGTCGAAGCCCTATCCCACCCTTGAAGAAATGGGCCACGAAGTGTATGAAGATGTAGAAAGCATCCTCATCCACACCAGGAAGCAAGACCGATGTTTCACCATTCTGCCAAGTCCGCACCTTCCCTCCAGCAAATAATGCACACTGCACGTCATCCACTGTCCGCTCGACATTCTTCCAAAGAAGACTTCGCAGTGTCCCATGCAATTCCACCACCCACGGATCGATGGTCATGCTTAAATGTTTATTGTGGGGCTCTTCCTCGTCCACCGAGACAGCCAAAGGGGTTAAGAAAGCCTTTGCTTTTTCGTAGTTCGCCGCATCCGTCAGCAGATCCACATCCTCACACGCCCGCCACCCGCCACAAAGGCCGCTCGTAGCATTGCGCCACGCCCTGCCCTTTCATCAGCACTGCACCGATGTCCGCCTCCTTAATCTTGTCGGTCAGCACCCCGATGAAGTAGTTCATCGCCTGATTCCGCTGCTCCAGATGAATGGTTTGCCCTATAAACTGCAATGCATCAGCCTTAGCAATCTTTAAGTCAGGAACATTTGCTTTATAAACATCAATTCCTGAAGCGACGAGACCAACAACCGACTGTTCCTCGGCCAGTCTCTGCACCTCGCTCCAGTCCACGCCACTTGAAACCTGGGTCTTGAAATCTGAAACAGAGTCATCTTCCCACAATCCAGCCTGAAGCAATGCAAAGAAAGCTTTCTGACTATTGTTGAGTACCATCTGTAGCCTTGTTATGTAAAAGATCGTTCACTTTATCAATTACGATGTTTTTGGCGAAGAACCGTTCATAATACTCACGCCCAACATTCCCCATTTTTGCGCGTTTTTTTTCTTCAATTTCATACATTTTACGTACATTATCAGCAAGAGCCACGTAGTCTTCTGACTTTGCCGTAAGTCCGCATCCTGCCTCTTCAACCACACGGCTACCCTCACCATTGAGCATTGTCACAATGGGTTTTCCTACTGCCATATAAGCCTGTACTTTCGAGGGAATGGTCAGGGAGAAGATAAACTCATCTTTCAGAGAAACGAGCATAGCATCAGCCTGGCTGAAGAACCAAGACATCGTATTTACCGGATGACGACCTACAAACACAAAGGCATCTTGCAGCCCAAGACGGGCAACCTCTTTCTCTGCATCCTCACGAGCACGACCGTCACCAACTATAACCCATTTAATATCCTTTATGTTTTTCAGCAACTCAGCTGCCTTGATGATATTAGGAAAGTCCTGTGCAACCCCGATATTACCAGCAAACATTACCTTGAAACCTTCTGGCAGTTGAATATCAGCAGGCTGTTTCTCTCCGTATGCAATGCTATCCTCCGCCCAGTTAGGTGCAAACACAAGTTTATCTCTAAAGTCACCCTTCTCGCAAATTGATTTCTCGAAGGCCTTCGATTGCACCAATATGACATCGCTTTTTCGGTATATATTTGTTACAAGTTTGTTCAGCCAGTTCACTACCGGCCCTCCTTTGATGCTTGTCGTGGCCGTTACGCTCTCCGGCCATAAATCTTGCACCCAGTGAACGTACTTTACTCCAAGTTATTTCTTATATACCAGTGCAGGTAAAGCCATAGTTACTGGTGAAAGCTGGAAACATAGAATGGCATCAGCCTTCATCTTGTGCCGGCGAGCATACCACCGCCCAAAGAATAGGAACGATAGCATACTCTTCACGATGCCAAGGCTCCCACCATCACCACGAGCCAACTCAGGCACACGAATAATATGTGCGCCCTTGTATTCTTCTTTCTGGACTCCCCAAAACTTGTATCCGTTGGGATACGGGCCACGAGGGTACGTTGGCTTTCCTGTCAAAACAGTCACATCGTTCCCACGTTGAACTAAACCCTCCACTAGTTCATTCACCTTAAATTCCTCCGGGTAGAAATATTGACAAACAACAAGTATTCTCATCTTTATAGCGAATTAACAGTATATTATTCTGAAAAGCTATTCAGCAGGAAACAATAGTAAGCGTTCACTTCTCCAACCCATTGATTTTCAGCGGGTATTTGGAAGATTTTGTTTAACAATCGTCGATTTTAAGGGTTTACAGGCTGCAGTAGCACGGCAGGAGGGCTGTCAGGTCCTCGCCTTCATGGGCGGTTTTCAGTTTGCCGAGAAGATAGCTGATGTACTTGCCGGGGTCGATTTCATTGTGTTTGCAGCTCTCGATCACCGAGTACATGAAGGCGTTGTCCACCGCAGAGCTCTCGCTTCCGATATTGCCGGCATTGCGGAGGTTCATCTTGAGTTTCCTTACGCTCTGCTCGCTGATATTGTTCGACACCTCGACATCTCCGCTTTCAAGTACACGTTTCATCGCTGGCCATTCGGCCCTTGCATATCGCATGGCTTTTTTCAGCAGTTCACCACATCCGGCATCATCAGACAGAGCATAGTCGGCAAGTCTATCCTCTATCGAACGCATCAAGTCGGCAGTGCTGCCCGGCTTGAGCCTGGCAACATATCTTTCAGCGCTTGTCATGTCCTGCTCCTTGAAGCAGTGTTCCTTTGCGAAGACCATCCCTGTTCTGTCTATGAACCACATCGCCTCATCGTAGTTCTCTTCCAATGCTTTAACAAACAGACGTCGAATGTGGACGAGACAAGCACTCCTCTTCTTGACTCCTCCATGAGGAGGACTTTCCAGTTTCGCCAGTTTCTCGTCTGTCATGTCAAACACCTTATAGCAGACATATCCGTCAGTTGTGTAGAACCCGATGAACTTCTCAAGGTACGGTTTGATGGCTTTTGCGCCACGACTGCCTTCCTCGTAGAACAGCCGGGAGAGTTTCAGCACCTTGGCTGTGATGCGCCAGAAGTACTTTTTCCTGTAGACCCTGTTGCCGTCAGCATCCTCGCATCCTACCAGACCGGGAGTTTCGTCTATCATCCAGTAACCTGCAGTAAACATCGCCCGTTCCCAATATTCCTTCATCTTGCCGCGCATATACTCAATGGCTCTGTGGATATTGCCTCCGAGAGTCGATTTCGACATCCGTAGGCCAAGAGCCCTGAGTTTCCTCGCTATCTGCTCGAACGGAGTATTATACCAGAACTTCTCCATCAATATGTAGCTAAGGGTATCTGTACCGAAGCAGCAACCTGCCATCAGGCGGTCTACCGTTATTGTATCCAGTGTCCTGATGTCTTCCTCATTGCTGAAGCGTACCGTGGCCGTCTCGTAGATGTGTTCTTCTACCTTCGCCGGGGTGAACAAGATAACCTTCACGAAGTTCTTGTCTATCTTTCCATTCCTTGTTACATAATATGCTCCTTCCAGCAGTTAATAGTAGTCCTCAAGCCTGTGATATGTCGGACTGTCCGTATATGCAGCCGCTTTCGAGTAATCGATGCGCTCAACCTTCACCTCACTTACGGGATGAGTCCTGAGCAACCTCTTCTGGATGGCACTCACAGTGTCTCCGGAAGATGGATTATTCCGCGGAACCTCAGTATCGGCTCCACTGTCAGACCCCGCAGTGCCATCGAAGTTGTCCTTGCCGCTGTTACGATCATCGCCATCACGACGCTTGCCAAGACGACTTGATTTCTCCGACTTGCGGCCGTAGAGTTTTCCGGCGTTTACCTTACCGCTGAGCGCGAGGGCGGAGATTTGAGCGGTCAGCTCAGATATCGTTTTGCGTAGGTCTGACAACTGGCCTTCATAAGATGCGCGAGTCTTTTCCTGAGCCGCCCTCATATCCTCTATCATCCCCTTATAGAACTCCTCAACCATTCTCCGGTCACGACCGTCAGATTCGGCAAGCCTTCGCTCCAAGGCGGCCACCGCATCGATCAGCCTTGCATTCTGATCCTTCAGCTCAGCAATGGTCATATACGCCAGTTTGAGTTGTTCTTCGGCTCTCATATTCTTCGTTTTCCTACATATAAAGGTACGAAAAATAATTGAAACCACAAAGGATTATTTCAATTATTTTATTGGTAATCAAAGATTTAACAACCTTTTAATCCATGTATTTTACCACCGCAGAAGCGCTTGCCGCGCACTCTGTCAGCATAACAAAGTCCGACCAGCAAATTTTGCCTCCGACACGTTCAGGGTCCGTCAGAGGCCTTAAAAAACGGCCTTCATCCAACCGGATCGTCGTTAGTTCATAGCGGTTGTATTCGCGTATGAGAACCTTTTTCACTCTGGGGTTGCGCCCGCTAAACACATATACGCTCTTGGGCTTCCGGGGATTGTGACCTAAGTCTTCGCTGATGATTCCGCAAAGGCCGTCGATACCTTTCCGCATATCTACCTTGCCCGTGTACAGGTACAGTCCACATTCGCTCGTTATCGATATCATTGTCAGTTCAGAATCTTGCGGATTGCACTTATGACCTCCTCCACATCACCGCCCTTGCGACTCATAACCAGACCATTGTTGAACCGGATGCGGATCTCACAAACCCTCATCGGCTCATCGCGTTGCACCGATGATTGAGGCACATCTGGATTTACCTCTATGAAAACGGGATGCTTGTCCGCGATGATCCTCGCATCCATCTCGCTCTGACCTTCTCTCGCCAGCTTGCAGAACTTCCAGTAGTCGTACCCCTCGTCCTCGCAAAACTTTTTCATCGAACGACCCCGGCCGTATCTGTGATACTGACGCAGCGCCGCTGCATAATCAACCACGCCCGACTGGGCGGATTCCTGTGCTGTTTGATTCTTTGTTTCCATTTGCCTTGAAATTTGATTTCGGCAAAGGTGAATCCTATTTTTCAAAAGGCAAGGCGGAGAAGTGAACGCTTACAATGAACTTGATGATTCAACCGAACCAAATTTGTTTAATTGTTAAACTTTATAATAATCGTCCGGAACTTTTACCGGATAGCAATGATTTGTTTTTATTATTATTTAATTTGTTTTGCGCCATACATTGGACGCCCATCGTTTTAATCAGCCGAAAAATCTTCCACTTTGTATAGAGACTGATTCCCTCTTGGTTGCCTTTCTCTATTTATAGCTCATTATCTTTTCCAAACCAGCACTTAGGGTAATGATTGCTGATGGAAGATGAATGTTGTCATCTCCGTTCTTTTCTTCTGTAATCAATACATCCCCTTGTCCGTTCTCAGAAAATTGCTCATATTGTGTAATAAATTGAAATAGTGATACGACCTCGTAACAACAGTCAAAATCTTAAGTATTCGAAACAAGCGATATCCTCCTGTGCAAAACCCGCTGTTCAAAGAACCGAAGGATAATGTCAATAGGTTGCCAAATGACTTCTGATGGGAAATGGCTCACAAAACGCCATTTACTAGAACTCATCTGCCAAAAGCGTTTCATATGTGAATCCTCCTTGTTCAAACGAAAACGTTGATCACCATGGCCGAAGTTCCCCATCTGCATAATCTCATTCAACAAGAACTCTCCATCTCTTTTGTTTGGATCCCAAAGTAGATGCTCGACCTCTAATCCAAATACCTCACGAATTACCCACATCAAAGCAGACGCAAACTTATTCAATCCTAAAGATGATATTACTATATGTACACGTTGTATGGCTCCACCATCTACTTTGGACTTCAAAACATAATAGTAGTCCATAAGTTGTCTTAACCCAATGCCCTCATTGAATAGATGCTTATAAATATGGAGCATCTGGTAAACTAAATCAAACTCATCTGTAGGGACATTGAGTTCGGCATCGCCGAATGGAACGGGATTACGCATTTGACTAGATTCTTGCGAAGCAAGCCATTTCTTCAAGCGACTGTTTGCTAACCTATTGCATATCCTGATAGGAAGAAAGTGCATCTCAACATCCGTATCTTCAAAAAGATGAAACTGAATATGATTTCCTGTTACCTCGTCAGTTGGTGCGATATCATTAACATACGCCATAACCTTGTCTATTCCTCCGGACATCCAAACATCAATATCACCAGATTGCCGATATATAGACAATTCACAAGGGTAGCGCAACCCTGTACCCTGACCTTTTAATATGCAGAACTGAACGCGATCTTTTGTTAATTTCCTTTGAAGTTCTATACATCTCAGATTCATTTGGCGGTTCCTATTCTGAATCATAATTGAAACGCCTAGCCACTCCAAGAATTGTGATCTTGTCATTCCAATTTTAGCAAAGCCTCCATCAGAATTTGCCACAATACGATGAATCCCAGCGAAACAAATTCCTGACAGAGACTGTCTTTGGGCTTGCTTAAACAACAAATCCCACTCTTTCGTTGTTGGAATGCGGGAAATATTCTCCTGCACACCCATTGCTACACGTAACAATTCAAATAGCATTGTCCTACTTCCTGTTCAAAATTTCGTTTACACGGTCGATGACCATTTCCTTTTCAAAATACTTCATGTAGTAAGCCTTTGCGTTCTCACCCATCTGGCGAATCTCCTCCTTACTCATGCCGTACATCTTTTTCACGTTGGCAGCAAGTGCCTCGTAGTCCTCGCTTTTTGCGGTTAGACCACATTGAGCCTCGATTACCACGTCACTGCCAGCACCGTTCAGCATCGTCAGGATAGGCTTGCCCGACGCCATGTATGCCTGAGTCTTCGAAGGAATGGTCAGCGAGAAGATAAACTCATCCTTCAATGTTACCAACATAGCATCAGCCTGAGCAAAGAACTTAGGCATAGAAATAACCGGATGTCTGCCTAGGAACTTCACCGTATCAGTCAATCCCAGACGTGCCACCTCCTTCTCGCTTTCCTCACGAGCACGACCATCACCCACCACAATCCACTTGATCTGTGGGATGTCCTTGCAGAGATTAGCAGCCTTGATGATATTTCCGAAGTCCTGTGCTTCACCGATGTTACCGGCAAACATCACACGGAACTCATCCTCGGCAGGCTGCAATGGGAAACTCTCGTCCACACTCGTATCTGCATCTATAAACGAAGCCTCTGCCCAGTTAGGAGCAAACACCAGCTTGTCCTTGAAGTCTCCCTTGGCGCAGATACTCTTCTCAAACGCCTTCGACTGAATCAGTACCACATCGCTCCAGCTATACACCTTGGTCACGAACTTCTCCAGCCACTTGATTAGCAGACCGCCCTTGATAGGCGTTGTAGCAGTCACACTCTCAGGCCACAAATCCTGCACCCAATGTACCAGCTTCACATTCAACTTCTTCTTGTAGATTAGAGCCGCATTCGCCATCGTCACAGGTGATAGCTGGAAACATAATATCGCGTCAACCTCTATGTCATGACGCTTTGCATACCAAGTGCTGCTCACCAAAAACGAGAACAGGCTCCTTGCCACACCTAAAGCGCCACCCTTGCCACGTGTCAACTCAGGCAGACGAATCACCATCGCACCCTTGTACTCTTCCTTTTGCACGCCCCAGAACTTATAGCCCTCGGGATAGTCACCACGTGGATAGGTAGGCTTGCCTGTCAGAACAGTCACCTCGTTGCCACGCTTCACCAAACCTTCCACAAGTTCATTCACCTTGAACTCCTCAGGATGGAAGTATTGGCATACTACCAGCATTTTCATTTTACTCACTTGTTTTATTATTGTGTTATAGTTCCTCACAGAACCCTATCAGTTTCTTGGCTCTCTCGTCATACGTGTCGTATGTTTTCAATTGTTCTTTTCCAGCCTCTACAAGTTGTTTCCTATATTCGGAATCTGTCACAACCCTGTAGATGGCATCGGCAGCATCTTCTGCACTCAATGGCGAATAGTAGGCTGCGGCTTTTCCACATAAACCTTGAGCAAATGCCATAGAGGTAGTTACAATAGGGCGCTCCATACGCATTGCCTCTGGATAGCTGGCTGTAAAGCACTCTAAGAGAGTTGGCTGGAAAGAGATTTCGCATTGTTGGTAAAGTGAAGGACACTCGTCCACATTCACCCTTCCGATGAAAAGGAAGTTGTCTTTCATTTCTGGAGGTAACTGAGGCATATCACTCTCTTCTATGGTATAGACGAAACGAAGTCGCAAGTCTGGATGCTTTTCTGCCATCACCTTTACAATATCAATAGCAATATTGAGGTTCTTATGTGGATAAGGTGTAGAGATGTTGAGCAAAGACACACCTTCATACTTTGGTAAAGGATGCTCCACCCATTTCTCCGGCTGATCAAACACTTGATTGTAGTAATTCGTTGCGGTAAATACCTTACTGCCTTTGAAAAGCTTTTCCACACGCTCCGAGATCATCGGATTTTCTGTATAAAAGTACTTTGCGCTTCTGCGGAAATACACCTCCCATAGCTTGTTCCTCAATGTAGCCTTTAGCTTATCCTTCCAGTTCATTCGCTGGAAGTATGGAGACTCTGGCATAACAAGGAACGAGAGAGCAAATCCACTCAGATGCCTGCATCGAGGATTCCATCTTGAAGGTCCGAAAACCGTCATAGCGACATCTATCTTATGCTGCTCTACCAAACCATCTAGGAACTTATCTCTACCAATGATGAGTGTTTGAAGGTTGTTCTTTACGTTATAGGTATATACCTTTACATTTGGATAATGCTTTATCTCCCCCCCAGTTTTAGGAAAGAATGTAGAAAGCACTACTATGAAATTATGCTGAGGAAACTGTTTTAGCGATTTGCAGATACTATCTGCCACCTGCAAACCACCACCTTTCTTAAGGTTTGATGCATTGATAAGTACGTTCAAACGCTTCATGCTGCACATCTCCTTTCAATAAGATGTGCTACGAACAGACATTGGGGGACGTTATTTACCCCCCCCGTCATGCCATAACCGTCTGAAACACAACCTTCTACCAATTGAATAATCTTATCACATCGCTGTTCATAATTATCGAAGTCCTCAAGCCTGCGTTTGCCGTTATTAATAAGCTCATTCATAAGCACCTTGTTAGTGGCAACATTATAAATAGTATCAGCTGCATCCTTCGCACTGAGTGGCTTGTAATATACAGCTGCGTCCTTACAAAGCCCTCTTGCGAACTCAACATCTGTTGTAATAATTGGCAGGTTCATTCTCATTGCTTCAGGGTAAGTTGCAGTAAAGCACTCTAATAGAATAGGCATAAACTCTATATCGGCCTGAGAATACAATGATGGACATTGAGATATATCAACTTTCCCCGTAAAGACAAAGTGTTCTGCTAAAAGCTTTTCATTAACACCATTAGACTCAATATTTAAATCATTCTGATTTATGGTGTAAACAAACCTAAACTTAAACTCCGGATGTTCTTCTTTCAGAATTTTAGCAACATCAACAGCTATTTCCATGTTCTTGTGTGGATAGGCAGCCGATACAGTTAGAAGAGTAGTTCCATCAAATTCAGGAAGCACTACTTGTTTCCATTGTTCAGGATGATCAAATATCTGATTATAGAAATTAGTGACAGTAAAGACCTTTGCCGAAGGGATAAGCTTCTCTAATCTTTGCGAAATAAAAGGATTTTCTGTAAAGTAAACCTTTGCCGTCCTTTCGAAGCATATTTTAAGTATAATATTCCTAAACTTTTCGATTAATAACTCCTTTCTTGAAAAACGGCTATAATAGGGGGATTCGGGAATAACAAGATGAGGGCGAGCAAAACCACTCACATGTGCACATTTAGGGACCCACACAACAGGCCCAAATACCGACAATACACAATCTACATTATAACGTTCAACAAGGTCATCCATGAACTTATCTCGTCCAAACATCAAGAGAAAAGGGCTCTTGTATGTCATGGTATATTCATAACTGACCACATTCGAATAATCAGATATACGATCTAATGTTGATTTCATAAAAGAAGAACATACAACAATAAACTTATGTTGATGATACTTATTCAACGAACAACAAAGCGAATCACCGACTTGTATTCCGCCTCCTTTTTTCAGGTTAGAAGCATTTAATAATATAATCATAATCCTTTATATTTTATAATTTTACACGGGATGCCCCCAACAACTACATTATCTGGAACATCTTTTACCACAACTGCATTGGGTGCAATAGTAACATTATCGTGAATTTAACATATTTTTGTATAATTAACTATCAAGTTTGACGGTCTTTG
>ERZ1034865.687-NODE-687-length-18918-cov-5.514711_pt1 | contig 18918 bp, 15 predicted proteins | sample MGYA00520632_ERZ1034865 | MGnify/ENA primary metagenome ERZ1034865 (study PRJEB33766, sample SAMN09781738) | gut metagenome | biome: gut microbiome | host: Homo sapiens | place: Madagascar | study: EMG produced TPA metagenomics assembly of the PRJNA485056 data set...
GTATTTGAGAGATTTTTTGCATTGTTAGCTGTCATAGCTGCCGTATGGGCTTTTATGGACTCTCGCAAGATGAATCAGTAATAATAATGCTTAAAGGTTTTGTTCACAGTATAGAAAGCTTTGGTTCGGTAGATGGACCAGGCATTCGATTTTTGATATTTTTGCAGGGCTGCCCGATGCGCTGCCAGTTTTGTCACAATCCCGATTCTTGGGCAGTAGGAAAGGGAGAGGAATGGAGTGCCGACGAATTGCTCGACAAGGCTGAGCGATTCCGCTCTTATTGGGGCGACAAGGGAGGCATCACCGTGAGTGGAGGAGAGGCCTTGTTGCAGATCGACTTTCTCTTGGAATTGTTTGAGAAAGCACACCAGCGTGGCATCAACACCTGTCTGGATACTTCAGCACAAATGTTTACTCAGAAGGGACAATGGTTCGAGAAATTTGAGCGACTGATGTCCGTCACCGATACTGTTCTTCTTGATATCAAGCATATCAATGATGAAGAGCACCGTAAACTTACGCGTCATTCCAACAAAAATATTCTAGCTTGTGCCCGCTATCTCAGTGATATCCACAAGCCAGTATGGATTCGTCATGTGTTGATTCCGGGCATCACCGATAAGGATGAATACCTGGAAGAACTGCATGATTTCCTCGCCACGCTCTCTAACATAGAGCGTATAGATGTACTTCCCTATCACACGATGGGGATTTATAAGTACGAGAAGCTGGGCATACCTTACCCTTTGCAGGGCGTGGAGCCGCCAACCAGTGAGCGTGTAGCAAATGCTCAATCTATACTCTCTGCTTCCTGATGAGGCTATACTCTCAGGTTTCTGAGATGTGACTCTATCGAACTTACCAAGCGTGCCTTCAGCACAGGCTTTGTGATATAGTCGTTGACCCCCAACTCATAGCATTCATCGACGTTGTCCTGATTGCTCAGCAGTGACACTACGATGATTACCATTTGGGTCTTGTCATATTTTTCTCTCACGTGGTCTATCACGTCCCATCCATTCACACCAGGCATCATCAAGTCTAGCAAGATGATGTTTGGTGTGAATGTATCTATCATTTCGATGGCTTCCTTGCCACCGTTAGCAGTTTTCACGTCGACGTTCATATCCTTGATCATCTCAGAGAGCGAGTCGATATTCTCTTTGAGGTCGTCAACGATTAGCACTTTGTTCATGTCCATAGTTATATTATGGTTATGATTTATATATTGTTTGTATAGTATATTTGTCTACTTATATATTGGTTTTCTCTCTTGTCTCTTAGTTTTCGCAGGCATCCCTTAGGACTTAGCCTTGTGGATGCCGTAGATGTCGCACATGAAGCCCTTCTCATTGAGAATTTTGCTCATGTTCAAGCTGTCGAATATCTTGTGATGTGTTCCAATCACTACGATGTCATACATCTTGTTGAGCACTTCAGGGTCGTCTACTACCTTGATGCCATATTCTGCCTTCACTTCGTCCTTGTCTACCAATGGATCGTAGAGGGTGGTCTTGTAGCCAGTTCCCACGAGGTTGATGTAGAGGTCTGCCACCTTGGTGTTGCGAATGTCGTCACTGTCTGGCTTGAATGAGAATCCGAGGATGAGCACCTTGGTCTCTGGCGCCTTGAACTTGCGATTGTCGCAAGCGCTCTTGATCTTGCCAGCCATCCACACTGCCATCTGCTCGTTTACCTCGCGTGCAGTGCTGAGGAGCGATGGAACCACGTCCACCTCCTGTGCCTTGTTGATGAGATAGTATGGGTCTACGGCGATGCAGTGACCACCCACGAGTCCTGGTGTGGCAGGCACGAAGTTCCACTTGGTGCTGGCTGCCGCCGTTACGTCCTCGATGCTGATGTTCATCTTGTCGAAGATTTTCTCCATTTCATTGAAGAAAGCTATTTGCACGTCGCGCTGACAGTTCTCCATCAGCTTGCATGCCTCTGCTATTCTGATGCTCTTCGCCTTGTATGTACCATGGGTCAATACCGAGGCATAGAGGCTGTCGATGATTTCTGCAGCCTCTGGTGTAGAGCCACTAGTTACCTTTACGATGTTCTCTATGGTGTGTATGGTGTCTCCCGGATTGATGCGCTCAGGAGAGAAACCCACATAGAAGTTCTGATTCAACTTCAAACCCGATGTTGCAGCGAGCAACGGAGCACATACTTCTTCCGTCAGACCTGGATACACGGTTGATTCGTATACCACAATGTCGCCTTCCTTCAATATCTTGCCTACAGCAGTAGTGGCATTGCGCACACAGCTGATGTCTGGCTTGTTAGACTTGTTGACTGGTGTTGGCACTGCGATGATATATACATTGCACTGCTTCAAGTCGTCAATGTTACTGGTCAGTTTTAGTCCCTGATTTAAGGCTTTTGCGATATGCTTGTTGTCTGGCATCTGGCCGCTAGCTAGCTTAGCTACCTTAGTGGCGTTGATGTCATAACCCCATGTATCGTATTTCTTTGAGAATAAGCATGCGAGTGGAGAACCTACATACCCCAGTCCAATAACTCCGATCTTAAACTCAAAAGATTTGTTTACCATATAATATGTTATTTTTACGTTTATAATAATGTTTATTTCTTTCTTGTTGTTACATACCTTCCAGCTGTGCATAGCGTGAGGTCTTCTCTGGGTTCCATGCGTCCTTGTAAGAACGGTGGAAGAAGAGCTCTTGCAGATGCGCCGAGAGGCGAGCCAGTCGCAGGAAGTAGCCTGTATAAGGCGACATCAGCGGCAGGTATCTGTAGAGGAACAAGTCCTCTTTCCTTCTTTCGGATACCAACATTACCAGCACGAAGGCAAACTGCGAGAAGCATACTCGGATGAAGTAGCCCAGTGCCAGCACCTCCACGATGTGGGTGTTGAAGGTAATGGCGAGTTTCACAATATACCACAACCACAGGAAGTTGAGGAAGCAGTCGTACATGACGCTCTCCATATTGGATATCCAGTTCAGGATGCTCCAGTTCTTGGTAGGCAGCAAGATGTCGATGTGCTTGCGCAAGCGGAATCTCACGAGCGAGCGCGACCATCTGATACGCTGGTGATACAGCTTATACCATTTAGTAGGCACATTGGTCATACAGATGGCATCCTCTGCAAACTTCACCTTGTATCCTGCCTTTCTTATCTTTTGTGTCAGGTCACCGTCCAGTCCCGGACCGATGTCCCAGTAGCCCACTTCTTTCAGTATCTCATGGTCGAAAGCACCGAAGGCTCCCGATATGATGTGATAGATGCCCAGCTCCGAGGTTACGATACGTCCCACCTGTATTCGCTTCAGATACTCGAAAGCCTGGAGCGATGAGCAGATGGTGTCCTTGTAGTTGCGCACCTTGACGCATCCACCCACGCCTTTCACCATTCCGTCCATATAGAAGGGTAGGAGAATCTTCTCCAGTGCGTCGCGGTCTAGCGATGAGTCGGCGTCGAGACTTACGATGTATTTACCCTTTGCCATGTGGGCTCCATAGTTGCTTGCCGCAGCCTTTCCGCCTCTAGTCTCCAGTCGCAGGTAGTGGGTGATGTAGCCTGCTCGGTAGAGGTCGGTGCATATCAGCTTGGTGTCATCGTCCGATCCGTCGTCCACCACGATGATCTCGTAGTTGCGATAGGTTTGCTCGGCCAGTGAGTTCACCATCTTGAAGATATGCTTTCCTTCGTTCTTGCCTGGCACGAGAATCGTGATGAGCGGGTTCTCTCTATACAGGTAGAATCGTGCGATTTCCTTCTCCTTGTCTCTACGGTTCTTGTTCATCATGCGATAACAGATCACTATGTATTCCAAGATGTAGTATCTTGGCATCTCCAGGAAGAAGAGAAACCAGTAGGTGTTCACGATGCTACTGAAGGATAGTGTGCTCAGCCAGTCCAAGAAGTGATTGAGAGTTTCTACTAAGTTAAACATTCTCGTTCCCCTTTCTTCTTTGTTACTGATTTCACTATTATCTCAATATGGTGAGTGCCAGGATAGCCACCAATATCAGCACACCGGCTATGGTGATGAGCACTGCCACCAACTGCTTGTATATCTTCACGCGGCGCAGGATGGCATCGTTCTCGTCTTCCGGCTGGTCCAGTATCAGTGGCGTCTCTGAGGTCTGCTCTTCCTCGTCCTGGGTCAGTTCCTCTGGCGAGTAGGTGCAGTAGTCGTCTGGCGTCAGCTCCACGTAGTTCATCTGGTTGAAGAACTCGTCGTAGTTGTCGGCTATCGCCTTGGTCTTGGTACTTACCACGCAGCATACCAGTTCGTCGGGTTCTATCTTGTTGGCTAGTTTTCGGATAGCCTTCGACATGTCCTTGCTCAGCTGGCGCTGTGTTTCCTCCACGCTCACGTCGTTGAATACGGTACATGAGATGTAGAAGATGTTGTTGTTGTATGCCACTCGGTGGGATGGGAACTGGCGGCAGAGGATGCCCTGCAAGCTATCCTTGATTTTCACGGTTTCCTGTTCGCCGTTCAGTATCCATATCTTGCCCACCAGTACGGTGAGTGCATCCTTGCGGTAGGTCTCCATCAGCTGTCGGCGCAAGCGGTTCACGAGCAGTGGGTACTCCATGAAGTTATCATAGATGTTGCTCATGTTGTTGAACATCATGCTGCTCTCGGTCAGCGCACGGATACCTTCCTCGGTTATCTCATAGTTCACCACATCACGTGGCACCAGCGCATTCACTGGGAATGTTCCCTCGCAGTAGCAGCAGGTGGCCTTGGTCAGTGGCGATGTGAATGAATTCTCGCAGTCGTTGCAAGAGTATACCACGGCAGGGCGGTCATAGTCCACTCCGATGTGGCGCAGTTTCTTGTGGCACTTAGGGCACACCAACATACCTCCCACATTGTATGTGCTCTCTGGCGACACGTTGGCGCAAGAGAAGTGGTGGATGATGTTCTGTATCTTCAGGTTGGAGCTACCACACTTAGGGCAGCACTCCGTATAGAGCAGATGCGAGTGGTTGCACTTAGGGCAGAGGTGCTCCTTGATCAGGTATTTCTGCACCCTGAGTGTGCCAAACTCCACCATGGTGTCCTTAAACATGAACATCTCGTTCAGGTGGAAGAGACCCATACTGTGATAGTGCTCGAAGATAGGGTTGATGTATCCCAGCGAGCTCTTCTCCAGCAGTCGGTGACCCATGATTCTCTGGTCGCGCGAGAGCAGGTATCTCAGGATGTTGGCGAAGAGGTGGTTAGGCTGTGTAGGACGAGTAGTCTCCTGCTTGATGCCATACTTCTGCTTCGCTCTGTTTATCTTGTCGATGATCTCATACACCTTCTCATTGCTCATGTCGCTCACGTAAGCGTCCACGATATAGTCGATGATTTGCTCCTTGCCAGATACCGCAGTGTTTACGAATAATGGCTTGTAGCTACATTTCCACGACAAGATAGGGCTCGCTCCAAACAAGATGGCATGGAACGCACGCTCACTCTTCGTATTGATGTATATACAATCGAAGTAGTCCGCCTGGATATCTGGTGTTGAGTCGATGTCGATATAGCTATCGATGGTCAGCACCATGTCGCCACGTTTATTTCTTCTTAGTCCAATCATTTCTACTTGTCGTCTTTTTGTTTATCAGTCGTTATCAACTTCGAGCTTCTGGTTACGTTCTGGTTCTTCTCCACAGGGATGGTGTACATCGGCAGTGGTTTAGGGTCGAGCATCGCACTGATCTTGTTTACTCTGATTCTCACTGGCAGCTTGTTGCTCATCACCCATGCCGGTACTCTCTGGTTAGGGTTGAAGGTGAACACAGCCACCACTGCGTTGGCGTCGTGCGAGAAGTTGCTCTGCAGGTGCTTAGGTATTTCCTCTACTCGCAGACCCACCATCTGTAATTTTGCTTTCAGTTTCAAGTCCTTGTTCACGATGACGTCAGCATCGTCAGGGCTCTCCATATACTTGATCATGTCGTTGGGCACGTAAGTGATGATGCCCAGGTGACATGCGGCAAAGTCAGTGTGCTGGATGGTCATTACCTCATCGCTCTTGAAAACGAGGGTTCTGTCGCTCACGTTGATCTTCGAGATGTATGCGTCGGCAGGAGCGCAGCAGTAATGTATCAATCCCGGGTTGTAGATTTTGTTGTTGGCAGAGTAGGGCATAGCCGCTCCCTTGATGCCTGCACCACGGTTGGTCATGAATCGGTAGGTGGTGTTCTTGGCGTTGGCGTATATCTGTACTCTGTTGGTAGCCTTTCTCAGTTCTTCCTCCACTTCGGCTATGTCGGCATCCAGCTGGTTGCGCTTGGTGTTGTCGGTGAGTCCGTAGTAGATGTCCGAAGATTCTGAGGCCTTCTGTTTTCTCAGCTCGTTGAGTTTCGTTTGCAGCACAGGTATCTCTTGCTTGGCAAGTTCAGCCTGCACCTCCATGTCGTGAGTTTCCTTCACAGCCGAAGGGAGGATGTTAGGGTCGTATTGGTTCACGATGTTGCCCAGCAATACGTAAGAGTAGAGCGTGTCTCCCTTATGTACCACCTCACCCATCTGCTTGTTTACTGTCAGGATATAGATGTCGTCTACGGCACAGATGTGGTTCTCATCAATGGTAACGTATCCATCGTATGTGGCCCATATCATTCGTGTCACGATGTAGTATGCCGCCAAGATGATGACGAAGAAGAATATCAATGCAAAGATAATCTGCTGTCGGGCCAGACGGTGGCTTTGCGACTTCAGCAAGTCTGCCATTGCCTGTTCTTGTGGCGTACTATTGTATTGAAACTCATTCATAGTTCTATCTCTTTGAAGATGTTGTTGTTGTCATAGATGCTTACTGCCTTCTCGATATTGATGATGGCTAGTCCGCGGTTCAACATAAGTTTATACATTCTCTCCATGCTCTCCAGGAGTCCTGTGTACTCGTCCATTCGCATCAGGTAGTTGTACCCTTGCTTCTGGTTCTGGTAGGCAAACCTTCTCATATTGATATATTTTGAGGTTTGGTCTATGTGGAAAGCCTCTGTGGATATCGCCTGGTTCAGGTTGGCTATCTTCTTGAGCAGGATGTCCACCGACTGGCGAATCTCTTTTACGTCGGTGCCACGGCTGCTTCTGATGATTTCCTTCTCTGTGGCGAGTGCCTCACGTTTGCGTGGGCTTTCGTTGTAGAGCGGCACTGTGAATCTCACACCGACGTCACAGTTGTTGCTGAATTTGTTGTTGCTCTGCCAGTAGCTAGACCATCGGGCGAATGGAGTGATTCTGGTTGTTCCCAGGTAGTTGGTCAGTTTGCTTTCATTGTCGGCTATCTGTTCCTTTACCATGGTGATTCTCGAGTCCAGGCTCTCATTGTTGAGATGATTCCATAGCGCCGTGGTGTCCACTTCCACTTTCGAAGGTTTGATTCTGTAGATAGGCTTGTTGCTGATGTCTCGGTCCGAGCATAGGATGGAGATGTCATATTCAGCTTCCAGCTTGTCGTTCATCACCTTCAGCATTTTGTCGTTACTGATTCGGTCCTTCTCTAGCATATACTGGTAGGCTTCGTTCATGATGTCTAGGTTGTCCAGTCTATGCGCGATGACGGTACCGATATAGAAGTTATATTGTTCAGTCAGCTCGTCGGCTGCCTTTTCATAGATGTCTGCTGTTTGTCTTTTTTTGCTTTGCAATCTGTCCAACTCATTGGCTAGTGCCAGTTTATTTCTTTTCTCCTTTCCCTGATAGAATTTTGAGTTGATGAAATTCCATCCCACCTCGGCTTGCACCTTGGCTTTGTATTTAGATACCTGTTGGGCATCATCTTCGTCGGAGTCGAAGTAGGCGTCAGGGCGGGTGTATACTTGTCCTGTTACTTCCAGTCCGTGGTGGCGTTTGAGCGCCAGCTGCTCGTGAGCTGTCTTAGCCCAGTAGAGCGAGTCAGTGTTATTAATATCCTTGGTATGTTGCTTGTTGAGTCCCAGTTCTATGATAGGGGCTTTTACCCAGATAGGGTTTTTGAGTAGAGTATCAAGTTGTGCGAAGCGTTGCTTGAAATGCTTGAGCACATTTTGGTTTTGCAGGTTTTCATAGACAAGCATCTTAGGGCTGAAACTCTTCGTAGTCTTTCGAGTTTGCGCCAAGGTAGTTTGTCCAGCTGCAAGAGCCAGAATCGCTGTTAATGTATATAGTATCGAGTTACGCTTCATCTTGTAATGTGTTAAAACACAATGAATGCAGCTGCAAGCTGTTGCAGCTGCATTCAACTGTGTTTGATTATGTATTATATTGCTATTGCAATTTTTACATGTTTTTATTCATTATACGATACCTCAGGTGTCGCATTCTGCAATTGGAATACCTGTAAACGCTGCTTACCGTAAGCCACGTAGATATATCCATTATGTTCAATTACGTAGTTGGCAGATTTTGTAAGCTGACGGTGTGCTACTACTTCATGTGTGTTCTTGTCAAGAACTACCAATCCGTATGAACCGTATGCAATGTATACATACTTTTCACCGACATAGCAACCATTAGCGTAAGCCTTGTATGTGCCAGCCTTATCACCTTCTGTGATCTGAGGTGATGGCATCTGATAGTGCCATTGCTCGTTGCCTCTGATATCGTAGCAGTAGAGACCAGCTGCACCGCGGCAAACATAGATCTTGTTGTCCTTAACGGCAACAACGTTCTTTCCATTGTTTGGTTCGATGGTGCTCACACTGAATGTTGTCTCAGGATTGTTGAGATCTTCTCCATGCTGGTCGAATACTTCTACTGTAGCAGGGATAGCCTCGTCAACATTGTTTGCTTCTCTGTCGAGATACAAGGTTACAATCTTGCCATTGCCGATTGCTACGTGCTTAGCCTTACCTGGTTTTTCTATCTTGTCTACCTCGTTCATAGTTGTTGCATCGTATACAACATAACCCTTAGTGGTCATTACGATGAGATGGTTAGTCTCGTCATTGTATACTACGCAGTTTTCATCATATCCTGCTTTTCTGTATTCGATTGTTGCAGGGTTGAGTTGAACGAAGTTGAGAGGCTCCTTGTATGTGACCTTCTCTTGACCATTCTCAACGGTTGTGATAGCTTCAGACTCTTCAGCGAGCTTGCCTCCGTCCTTAATTGGTATATAAGCGAGCATAGCACCCTTGTTGTTAGAGCTACCTGGCAAGTAAACCATACGTTCATTTGATTTCAGCTTGACTGCTAAAATATGGTTGAAGTCGAGGTCTTTGCCTTTGTCATAGAGATACTGTTCCAATGTAACCTTGTTGTTAGTAACAGGAGAGAATACCTCTACGCAACCACCGTGCTGCTTGTCACGAGTATGGTATGACATATACATGTGTCCATTCAGAGCCTGGATACCTGTAGCAGAAATCTCATGTTCGTGGTTATCGTAGTCTATGGTTGAAATTATATCCAATGTTGGTTTAGGATCTTCCTTCTTCTCGTCGTCCTTATAACCGCTAGTGTTACATCCTGTCTTATCCAATCTTACATCTGAAGCGTTTTCGTCTGTGTATGGATAGATGTTTGCATTTGCGAATACAGGAGTGATGGTCTTGTCGCCAAGTTTGAATATACCATCCAAAACAATCTTTGAATTCTTGCCTTCTGTTCCAAACATGCTTACTTCGTATTTGGTTGCATCTTGATCAAGTGGTGAACCGTTGTTGAAAGTAATGGTGTTTGCTTTAATGACAGCAGTGGCATTTTCACCCTCCAAATAGTTCTTGGCAATGTCCTGGTTGTTTGAAACGAGTGTTCCTTCGCAATCAATCATACTCTTGTCCTTTAAGACAATTGTACTACCAGAACTTAGTGTGATATTTTTGGCTTTCATAAAGCCAACATATACTTCACTACCACTATTTATGTCCAAGTCGCCATCTACATTGATAGCGCATGCACTAACAAATAAGGCACCTGAGTTTGTTGACATCTTTCCATTTGTTGAGAACTTGCCGCCAATGTTCAGGTTGCTTCCGCTAAGTCTAAGCTCTTCATTACCTTCAATGGTGCAATCTCCTACAACGTACAAGGTCATTCCCCAATTGTTATTCAATTTCTGTGCTGTAAGATTTCCTCCGATATAGCACTTGTTTTGCACATCGAATGTCTTACCAGTAAGGTTGAGGCTTCCTGCATTATAGAATGGCTTGCTAACAACTACAGTGTTTTGAGAGAATTCTATTTCTCCGTAGTTGTATACAGTAGCTTGTTTGCAAACTTCTGCAGTTGAAGAGATAAGTTTACCTCCTTTTAAAACATATATAGTAGCATCAGGTGCCCAAATTTTCCAATCAATTGTTGCGCCATCTTCTACGTAGATGGTAGATCCCTGTAAGTTCCAGTTGCCGGTGTCAAATGGCTTATCTGACTTCTTGATGATGTATTTGCCTGTGTGGGCATCCCAATCATTACCTGGAGCTTGGGTTATGTCAATAGCATCGCTAGGGATGGTTGGCTGCTCAGGCATTGCATTGATTCCATCGAACTTACTAGCATCGTATGCTCTAGAAAATGCTTTTGAGATGGGACTCTTGTAGTTGCTAACTACTCTTGAACCTAAATCTCCCTTTTCTACAGCAGTTCCTACAATGGTAGTAGCCTTTCCAATTCCACTGTTGTCTGTGCTAGTGCTGTCGCTACAAGAAGCGAGGAGCATGGCTGCGAAGCTGAATGTCGCAAGCTGGATGTTAATTGCTTTCATGTTAGTCTTTTATTAACCGTTAATATTCCTTTCATATTTCACATATACCTTTTTATTAGCTAGTTAATTTAGCCTTTAATAAGGTTTGTTCTCCCTCACTCCTAAAAGTGAGAGTGGGGGAGAACAAGAGAGTATTTTATCTTTGTACTTGCTTTACTTAACAGTATTAGTCAACTTGAATACCTGAATGCGGCTCTGACCATAAGCAACATAAATGTTGCCACTGTTGTCTACAGCTACATAGTTGGCTGAGTTGTTACCGATATTGCGGTGTGCAACTACGCTACCATCTGCCTTGTTCAAAACAACGAGACCATAGCTACCACAAGCTACATATACATAATTGTTGTCGTAAGCAACACCATTTGCGTAGCCTTCAACCTTGTCTACCAAGTTGTTCTTTTCGCTAGATGACTTAGGAGCGGTGAATCTCCACTTCTCTGTGCCATTCTCATAGCAAACAAGACCCTTGGCACTCTGGCAAACATATACTTTACCATTGTCTACTGCGATAGCGTTCTTGCCATTGTTTGGAGCGATAGCGCCAACGTTGAATGTCTGTGAAGTAGAAGAGAGGTCTTCGCTATTGAATACCTGAATCTGACCATCTACAGAAGATTCATTTGCACGAACAGCACTTGTGTAGTTCAAACCATAGAGGTTGCTACCGTTTGATGCAACAAACTTTGCTTTACCTGCTGTAGCCAAATATGAGTGGAGGTACCCGTTTGTAGGATCAAAGATCTCGTAACCTCTTGTACTTGCTACATAAATCTTAGAACCATTCTTTACAACGCAGTTGGCATCGCCAAAGTCGGCCTGGTTCTTTGTTGTACTACCAGTACTGAATGGAAGAGTAGTCAAGCCATTTGTTGTATTAATCAAACCATTGCTTAATTCAGTGTATGCCATAAGTGAGCTCCCCTTTGTACTACCAGCCAAGTAGAGTTTACCATCAATTACGTTAAGGTGATTGAAGTCTGCCTTACCTTCACCATTCTGGTATACGCTCTGGAGTTTCTCTAACTGGTTTCCATTCATCTGAGCAACTTCGATGTTACCTCCAAACGCATTGCCGTTTGTGTGGTATGAAACATAGAGCTTGCCGCCATAAGGCAGAATACTTGTAGCAGACTGTCCATCGGCTGGAGTAGCCATTGCTGCTACCAAGTCGAGCTTAGGCAAATTCTTAATCTTTGTAACAGCATCAGCCTTCAATGACCATGTGTGATACTTACCTGCCTCGATATTTTCTTGGAGAGCAACACCGTTGGTTACTACGTCATAGTCAAGATATGAAGCAGAGAATGCCATATCTTTGAAATCAACATCTGAGCCATTTGCTTTGTTCTTAGAGAACTGGAGCAAGAATGCTGCAGAGTTATTCTGTGGTGTGCTGAGGCACTTAACCTCACCGCCAGGATACTCGAACTGATCAGCCTTGATAACTGCATATGCTGTGGCATCATTGCTATTCAACACAATCTGACCTGCAGTGTTGTCAGTCTTCAAGATGTTGAAGTTCAATACACCATTAGCATTTACAGAGATGGTTGCGTTGCCGTTCAATGTAGCTGTAGCTGTACCATCTGCAGTTTTCTTCTTCTCTGTACCATCGCTAGCGTAGGTGTTATCTGTTACGTTTAAGTAATCAACAGCCAACTTACCACCGTTCATTGTAAGAGCGTTCTTTACCTTGATGGAAATATCTGAGCTAACATTACCTGTAGAACCAATAGTGAGGTTATTTACCTCCATAGTTTTACCAACGTGTACGGCACCATTTACTTCAGCATCATTAGTGAAGAAAATCTTGTCCTTTACATTAACTCGTGCATTTTGACCGATAGTCAACTTCTTAGCGCGGATAGATGCAAATGACCAGAGAGGATTGCCATCTTTATCAACTTGTTTTGGAGATTGGTATCCATAGAGGAATACATCTCCATTGATAGTCACATTCTGTGCAGGACCTGTAACTTCTTTGTTCTCGTTTTTGTTCACTGCACCTATAGATGTTGTGCTATATAATGTACCATCTATGGTGATGTCATTGTTTGAGTTGAATTCACCTGATTGTGCAACAATGACTAAGTCATTAGCTGCGATAGCAGAACCAGTTCCTTTGTATACGAGCTTGGCGCCTTTTTCAACATAGATTTTGTTGTTGTCAAGTGTTGCGTCATATTCAAGTGTTACGCCACCATTAACCCAAATTTCAGCATTTTGGATTTTCTTACCGCTCAAATCAAATGTTTTGCCTTCTCCATTTAAAGCGAATTTGCCATTAACCAAGTCTGCAGGTTGAGGAACGTATTTGGCACCAGACTGAGCAGGGATTTCTTTCATCTCTGTCAAACCATTGAATACTGTGCCGTCTGCTGCTCTAGAAATGCGAGCCTTTGCAATGGCGTTCTTGTAATTAGTTACACTTGCAGCAAGCTGCTCAGCGCTAGTCTGTGCAAGACCTACAACTGTAACGTCAGGAGATAAAGGTGTTGTTCCACCCTCGCTTGTGCTGTCGCTACAAGATGCGAATACGAATGCTGCTAAACCGATTGCAGCAAGCTTAGAATTGATTACTTTCATATCTATTTAAGTTTAAATTGTTACTTCTACTTATAGTTTATATTAACCTGTCTTCCGGTATGTGTCTCAATAGGTTATGTGTATTGGTGTTGCCCTTAACTTGCTTGCCTACGGGACTTTAATGTACTTTTCGACGCTGCAAATATAGTGGAAAAATTTCAATAATAGATGTTCTTGTGCGTTAAATAATCTTAATTAGTCGTTAATTTAATGTTAGTTTAAGTTTCTACACTGTTTTGTTTCTCTTAGGTATACATGAAGAAGGGGACGGTTCGCTTCTCCCTGCTTCCGCTTTCTGCTGGCATCAACATCATCATCATTTTCTTTATATGATGATAATCATATTTCTATTTCTATGTCTTATATTGTATGCGCGCGGGTGTTGGGATGCAATCGGAATTCAATCTGATTGTATTTTGATTTCATTCCAATTGTCCATTTGCGATACCTTTAGCCCACTCTGGGATGTCGGTGGTATATTGCTTTGCTATGTTGTCGGGATTGATGTATATGGAATCTTCTAGCCACTCATGTTGCAGCACACGAGAGGTTATTGTTGTCTTGCCAGAGCCATTAGGTCCGGCAATTACGATTAGTACGGGCTTGTGGTTTGTGGATGTCATGTTGCTAATTCATAACTTTAGTTCTTCTTTCTGCAAGGTTGCGGAGCTTTTCTTCGATGCTCTTTTGCAGTTCGTCCTCTTCTTTCCTGTATATGTCTGCAGCCTCACGCATGATTTGAGCCAGCATTTCGTCTGTTGGCTCTTCCATACTTGTCAAGCGGTAGCTATTCATTTCCTTTTCTGTTATCATAATTTTTCTCCTTCTAAGTTTACTGCCTGCAAATTTACGGCATTATTTTGAGACTGCCAAATTTCTTGCTGATTATTTTCAGTGGGCATCAACATCATCATTTTCTTTATATGTTGTCTTTGTTGATTAGGTTGATGACTACTTTCACCATGACGTCCTTCTCTTCTGTGCGGCTTTCGGCTATCATGAGTGTTAGGGCTACTAGCGTGTTGTCTGCGATGCGTTTGTGCCCATCCTCGCTATATAGAATGCCGTTATTTTCCATAAACCAAAGGAAGAGCATGGCAGCTATTCGCTTGTTACCATCGCTGAAGGAGTGATTTTTTACGACAAGATAGAGGAGAACGGCTGCTTTCTCTTCTACGGATGGATATAATTCTTCGCCGCCAAAGGTTTGGTATATCTGTCCGATGCTGCTCTTGAATGAATCATCTTTCTCATTGGCAAACCATTTGCTCTCGCCGAATTTCTCTTTTAGGGCTTCTATGGCTTGCATCGCATTTTCGTATGTGGCGTGGAAAGGTTCTTCTTTTGTTGTCTTGCTGATAAGCAATGTTTGATAGTCGTATCTGTCGAGAGTGTCAAGGGCGTAGACGTAATCGCTGATGACATTGAAAAGACCATTGTATTCTCCCTCTGTGATTTTGTTCTGGAGGGTGATGGCGCGGGACATCAAACGAACCACTTCTTTGAGCTCGCTGTAATTGTCGAGACGTTGCTTGTTGATTGCATATCCCTTGATGAGGTATTGCTTGAGAATGGTGTTTGCCCATTGGCGAAATCTTGTGCCATTGATAGATTTGACGCGATAACCAACAGATATGATTACATCAAGATTGTAATACTCCTTTTCTACTGTCTGCTCAAAGCCTTCTCTTCTGCCGTATTTCTTGGGGTGTGCAAATTTTGCACATACCAAGGATTTGTCCAGTTCGCCTTCATTAAAGCAATTTCTTATGTGTCTTGAAATAACGGTTCTGTCACGCCCAAATAATTCTGCCATTTGACTCTGTGTGAGCCAAACGGTATCATTCTCTAGTTTTACATTAAGTTCTATGTTTCCCTCTGGGGAACGATAGATCTCAATTGATGAGGTGCTGTCGATTTTCTCCATTTTGGTTTGCTTTGATTGTTCGTCTGCAAATTTACGGCAATATTTTGAGACTGCCAAATTTCTTGCTGATTATTTTCAGTGGGCATCAACATCATCATTTTCTTTATATGATGATAATCATATTTCTTATTCTCTATCTTTATCTTTATCTTAGTTTATGCGCGCGGGCGTTGGGATGTCGAGTGTTGTATCAAGTGTTGTATCAAGTGTTGTATCAAGTGTCGCATCGAGTGTCGCATAAGCAGTGGGGCTTTTTTATTCCGTTTCTTTCCAGTCCAAGAGGCCCTTGCCCATGTCTTCTAGCTCGATGGCGAGGCCGATGACCTGGCGCTTGTCGGCTCTGAATGGCTCCAGATACTGGTTGCTGATGATTTGCTGGATGCCTGCTTCCTTGCCTCCGTTCTTCTGGAGTTTCAGCTCTATCACGTAGATGTAGCGAGAGGTGTGGACCAGGAGGTCTATTCTGCCTGTGGCTAGCATGTGTTCTACCTCTACTTTTAAGCCGATGGCATTGAGAATGGTGCTAATGATGAGGCGATATCGCTCTTCCATGTCCATGCTGGCAAGCTTCTTGTTGCTGTATGGAACGTCGGCAATCAACGCTTTGAGGGCTTTCATCGCCTTGACTGTGTCGTGGTACAGTAAGTATTGGCGAAGTTGTGCTTGCAATGATTGTACATCAGCTTCTTGCTTCATGGTGAGGGCTGGCAAAACGCATTCGTAAAGTGCCTGCTTCACTTCTGCATTGGGAAAGCCGAGGTGGTAAACGCCTTCTTCGTATGACTTGATGGTGAGGTAGCCGGTCTGATATAGGAAGAGCTCGGCTCCTCCACCTGTAACGTCTGACATCTCTAGCGTGTTGCGCAATATCATGCAGTCTTCGAAGTCTTGAAGCCTGATTTCTGCATCTGTTACGAACTTAGGTAGCAGTGAAGTGGATCCTGAGGTGGCCCAGTAGTTGCGTAGTTTGGATTGTACCAGGGCGTTGATGAGGCTGAATGGGTTGTATATGTCTATCATGTTGTCTTCGCTGAAATGATAGCCATCATAATATTCCTTCAGATTATCGTGTGCCTGCTGGAGGGTCCATTCGTTACGCTCTGCCAATTCTTCCATTTCTTCCTTGAAGTTGTCGCTGATTTCTTGCTCCGTGATGCCACAAATGGCGGCGTTCTCGGGCAGGAAGCTGACGTTGGTCAGGTTGTTGAGGGCCGAGAACAGGGAGATTTGTGTGAACTTGGTGATGCCTGTGATGAAGACGAAATATTCGTATTCGTCATCAGCCTTGAGAATGGCGAATACCTCACGATATACTTCGGTGCATGCCTCATGGTCGGGTGTCTTCCAAGAGTGCTGAAGAGGTGAGTCGTATTCGTCGATAAGGATGGCGACTTGAGCGCCTGCCTTTTCGTGGGCGGTCGTAATGATGGCATGGAAGCGGTCGGCGAGTTGAGCAGTCGCCTTAGGGGTGATGCCGTACATGTCCTCGTATTCACCAAAGCGGATGTCGAGATAAGAGCGAATGGTCTCTGCCGTGGCTCCACCACGGCTCATGTCAAGTCGGATGACTGGGCGCTGGGTCCAATCATCTTCTAGCTGCATGATCTTCAGTCCTTCAAAGAGGTCTTTTCTTCCTTCGAAGTATGCCTGGAGAGTGTCTACAAGCACTGATTTTCCGAAACGGCGAGGACGGCTCAAATAGCTGTATTTGAATCCGTTGTTTACCATGTTCCAGACGAGGTCGGTCTTGTCTACGTAGACATATCCCTTTTCTCTTATTTCCTTGAAAGACTGAATGCCTGCTGGCAATTTTCTTCTGTTCTTATCCTTCTTTATGATCATAATCCGTCTCCTTCTGATATCTGCCTGCAAATTTACGGCAATATTTTGAGATTACCAAATTTCTTGCTGATTATTTTCTGTGGGCATCAACTTCGATATCAATTTGCCTCCCGATGTCTGTGAAATTGCATCCTCGATGTAGTTCCGGCTACTACGAGGATGTAGCTCTGACGACATCGAGGATGCAGTTGTGGCTATTACGGGGATGTATTTCCGATGGCATCAGCTATCGCCATATTTAAACTTCATTAACGCAATAGGGCGCAACTTTCGGCATCTTGTATGCGTCTAAAGGATATAAATTTTTAAACGAATAAAGCGTATGAAAACTATGAAGAGAATGATGGTGGGAGCCTTGATGATGCTATCGGCTGCCACTTTGATGAGCTGCTCTATGGGCGGTAGTTACAATATGAATGGTAACTTGCAGTACTCGCAGCAGGACTTGCTGCCCAAGGCTTTTAAGGCGATAGACGTGAGCGTGGTGGCTGATGTGTACTATACTCAGAATAGTGGGGATAAGCATGATGTAAGGCTCGACTTCTCTGCTATCCGAGACGACGATACACGTGAGCTGATGAAGGAAAAAGTAAAAGTAGTTTACCGAGATGGTGGCGTGGAGATTGGCGTTTCTGGCAATGTGAAAAGTACGAGGGGCATGGACGAGGGCAAGCGACTGAAGGTGTATATCACCAGCCCAGACCTTGTGAAGGTGGATATGGAGGGCGTAGGCTCTTTTCATGCAGGAACCATCAACTCCGACCAACTGGAAATGGATAATGAGGGCGTAGGCTCTATGTATGTCAAAGAGGTGCTTGCCAATAAACTGAAGGTTACCAATGAGGGCGTGGGTAGCGTGACTATTGACAAGGTGACGGGCGATGACTTCTCTATTGATAATGAGGGAGTAGGCAAGGTGAATGTAGGCTTCTATAAGGGCGGAAAACTGGATATTGACAATGAAGGCGTAGGTAAGGTATCTGCCAAGGTGGACTGCAAGTCGATTAAAGCGTCGCTCGAAGGAGTGGGCGGCATCACCCTGAGTGGCAAGACCCAATTCTATAAGAAAGAAAAGGATGGAGTGGGCCACTTTAGTGATGCCGACCTGGAATATTCTAAAATTCTAAAGGTGACGGATTAGAAGTCCCATTTCACACCGAGGCATGGACGAACCATGAGGCCGGCGTTGGAACCGAAGTTGTTGCTAATCTCTACCTCGCCACCCACGCTGAGGTTGTCGCAACCAAAGTGCTGACCTACGTTGTACCAGAGCTGTGGCTCGGTGGTAAACACGGTGTGCTCGGTCTTGTATTCCGTCTTGCCATCGGCATTTACCTTAGGGTCGCCATGCTTGTCGAGGAAGCTGGTGTGGTTCTCCCACCAGAAATCTGCGAAACCATCAAACTTCAAGCCCTTTACGCCAAAGATGTCGTTGCAGGTCCATACGGCTGTAAACTGCATTGGCACGTTCTGGTCGGTGGCACGGATGGTCTTGTAGAGTGCCTGGAGGGTGAGGGTGTTCTTGAAGCTCTTGTCATGCATGAAGTACTCCACACCAAAGAGCCAAGCGTTGTTGATAGGGTAGTTCTTGGTGATACCACCGTTATACTCTACGTGGAGGCTCCAGTTCTTCATCTTCGTGTTCTGCCAGAAGTTGAGTGCACGGGAGATCTCGGTGTAGGTTCCACCCTGTGATACATTCTTGCTTCCCACTACCATCTTGTCGTAGTTGAAGTCGTGGTCCACGAAGAAATAAGTGTTACCCCATTTGTCCTGCTTGAACATCTCAAGTGTCAGGGTAACATACTTGCGGTCACTGCCGAAATCATAGAGAATCTGGGCGTTGGTCTGTGCTAAAGTTTTGCTCGCAGGGAGCAACGCAAGTGCCATGA
>ERZ1034865.688-NODE-688-length-18900-cov-5.117803_pt1 | contig 18900 bp, 16 predicted proteins | sample MGYA00520632_ERZ1034865 | MGnify/ENA primary metagenome ERZ1034865 (study PRJEB33766, sample SAMN09781738) | gut metagenome | biome: gut microbiome | host: Homo sapiens | place: Madagascar | study: EMG produced TPA metagenomics assembly of the PRJNA485056 data set...
GTCCAGCACCGTGTCCGCGTGGGCGCGCAGGTACTCCTCGGTGGGCTGGTTGGCGACGCGTCGGTCGAAGTCCGCGCCGTCCATGCCGCGGCCGATGGCGCGCACCCGGCGCACCTCGACGGGGCACGTCACGCAGACGACCTCGTCGGCCAGGTCCAGCATGTCCTCCACGCGGTCCAGCAGCGGCACCTCCACGACGCAGACGGCAGGCGCGGTGAGGCAGCAGCCCTCCCCCTCCAGCGTCCGCACCAGCATGCGCTTGATGTGCGGCATCTCGATCTTCTCTAGAAGGGCGCAGGACGCGGGGTCGGCAAAGGCGCGACCGGCCAGAAGGCCGCGGTCGAGCTCGCCGGTCTGCGGGTCAAGGAGGTCGTCGCCAAAGGCGTCGGCAATCTCGGGCAGGCAGTCGCTTCCCGGCTCCAGGACGGCACGGGACACCTGGTCGAGGTCTATGCGCCAGGCGCCGCGGCGCTCGAGCTCGCGGGCCACGCTGGACTTTCCGGAGGCTATTCCCCCGGCGAGAAATACGGTGTACAAGATGACTCCCTGGGTTCCCTGGGTGCGAGTGAGTTGCGGTTTGGGAGACCCTATCTTCTCACATGCAGTCGGGGCGGACCCGCCCGCCATCAACCGTCCACAGCACCGGGGCGGGCAGCGCGGCGGCCTCCGCCTCGGAGTGCGTCACCCAGAAGGCGGTCTTTGCCTCGAGGCGCGGCAGGAGCCAGGCCATGGTGGCCCGCGCGGTCCGCTCATCCAGCCCGCGCAGCGGCTCGTCGAGAAACACCACGTCAGAGGTGGCAAGCCCAGCCCGAAGCAGGCTCACGCGGCGCCGCTGGCCGCCGGAGAGCTCGCCCGCGCGGGCAGACTCCAGTCCGGCCATGCCCACCGCGGCAAGGGCGCGGCGCGTCTCGTCGAGCAGCCGGGCGCGCTCGGGGCCGCGCACGCCCCCGTGGGGCAGGCGCACGTTGGCGGAGACGGTAAGGGAGTCCAACAGCCTGTCCTCCTGGAAGGCCGCCGCGAGGCGGGCGCCCACAGGTCGCGCGACGCTGCCCGAGGCGGGCTCGACGAGGCCCATGAGCAGGCGCAACAGCGTGGTCTTGCCCGCGCCCGAGGCACCGCGCACCACGTGGACGCAGCCGGCGGCAAAGTCCGCGGTAACGTGCGAGAGGACGTCCCTCTCGCCAAGGCGGACGGTGACGTCTGCCAGGGAGTATGCGGGTGCGGGCACGCTCACGGCCGGGCCTCCCAACGGGCCTGCGCCCAGTCGAGCAGGCGTCCCAGCAGGGCCTCAAGCCCCACGGAGAGCGCGACGATGACCACGGTCCACGCAAGGAGGTCGGGCGTGTCGAGGTAGACCTTGGCGTCGTAGAGGTGGATGCCGATGGAGGGCGCCGGCAGGCCGATGACCTCGGCCGCGATGCCGCTCTTCCAAGAGAGGCCCATGGCCAGCGAGAGGCCCGCCCGCAGGTAGGGGGCCACTTGCGCGGCGTAGACCGTGCGGACGCGCGCCCAGCTGGAGACGCCGAAGACGTCGGCCATCTCGAGCAGGGCGGGGTCGGTCTGGCGCACGCCGGCGAGCACGCTGGTGTACAGAATCGGGAAGGCCATCAGAAACGAGACCGCCACCGAGAGCCGCCGCGAGGACACCCACATGAGCAGCAGCACCACGAAGGAGGCCACGGGAGCCGCCTTGACGGCCCCCACCAGCGGGGCGAGAAGCCCCTCCACCACGCGCGACCTGCTCGCCCACGCGGCGAGGGCCACGCCGGCCACGACGGCCAGCCCGAAGCCCGTCGCGACGCGCCCCAGCGAGAGGCCCATGGAGACCCAGAAGTCGGCCTCGAGGACGAGCTCCGCCAGACGGCACGCCACCTCGGCGGGGCCCACCAGCACTATGCGCGAGCCCACCGCCATGCTCGCCAACTGCCAGGCGGCGAGCCAGAAGGCGGCCACGGCAAGGCGGCGGCCCCACGCACGGACACCCTTCTTTCCTGGTCCTGCTGTCATGCCGCCGGCCAACGCTGGTCCCTAGGCGCCGTAGTAGAAGTCGTCGCCGGGAAGGGAGCCGCCCACGGCCTGGGCGTTCTGGCCGAAGAGGATCTCGAGGTAGCCGGAGAGCTGGTCCTTCATGTCCTGGCCGGCAACGAAGGTGATGTTGCAGGCCGGCAGGGCCTTTGCCGCCACGGCCTCGGGCACGATGTCGTAGCCGGCCACCAGCTTGGCGGCCTCGTTCACGTTGCCGTTGACGTACTCAACGGACTCGCGGTAGTGGCCCAGGAAGGCGTCCACGGCCTCGGGGTGAGCGTCGGCGAACTCGGAGCGCGCCACGGCCACGCCGGTGATGAGGCGGGCCTTCTGGCCGGCGGCCTCGCAGGCGGACTCCCACTCCCGGTTGAGGTCCAGGGCCACGCGGATCTGGTCGTTCTTGGCCTGGGCCGTGGTCACGAAGGGCTGGGGCAGCATGGCCACGGCGCCCGCGCCCTCGGCCAGGGCGGCCACGCACTCGGCGTGCTCGCTCTTCCACTCAATGGTGACGTCCGCCTCGGGGTCAAGGCCCGCCTGGCGCAGCACCCACTCAAGCGCGTACTGGGGCGTGGCACCCTTGCCCGCAGAGTAGATGGTGCGCCCGCGCAGGTCGGAGACGGTCTTGACCTCGTCTCCCAGCTCGCAGACGTAGAGCACGCCCAGCGTGTTGACGGCGATGACGTGCACGCCGCCCTCGGTCTTGTTGTAGAGCACGCTCGCGAGGTTTGCCGGCACGGCGGCCACGTCCACCTCGGACTTTGCGATGAGCGGGGTGACCTCGTCGGCGGAGGCCAGGATCTGGAACGACCAGTCCTCGTCGGCCAGGTTGCCGGCGTCGGCCTCGCTCATAAAGCGCACCAGGCCCATGGCCGTCGGGCCCTTGAGGGCGGCGGTGCGGACGGAGACGGGCTCCGTCGTCGCTGCGGCGTCGGCGTCCCGGGAGGGCGTGGCGGCGTCGTTGCCCGCCGCGGAGCCGCAGCCGACAAGGCCGATCGCGGTGCCGCCCAGGGCCGCCGCCTGCAGGAACTCTCTTCTGTTCAGCATGTGATGCTTCCTCTCCTTTTGCGTTACGCACCAAGGTTGGCAAGCGCCGGGCCCTTTGTCAAATGGGCCGCCGGGCGCCACGGCAGCCGGCGCCCGGCGGCCATGCGGGCTTGCGCCGGCGTTCTAGCCCGGCAGCCCCTTCACCAGGACAAACGACGTGCCCGCGCCCAGCGTGAGCTCCTCGGCGGGCCGCACCTGGCGACGAACGCCGGACTCCAGGCAGACGCGCTCTCCCTCGGCGGGGGGTGAACCAGCTGCCGTTGGTTGAGCCCAGGTCCATGGCCCACCAGACGTCGCCCTCGCGCCACACCCGCAGGCGCCGAGAAGAGACGTCCGCCTGCACGTCGGTGAGGTCGGCCTCGCCGGGAACGTCGTCGGTGAGCATCTCTGGCGGCGCGTAGTCGGACGTAGCCCAGCAGAGAAGCGCGCCGGACTGGGTGAGCGAGCCTGTGCGGAGAAGAGGTCGCGACCGAGGGCGGCCGCCACCGGCGGCGAGACGCGGCCCTCGTCGTCAACGGCGAGCTCGGCGCGGGCGCGGTCGAGCGTCACGCCCCCGACCCACTCCATGAGGATGATGGGAAGACCCTCGACCATGCCCCAGCCGCAGAGGGCCGGCACGCAGGGAAAGCCTGCGAGCGAGCGCTGGGCCTCGTGCTCGGCGCGGAAGGCGACGAGGCGGGCGTCCGCAACGGAGGGGTCCCGGCCGGCGGCGGGACCCCTGGGGAAGGAGCTCCTTCAGCGCGAGCTTCTCGCCGTATGCGTTGGTGACGAGAGGGACCGAGCCCAGGCCGCCGCGGCGGCGGGTGGACTCGCTGGCAAAGAGGACCGAGTACCTACGGCGCAGCTCCGCCCCTGCAGCGGGGTCGTTCGGCAGATACGTCGGCTCGAAGCCGCTCACGCGGACGAGGCGGGAGCGGGGCGCGCTCCCCTGCTCCGTCACAGAACCACCCGGGACTTCCAGGACTGATATTCAAGGCGAGCGGAGACGACAGGACCAAGGCGGGAAAGTCGAAGGTAATCCAGTTCCTGCTCCTGATGCTCTGTGCGCTCAGAGGGTCAATCGGGGGCTTCCTGGCTATGGCGGTGACAGGCACGAAGCAGGGCATCGATTACTTCAAACTCGGAGTTCCCTTGCTCATAATTCCCAATGCGGTCTGTCTGGTCCTCCTAGGAGTGGCATAAGAGCAGACGAGAGGTTAGCTCTCTTCTTCAGGCGGAAGATAGTACATTGCCCCGTCCTTCATGATGAGGGTGACGTCCTCTTGGTAGAGGTCGAGCTCATCTACAGTTTCGGCCGTTGAAGTGCTCCCCCTCTGCCTTCTGATCATCTTCGTGGTTCTCGAGCTGATTTCCTTGTAGTGGAAATCATCCTTGAACAGCGCTGGGATGGCATGAAGGGCGGCATCGATTCCCTGACGCCTTCGCCGAGAAGACTTGGTGTCAATCTCGAGCTTTGACATGTGGTCGCCATGCCAGGCAGAGAGTTTCTCGAGAGAACTCTCTGCCTGCGATGCGTAGGGGAGAAGCAGCGCATAGCTGTTCTCACGGGAAAGGGCGCCCCTGTTCAGGGTGTAAGTCAGCTCGGCAATCTCTGTCATCACCTGCAGAAGAACCTGCTGGTACTGCATCCACGAGTCTGCTGTCCTGACGGCCGCCTCGTAACCGTCGAAGTCGAGGCCCCTCTTCTTCGAGATCTGCTCAATCGTGATGTTGGCGTGCCCGAGGAGCTTGGCGCATTCGTTCTCGCGCTCCTTGAGATAGGAGAGCTCTCTGATCCTGAGCTCATCGTTTTCCATCACCTCGAAGCGGAAAGTTGAGCTCTTCTTCACTGCAGCAACTAGCGCGTAGACGGCGCTCCTGTATTCGACGTTTTGGAATTCGGAGATCTTCCCGATTCCTTCCTCGACAGACTCAAGCCTCCCGTTGATCTGGGCCATGTAGTACTGCCCGACCACCAGAGAGGCGACGTTCATGACGGAACCCGCAACGTTGACTGCGGCAAGCTCCTGGCCTAGGTTCGGGTCTATTTGCTGCTGCTCGACGGGCACCAGGTTGGCATGTCCCTTGATGCCTCTCTCCGCATGGAAGATGCCCCTCTTGGCCCCCTCCATCGCCTGGGAGTCGGCAAGTTCTGTACCTTTCGGGATGATTGCGCGGTAGAGCTGCCCAGCAGACTCCGCCGCCTTGTTGTGCGCCTCAACAGCCTTGCCGACCTTTGCGGCAGCATCCGCGTTGACAGCCGCATGAGCAGCGACGGGGATTGCCCGATCAATCTCAGCGAGCAATCTGGTATCCTCAATCTTTACGATGCGTTGCTCCTCCTCATCGCTAAGAGGGAGTGACTCCTCGAATTGAAGCAGGGCTTGTGATTTCTCCACAGACGCAAGAGCGCCTCCACCTTTAGGGGTCGATTTGGCATCCCCTGCCATTGCTGGAGTGCTCCGTCTTTTCAGAACAAATGCCGTAATCACGACGATTGCGAGAATCGCAATGCAGGAAATGATGATGCCTTGATGTTCCATCGACTTTACCCATCAACTAGCCCTTATTGACGCCTCATATTCTACGGCCAATCACGGTTACGGGAATCACCAGTCGGCTTACGACCCGTAGTGCCAGAACAGCAGGATGATTCTCGCTACGAACCTCATCCACATCAGGAAGAACTTGCCTATCGCACCCAGTACACGCTTGGCCACGCCCATCTCACAAGCTCCTACTCAAAAGTATCGTCCGAGTAAACACTAGCAGTCATACCGGACACGAATTCGTAGCTGGCATCCGTCATGCCGAGCATCGTGCAGACGAGCCTCTCCTCGTCGGGTCCGTGGAGCTCGTCGGCAAGGGCGTTTCTCAGGTAATCGTGCAGCCACACCGCACGTCCCGCCATGGATCTTGACGGCTCGTCGGCGTCGTAGAAGAGGTCGCTTGCCTCATCGAGCCTTGACGCGTCGCAGAGGCCGGGCCCGACACGCACCCACTGGAGGCGCCCGTCGAGCTCGACGGAGCGCACCTGCCCCAGCTCCTCCTCGGACAGGACGTGGAGCCGGCACCCCGCCGACCGCTGCGCCAGCGGCATGTCGGTGCCTTCCGAGCCTACGACCCGGTACCAGCTTGCCTCGACCCAGAGCCCGTCGCCGAGGGTGACCCGCAGGTCCGTGAGGGCGTTCGTCCTGCCGAGGGCGCTGTCCGTCGTCAGCGTGTTGGTGTCGAACTCCTCGATGGCGCCGTCCTGGAAGCGTACGGTGATTCTCATCGCTCGGGCCTCTCGTCTCTCCTCGTCTGCTGGCGGGCGGGACGGCTGCCGTTGCGATGCTCCTGCCCGCCTCCGTTGTTGTTGCGCATGCCCGTTGAGCCTGCCGTCCTACGGCCGGGTTGCGCTGCCGACCGTTCGGGGAGGATGCCGCGCTCGGCGCAGTACTGCCTGACGCGCTCTAGCCTGGCTACCGTCGCCTCGCGGTTGGGCATGCCGCGCATTCTGCTGGCGGCTGAGTCCATGGCAGAGAGGCTCCTGAATCCGCCCCTTGAGACGACGCTCACCGCCTCGGAGAGCGCTACGAGCTCTCGCAGGTCCTTGACCTCGATGGCTCCGGCGGCGACCTCGCGGACATTGCGCACGGTGACGGGCCCCGGCGCCTTCCTCGTGGGGCTCCTGACCCAGCCTGCGACCTCGCTCCTGGTCTACGAGGCCCCAAGCTTTGATCCCGTCACCTGGCGGGATGGCGTCCCCGCCAGGGAGTAGACCCAGTCGCCCTTCCTCGAGGCTGACTCGCGAACGTTGACGCCCATCTCCCGGAGCGCCTGCTGGAAGTCCTCGGGGCCCTTGGCGATCCCTCGCGCGACGTCGACCCTCGCGCGGATGTCCGCCACCCGGGAGTACTCTCCACGCCGCGCTAGCGATGCCTCGGTGCGGTCGACCGCCCTCCTGCGGTAGTGTGTCGTGCGCGCGGCCCCGTCGAGCCTGCCGACAAAGTGCGTGAGCCCTGCGTCTCGCACGATCCTCTGGAGCGATCCGTTGAGCGCTCCGGGGTCGGGGTCCTGGAGCCTGCGACCTGTGTCGAGGTTGGTGTTGTTGACGACGACGTGGGCGTGGGGCACGTGGTGCTCGTTGTCGTCGTGGTAGACGATTGCCACCTCGTAGTCGCCGAAGTTCTCCTCCACCCATGACATGGTGACAGACCGGAGCTGTGAGAGGCTCACTGCGTCCCTCGGGTCGGGGGAGATGACATAATGCTTGTAGGTGCGTGCCTTCCTGCCCTTAAACAGCCTGTCGTTGCCCAGTTTTTCTCGGGTACCGTCCATGACGGATGACCAGTCGTAGTCGCCGTACTCCGGAAGCCCACCTTCGTCTATCCCCTCCATCGGTGCGTCGAAGTTGAGAAAGTCCCGGGCGAGGGCGCGGCCCTCCTTCTCGAGGTAGCGCTGCACGGCGCCGAGCCTGGTGTGCCCGGAGATTGCCTTGATGTACGGCATGGATACCTCTCGTAGACCACTGGGGTGTCGGCGAGCTTCGCCCCCTACTGCCTGATGGCCTCTGCGTCGCGCTTCAGCTCCTCGAACTCGCGCGAGACACCCTCGAGCGCCTCCGTGAGGTCGAGGGCGTCAACGCCCGACTCGCGCACGGCCTTGGCGATGTAGTTGAGGGTGTGGGTGGACTGGTTCAGTAGGTGCCCGAGGGACCTGACGTTGCGGACGTAGCGCACGAGGGTCTTTCGGTCGAACACGAGCATCGCGAGTCCGACAGGGCCGCTGTTCGTGCCTGCCTGGAGAGGATGCGGACGGTGTCGGAGACGGTCATGTCAATCGAGTCCGAGAGCGACCTCAGCGAGGCCATCTCCTCCTCGGAGAGCATGACGTGGAGATGGATGGTTCTGGGCATGGGCCTCCCGTGTCGGATTTCGTATGTACAGACGGTATGTCCAATCCTAGGGGCGCGGGGGCTCCCCCGCACGCGACACCCATGACACGCTGTCATGGGCGAGCGGGACGAGACTGCGAGGCGACTGTGGGGAACGGGACTGGGGAGGAGCTTCGCGACGACTCCAGGATCCCGTCGCGCGGACGCCTCCGGGGAGTCTCGGACGAGCTATTCCATGGACTTGTGGCGTCGCCCTCCTCTGCGGGGGCGGCATCCTGCGCGGCATCGTCCTGGAGCGTTGGAACAGGTCACTGCGCGTCATCGTCGGCTGCGTCCGGGGACGCGGCCGCCCCATCGACGACGGAGTCTACGGCGGAAGCCGAGGGCAGCGTTGCCACGAAGGCGCCCATGCCCATGGCAGCCAGGGTGAACGAGAACGCAATGATGGCAAGACGGGCCGTAGGGAGCGCCAGGCGCACCCTCCCAGCTGCGGAAATGTTCAGAAACTCAGGCAGGAGCGCCACGTGCACCCTCCCCCTTTGACTCCAGTCACGTAAGGATACTATGCCACCAACCTGGCCTCGGTGGCCGTGAGGCCCCTCGGCAGCCGGACCCAGGTTGCGCAGAACGCACCTTCGTGTGAGGATTTTCCTCGGCCTTGTGCAGAAGTGGCCTTCGTGCGAGCCCAATTTCGGCACTTTCCAAGGATATCATTTTTCGTATGAATATCGTTGGCGCAAAGACGCAGGCAGCCGGCTTGCCGCTCTTTCCGTCTTGCATAAAGTCAGAGGGCATAGGACGCTACCTCCATAAAGGCACTCACACCAAGGCCCCTTCTGCACAGCCTTTGCCGCAACGCTCACACCAAGGCCACTTCCGTACACGGATTGCGGCCAAAACCGACCCGCGCACCAGTTGTGGACCTGCAACTTAGCCAGAAAGGGCCGCGGCGGCGGCCGACCCGGGAAGAGGAGGGTCGGTCGCCGCCGCGCTGCCTACATGGTAGGGGGTCTGGCACATGGCGCAACCCCGGTAAAGAGGCCTTTCATCCAGACGTAACCGCAGCTACACATGGCCGCACAGTCCCAACCAGCCCCACAAGAAACGCCGGCCCCGGGGAAGAGTTCGGGGCCGGCGCGTGGTGCCGGGCGTGCGGGACTGGGCGGCAGAGCCGCCAGGCGAGGACTACGCCTCGGGCTTGGTGAGCGGTGCCACCTTGTAGGTCTTCACGCGCTCATCGTCGATGACGCCCGTCCAGTTGAGGCCGTAGGCGAAGTCGTAGGTGTTGCCCTCGGCGTCCACGTAGCAGTCCATGTCGCGGGAGGCGTCCTCGAGCTGGGTCTCGACGGCCACCATGTCCTTGGGCATCTGCATGGGCAGGAGTCCCGAAGGCTCGTCCTGGCCGGCGACGATACGACAGGCCGCCTCGGTGGAGCCGGACATGGAGACCAGGATGGCGTCGACCTCGGACTCGAACTCGTGCACGCACATGGGCTGCGTGATGTCGAGAATGACGACGCAGGGCTTGCCGGCCTCCTTGGCCAGGGCCGCCGCCTCGAGGATCTGGTCGAGCTGACCCTCGTTGGTGATCTGGGAGGTCTTGCCAAAGTAGCTGCGGTTCTCGATGGCGACGCCCTTGGCGGTCTCGTGGTCTGCCCAGCAGCTGCCGTCGGCGGGGTCGCCGGCAAGGGAAGCCTTGCGCACGACGTCGGCGTCAGCCGTGTAGGGGCGGTACTGCACGGACAGCGGCACGTAGTCGCCGGCCTCGGTGCGCGCGGCGCGCGGGGAGGCGTTGTTGGGGGCGGCGGCGCAGACAAGGACCAGGTCGCAGTCGGCGATGTCGGCGGCGGTAAGGCGGGTGAGGTCGGCCTCGGCGGGCGTGGCGTTGCCCTTGTCGTCGGCGGGGCCGGTCAAGGCGTCGGCCAGCGTGTCGGTCACCACGTCGAAGTACTTCTCGAGCGTGCCCTTGGAGAGCGGCAGCGCGCAGGTGGCCGCGGAGTCCTTCCAGGGCGCGGTGTCCATGGTGCCCGCCTGGCGGGAAGCCGCGGTGAAGCGCATGGGCACGTAGGCCTTGGGCTTGGCCGACCCGTCGGCCTTCTTGATGACGCCGCCGGCGTTCTTGAGCATGACGATGCCCTTGACCTGGGCGTCCAGCGCGGCGGCGGCAACCTTGTCGTTGCCCTTGTCGATGTCGGACTTGGCCGCGTCGGGGTCGACGTAGGGGTCCTCGAAGATGCCCGTGTTGAAGTAGCCCAGCAGCAAGCGCTTGGCGGAGGCCTTGAAGTTCTCCTTGGCCTTGTCCTCGCCGAGCTCGGCCTTCATGTCCTCGAAGGCGGAGACCAGCAGGGTGGGGTCGTTGCAGCCGCCCATCTGGTCGACGCCGACCGAGACGGCCTTGGAGGCTCGCTTGGCGGGCGTCCAGTCGCCACCCTCGACGCCCCAGCAGCGGTAGGACTTGGCGCCGTCGGGCTGGACGTCGTTCAGGACGGCCCAGTCGGTGCAGGCGGAGCCGGCAAAGCCGAACTTCTCGCGCAGGAGCTCCTGGACCTTGTACTTGGAGAAGCCCGAGCCCACGAGCTCGCCGTACTTCATGTCCTCGTCGTAGGCGATGGTGTAGGAGGTCATGATGGCCGCGGCGCTGCCCGTCTTGCCGTCGAGCTTGAAGGCGCCGTCAACGAAGGGGATCATGCAGGCCTCAAAGCCGTCGGACGGGTAGACGGCGTACTTGCCGCCCTCGGTGTGGGCCTCGCGGCCGCCCTCGCCCGGGCCCTCGGCCGGCCAGTGCTTGACCATGGAGACCAGCGAGCCGGTGCCCCAGCCCTGGTCCTCGCCCTTCTCGTCGACGGTGGACTGCAGGCCGTCGACGAGCGCGCGGGTCATGTCGCGGGACAGCGCGGGGTCCTCGCCGAAGGTGCCGCTAAAGCGCTGCCAGCGCGGGTCGGTGGCGACGTCCACCTGGGGCCCGAGGAACGTGGTGACGCCCATCTCGCGCATCTCGCGGGCAATGCCGGCGCCGGTCTGCTTTGCCACGGCGGGGTCGAAGGTCGCCGCAAGGGCCAGGTTGCCCGGCCAGTCGGTGCAGTTCTTGCCGTTGCGCGGGTCAGACGAGAAGTTCACGGGAATCTTGTTGCCGGACGCCTCGACGTAGGCCTGCATGAGGTTTGACCAGGTTGCCTGGCGATACGCGGCATAGCCGGAAGCGGCGTTCAGGACGGCGCGGACGTTGCCGTCAAGGAACTCCTTCTGGACGTCGGTCACGGAGTTATCGTCCTCGAGCGTGAACACGTGCGCGGAGAAGCACATGAGGCCCGCGATCTGCTCGATCGTGAGGCGGCCGGCCAGGTCGTCGGCGCGCTCCTCGGCGGACAGGCGCCAGTCCTCGTAGGGGACGAGCTCGCCCGTGCCCTCGAAGTCCTTGAACGCGTAGCCATCCTTCTCGATGAGCTTGAGGCCGGAGTCCGGAGAGTAGCTCAGCTGCTTGCCGTCGCCGTTGTCGACAATGGTGTAGCCGTTGCCGGAGTCGGTCTCCTTGTAGCCGGAGCCCTTGGCGGCGCCGTCGGTGCCGCCGGCCGCATTGCAGCCCGCCAGGCCCAGAAGGCCCGCGGCGAGCGCGCCCCCTGCGACGAAGCCCCTTCTGGTGACGCTCTTCCCAGTCATGCTTGACCCCTTTCACCATGGGTTTTGTGGGTGTATCCCCTTGGCTGGCATCCTACGGGAGCAAAGGCTGCCGCCGCCATGGCGCTTTCACGGTCTGCGGGCTGGGTTTCACGGATTGCGAGAGGGTTGCGGGGCCGGCGCCGCTCGCCGCCCGGAAGCCGCCGCTCGGCGGAGGGCTACTCCAGCGGCAGGAGCACCGTCAGCGAGAAGCGCCCGTCGGCGGGCTCGAGGGTCAGGTTGCCGCCGTGGCGCCGCGCGATGTCGCGGATGCTGCGCAGGCCGAAGCCGTGGTAGTCGGGGTCTTCCTTGGACGTCGCCGGCAGGCCGTCCTCCCCCAGCGCCACCCGTCCCACGCAGGAGTTCTCCACGCAGAGAAACGCCAGGCCGCCGCGCGACCACGCGCGCACGGAGACCACCCGGGCCTCCCACGAGGGGACCTTCTCGGCTGCCTCTATGGCGTTGTCCAGGGCGTTTCCCAAAAGGGTGTAGAGGTCGACCACGCCCAGGCCGGCCAGGCACGGGCCATCGACCATGCACGAGAAGTCGATGCCGCGGCTCCAGCAGCGGGTGCTCTTCTCGGTGAGGATGGCGTCCACGGCCGGGTCTCCCGAGTGCACGGATGCGTCGTAGGCCTCGATGGAGTGCTCCAGCTCCGCCAGGCACCTCTCGCGGAGCTCGCCGCCCTCCATCTGGCGCAGGGCGGCTATCTGGTGCTTGAGGTCGTGGAACTTGACGTTGACCACCTCGACGCTCTCCTGCCCCTCGCGCTGCTGGCGCTCGCGCAGGCGGAAGAGGCGCCGCTCGAGGTCGCGCTCGCGCTCCATCGAGGAGATCTGGAAGGCGCCGAACTGCACCATGAGCAGCAGCACGTAGCACATGACGCTGCACACGGCGTAGGGGCCGGTCTGCAGGCCGTCCACGCGCACCCAGGTAGAGAGCACGTTGACCACGAGGTGCGTGATCAGCACGAAGACCAGCAGAAAGGCGTTGTTGACGTCGGGCTGGCGGTCCTTTCCGTAGCGGGCCGAGAGGACCAGGAGCACGGCGAGAAGCACCAGCGCGCAGCAGCACCCACAGGCGATCTTGCCGGAAACCACGTCGAGCTGCGGCAGACCGGGAAAGTAGCTCCTTGCGTTTCTTATGACGAAGAGGATGCCCTCCACCGAGTAGCCGGCCGCGCCGTAGAACAGGGCCGTCTGCAGGGGCACGTCAAAGAGGGTCCAGATCACGGCGACCGAGGCGGCAAAGATGAGGGTCGCCCGCGGGGAGACGAGCCACGTGCCGCCGACGGGCATCACCAGCAGGTGCGAGTTGAAGAGGGCGACGTAGGCCGGGATGGCCACGGCGGCCCTGGCCAAAAAGCGCGGGCGACGGGGCAGGTTGGGCAGACAGAACGTGAGCTCGGAGGCAAGCAGCACGGTGGTGAAGCACACCAGGGTGGCCCAGGCCTCGTGGAGAAGCGCGGCGTCCATGCTATCTCCCCATGGAGCGCGTGAGGGCGTCCACGAAGTCGCGCGACTTGCCGCGGCTCATCTTGAGGCTCTCCTCCCCCACGCGCACGTACTCGCCGGAAAGGCCGGTCACGTGGTCGAGGTTCACCAGGTAGCAGGCGTTACAGGCCGCAAAGCCCAGGGGCTCCAGCTCCGCCGCGGCGGCCTTCATGGTGCCCCAGATCTCGATGGGGCCGCGCATGGTGTGGTAGGTCAGCTTGTGGCCGCGCACCTCGACGTAGAGGATGTCCGCGGCGTCCATGCGCACGAAGCCGTCCCTGGTCTCAAGGGTGACCAGGTCGCGGCGGCGGGCGCGCACGGCCTCGAGCACCCGTTTGAACTTGAAGGCAAAGACCGGGTACTCCACCGGCTTGACGATGAAGTCGAAGGCGCCGACCTCGTAGCCGCGGATGGCGTACTGCGCCATGTTGGTCACGAAAACGATCTGCGCGCCGACGCCGCGGCGGCGCAGCTCGTGGGCGGCGTCCATGCCGTCCACCTGGGCCATCTCTATGTCCAGAAGGATGACGTCATGGCAGCTGGCGGCAGCCGCGTCCAGGAGCTCCGAGCCGTCCGCGTACTCGCAGACGCAGACGCGCTCGGCCTCCTGCGCGCAGAAGCGCCGGACCATCTGCCCCAGCTCGGCGCGGACGTCCTCCTCGTCGTCAACGATGGCAACGTCAAGCATCGCGACCCCCTTTCGACACGCACAGGATACGCGAAGGGGGCCGCGGAAGGCAGGGCTTCTCGCCGGACGGCGACGCCCAGCTGCCAGAGCCGACCATACCCATCCGTACGGCCCGGCGAGAAAGGCCCAGTTGGCGGTCGACCCTCGTGACGGATGGGCATGGTCGCTCTCGGCAGCCAAAGAGAAACGCCGGCCCCGGGGAAGAGTTCGGGGCCGGCGCGTGGTGCCGGGAGTGCTGGACTGGAACGAGAAGGACGCTACTTGTCGGCCTTGAGCTCGGCCTCCGGCTTGGTCAGCGGGGCGGCCTTGTAGGTCTTGGTGCGCTCGTCGTCGATGACGCCGCTCCAGTTGAGGCCGAAGCAGAAGTCGTAGGCGTTGCCCTCGGCGTCGGTATAGCAGTCCATGTCGCGCGGGACGTCCTCGAGCTGGGCCTCGACGGTGTCCATGTCCTTGGGCATCTGGAACTGCAGCAGGCCGGAGGGCTCGACCTCGCCGGTGATGATGCGGGCGTAGCTGTCGGCCGGGATGTTGAAGCCGGAGCCGGAAGGACCGGCATCGCCCGCCCAGCCCATGAGGATGACGTCGGCGTAGGGCTCGATCTCGGAGAAGATCATCGGGTGGTCGGCGTCGATGATGAGGACGAGCTTGGCGTCGGCCGGGAGCTTGGCCTTGGTGTCGATGACCAGGTCGAGGGAGCTCTCGTTGGTGGCGTGCGTGGACTTGCCGTAGTAGCTGCGGTTCTCCATGGCAACGCCGGACTCGGTGCCGTGCTCCGCCCAAGTCTTGTCATCGGCGGGGTCGCCGGCAAGGGAGACCTGGCGCACGTTGGGGCCATCAGCGGTGTACGGACGGTACTGCAGGGAGATGGGCACGTAGGTGATGGTGTCGCCGGCCTGGGCGCCGAACATGCCCGTCGCGCCCTCGACGCCGTCATAGGCGTCCTGCGGATTCTTGACCTTGATGATGGCGTACTTGACGTCGGTCAGCTCCTCGGCAGTGAGGCGCGTGATGTCGCTCTCCTGGAACTGGGCCTCGGTCTCGCCCTCGAGCGGCTCGCCAGAGGCGGCGCCCACGGTATCGGTCACGACGTCAAAGTACTCGCCGGCGACCTTCTCGTCAAAGCAGGAGGAGATGCTTGCCGGCGTGGTGCCCATGAAGCCGGAGGAGCTGGGGGTGAAGACCTGCGGGATGTAGACCTTGGGCTTGTCGGAGATGCCGTCCTTGGCGATGACGTTGCCGGAGTTCTTGAGCATGATGACGCACTTGTCGTTGCAGTCAGAGGCGAACTTTGCTGCAGCGTCGCTGGTGAAGATGGCCTTGGCCGTGTCGCGGTCGGAGTAGGGCTGGTCGAAGAGCTGGGTGTTGACCATCAGCTTGAAGATGCGGCGGGCGGACTCGCGCACGCGCTCGAGGGCGGCGTCCTCGCCCATGTCCTTCTTCATGTCCTCGTAGACGGGATAGCCGACCTCATCGGGCTCGAAGCCGCCGCCGTACTGGTCGATGGAGCCGTCGACCATCATGCGGTAGCGCTCCTGCTCCGTCATGTTCTCGGTGCCGCGGCCGGAGGTGATGATGCCCCAGTCGGTGGTGTACATGCCATCCCAGCCGGCGTTGCGCAGGATGGAGAGCTGAGTCTTGTTGAGGCCGCCGCCCACGCGCTCGCCGTACTCGGCGTCCTCGGAGAACGGGATGCCGTAGTTGGGCATCACGGCCGCCATCTGCTCGGTCTTGGAGTCGAGCTTCATGCCGCCGTCAAGGAACGGGATGAGGTGGGCCTGGTAGTTGTCGCCGGGGAAGACGTCGAACTTGCCGGTGTCGCCGTGGTCATTGCGGCCGCCCTCGATGGCGCCAGCGCCCACGAAGTGCTTGAGCATGACACCGACGGAGTCCTTGCCCCAACCCTGGTCGTCGGTGGCCTCGTCGTCGCCCCAGGTGGACTGCATGCCGCCGGCGAAGGCGCGCGTGAAGTCACGGGCGAGGGCCGGGTCCTCGGTCTCGGCGCCGTTCAGGCGGGCGACCGTCGGGTCGGTGTAGAGGTCGATCTGGGGGCCAAGCTCGCAGCGGACGCCGATGGAGCTCCAGGCGCGTCCGATCCACATGCCCGCCTTGCGCCAGAGGGCCTTGTCCATGGCGGGGGCCAGGCCGACGGTGGAGGGAATGCCCAGCGTGGCGTACGGGTCAACGGAGCAGATGTACGGGATGCCGTGCGGGCGCTGCTCGCACTTGGTCTGGATGTTGTTGATCCAGGCGATGACGGTGGCGTAGGAGTCGCCATCGCCGCCCAGGCGAGAAACGCCTGCACAGGAGCCCTGGTCAAGCAAGCTCGTATCGTTGGGGTCGACCTTGGAGCCGGGCGCGTCCATGACGCCCTGGACGCCGCCGTGCCACATGAGCTGGATGCACTCCTCGCCGGTGAGCTGGCTCGCGAGGTCCGCGGCGCGGTCGTCGGCGCTCTGGCGCCAGTCCTCGAAGAGGCTGAGCTTGCCGTCGCCGTCCATGTCGCGGAAGGCGTAGCCGTCGACCTGGATGATGCGTGCCTCGTCGGCAACGCCAATGGTGGCGCCGCCGTCCTGGTTGGTCACGCGCGTCCAGCCGTCACGAACCTCCTCGCTGGACCACTTGGCGGCGGTGCCCTCCTTGTCGGGCTCGATGGGGTACTTGTCGGCGGCCGGAGCGGCAAGCGGGTCGGCGGTTCCGGTGGCGGCGCCATTGGCGCTGCAGCCGGCAAGGCCCACCAGGCCCGCGGTCAGCGCGGATCCGGCGAGAAAACCCCTGCGTGAGACGTTCATAAGCTCTTCCCTTCCTCGTTGTTCCAACCCGGCGGGATGCCGGGCCTCTTCTTGGCGCAAAGGTTGCCGTGCCGTAACGGGGCGTGAGCAATCCTGTCGCGAATCGCGCCTTTCGCGACCCAAACGCACTTCTCGCCGATGGACGCGCCAAGCGGCGCACCGTGGCCGATTGGGTTGGAGCAGGGCCTCTGACCTCGTTATCATTTACTTTGGGATAGTTTTGGGGAGAGGAGACTTGACCGTGACGAGCATGCTCATCGTCGAGGACGAGAAGCCCGCCGCAGACGCGCTTCTGGCGCTGGTGCGACGATACGAGGAGTCGTGCGACATGACGTTTGACGTGGACGTGGTGGGCGCCGCCTTCGAGCTTTTGGACGCCTCGCGCACCTACGACATCTGCCTTCTGGACATCCAGCTTCCGGGCATCAACGGCATGGAGGCCGCCGAGCTGCTGCGCTCGCAGCACCGCGTGACCAGCATCATCTTTGTGACGGACCTGGCGCAGTACGCCGTGCGCGGCTACGAGGTGGACGCCCTGGGCTTTCTGGTGAAGCCCGCCACCTTTGCCGGCCTCTCCATAAACCTGGACCGGGCCATGCGCGAGGTGGCCCAGGGGACCAACCGCACGCTCACGGTGCCCACCGGAGACGGCTTCAGGTCGGTCCCGCTCTCGCAGGTCACCCACATAGAGGTGCGCAACCACGACCTCGTCTACCACACCGTGGACGGGGAGGCCCTCAGGGCGCGCGGATCTCTGGCCCAGGTGGAGCGCGAGCTGGCGGACGCCCCGATGGTGCGCGTCTCTCGCTACTGCCTGGCAAACATGGCGCTCATCACCAGTGTGCTAGGCGACGAGGTAACCGTTGCCGGCGGCGCGGCGCTCCACATCACGCGCGGCCACAAGAAGGAGATCGAGCTCGCGCTGGCCCGCTACCTGGGAGGCAGGAGATGAGCCTGCCGCCGTCGATAGCACTGGTCACCTCGCTCTTCCTGCAGCTGACGGCCTGCACGGTTCCGCTGTGCTCTGGCCTCGAGCGCAGGAGGCACGGCAGCGCCCGGGTGCTTCTGGCCATGGGAGTCTTCTATGCCGGCGAGCTGCTGCAGGAGCCCCTGCGACGTGCGGCCATTGGCAGCAGCATGCCGCTGCTCATGCTCACGTTTGCCATCACGCTCTCCACCGCCTTCGTCGCCGTCCTGCTGGTCTGGCGCATCTCCCCCTGGCAGGCCCTCTTCTGCTGCACGGCGGGCTATATCGGGCAGAACCTCATCAGCGGCACCAACAACCTCATCGACACGCTGCTGGTCGCGGCAGGCAAGCCCATGCTCCCCTGGCCAAGCACCCTGCTCGTGGCCTCTGCGATCGTCTATCCCCTCTACCTGTGGCTCTTTGTGAGGCTGGTGCGCCGGCACAACCTGGCCGACATCAGCGAGCCCCAGATCATCCTGGTGGCGCTCGTCGTGGTGGCCACGGTCATCGGCCTGGACGTGGTGGTCAAGGGCCTGGGGGCGACGACGGCGGGCCTCGAGCCCTACCTCATGGCGCGCCTGGCCCACGGCGTGCTCTGCGGCTTCACGCTCTTCTCGGAGCAGAAGATCCTGGCCGCCCGTCAGCTTGCCACCGAGCGCGAGGTGGAGCGGCGCATGGCGGCAGAGCGCGAGCGCCAGTACCAGCTCAGCCGCAAGAACATAGACGCCATCAACGTGAAGTGCCACGACATCAAGCACCAGATCCGCTCGCTAGCGGACGGCGGGCGCGTGGCCGACGGGCGGGCGCTGGAGGACCTGGCGTCAGAGATCGCCATCTACGACTCCGCGGTCAAGACGGAAAACCCCGCCCTGGACGTCATCCTCACCGAGAAGGGCCTGGTCTGCTCGGGCGAGAAGATCACGCTGGCCGTCATTGCGGACGGCCGCGCGCTGGAGTGCCTGGAGCCGCAGGAGATCTACTCGCTCTTTGGAAACGCTCTGGACAACGCCATCGAGGCGGTGCGCGGCATAGAGGAGCCCGAGCGCCGGCTCATCTCGCTCAACGTGCGGCGCTCCGGCACCATGTGCGTCATCAACGTGGAGAACAGCTGCGACGCGGCGCCCGCCTTCAGGGACGGCCTGCCCGTCACGACCAAGGCCGACGCCGGCAGCCACGGCTTTGGCACCAGGAGCATGCGCGGCATCGTCGAGCGCCACGGCGGCGTCCTCACCTTTGGCTGCGAGGACGGCATCTTCCACGTGGACGCCCTGCTGCCGATGGCGTAGGGCGAGGGACCGCCCTGGCAGGCGAGAAGCCCCTCGCGCGTCCCCCGACAGCAGTGCCAGATGCCTATTTACGTTGTTGGGAGGGTGACGGGGGGC
>ERZ1034865.693-NODE-693-length-18811-cov-35.461079_pt1 | contig 18811 bp, 15 predicted proteins | sample MGYA00520632_ERZ1034865 | MGnify/ENA primary metagenome ERZ1034865 (study PRJEB33766, sample SAMN09781738) | gut metagenome | biome: gut microbiome | host: Homo sapiens | place: Madagascar | study: EMG produced TPA metagenomics assembly of the PRJNA485056 data...
TCTTGGGTCACCAGCCTGAAAGCCAGTACCGATCACGGTGCTGGCTTTTTTCGTGATGGAGAAAATAAACAGAAGGCGATGTGCAAGAAATGGCAGCCCTATTCTTCGCGCTCTCCCTCCTTCCTCCGGAAGGAGGTGCCCCGAAGGGGCGGAGGTTGGCTTCCGCAGCGGATTGAAAAGGAATGGGAAGAGGCGGTTCCTCCTTTCGTCATCCATCATGGGAAAATCCAGATGCTGGATACGCCGCACATGGTCTATCATCGACCGGCAAATGTTTTCGTCGCCAAGTGTATAGGCTCTCCGTCAATGATGGCAAAGCAGACCAGCATCTGGACTATCCCCATGGAACGGCAGATATTCGGCAGATCATGCATTGGGCAGGAAAATATACCGAGGATGCGGACATCGTTATCGAGTATGAACCGCATGAAAAGCTGACACATACAGAACTTCTGGATGAAATGCATGAATTGAGAAGCTGGGTGGAAGAAGGGAAAGCACTTTCTTGAAATCTTACAAATGAAAGCGCCCGAAGGCTGTAGTCTATATGCTATAGTCTTCGGGTGTTTTTGCTTGTGCTGATTTTGTTATAACTCTGCGCAGTAGCAGCAGATATGACGGATATAATAAAGCGTCGCATACTTGGATTGGATGGAAGGAGATAGTCTTTTGTAAAGAGCATGTGTGATCAGGCAGGAAGGGGAATTGCCGGCGGTCATTTCTTGGGTAAGAGTGGAGACTCTGTCAGCATGAAGGCCTGTCCATTGAATGATGGGTGGGATCGTGTCTGAGATGAAAAGGCGGATAGGGTGGGAAAGACCGGCATCCATTGCGATACAGGCAGACAAGCTGCGAAACCACTGCTGATTTTTGCCGAAGGCATTGCATGTATCTAGAGTGATAGAAATCAGGCGTGGCAACGTGAGAGCAAACGTGTAACTTTCTGTTTGCCGGCCGTCCAGCGTCAAAAGTATCTCATCCAGGTGCTGCTGAATATCCAAAAGATCTGTTCTGGCTGCGAAGTGTGAAGCCAGTTCTTTTAAGAATAGGTGGCGTGCTTCCGGTTCAAGAATGAATGGATAATAATCGGCCTGGAGATTTTTATCGGATAGGCGGATAGAAATCATAATGACTTCACGTGTGTCAGTATTCTTCATAGCTTTGTTTTTCTTTCATGGCATAAATCATGGTGCAGTAATCTTCTGGCTTTGAGGTGATGAGACAGTTGACGATGTCCATGATAAAAATGGGGCCTTTAATAGATTGGTTTTCTTTTTTGAGCGCATCCAGATAAAAGTGGACACACTCTGCCATGTTTCGTCCACATGCATAGAAAAGCATGCAGATCCATTCGCCGTTGGGAATGAATTGAATTTCTTCTTTCCTATGTTTTTCTGGATGATCAATTTTTAAAAAGTAGGTTACTTGCGTGAAGTCTTTCTTGGCAATGTCGACAGAGGTAAAAAGTGCCTGTAATAGATAATGCGGCCATTTTTCATCAGCAAATCCTTCCAGAAAAAGTTGATTGGCTATATTGGATTCAGAGGACTCAAATTGATGATTGGTCTTGGCTTTCTTTGAGGTAATGATAAACCACTCCGGCAGGTAGAGATCGAATAAAGTTTCTGGTGCGTGGCGCTTTGAAAGCTGGTAGTAGTAGCGAAGGTTGCTGATGGTATTGAGAATAGCGGTGGTTTCCTGCATGTGGCTTTTCAGCGTTTGGGAGATTTCATCATATTTGTTTATCGTTACTTCATGGTGCTCTGCCAAAATAAATTCTCGGATTTCTTTGAGCGGAATGCATGCGTTCTTTCCAAACAAAATGCGTGTGAGTACCAGCGACTGTTCGGGTAGGTAATAACGATAATGATTTTTTCCGATATAGGCAGGCTTTAGCAGCCCGATCGCATCATAGTGTTTCAGCGTATCAATGGATGTGTGTGTTAATTCACTGAATTTGCGAATGGTTAGATATTTTTTTGCGTTTTCCATGATTATCTTAGCTTTCAATTGACTTGTGGGTTACCCATAGCTTTATAATACCATAATGGAATGCAATGCGTAGCATGATTATTTTATGAGGAAATACAAATGAATTGGAAACGATATGCACAAATTTGTCTTATGGGAGCAGCATTTCTGATTGGCGGATGTGGTATGGGAAACCAGGAAGAGCCTGCTTCGTCTGCCGCAGCAATCAGGCAGGAACAGGCATTTCCTGTGGTGGTAGAGAACTATGATAGTCAGGGGAACGGAGTCGCTACGACGTATGAAAAGCCCCCGCAGAAGATCATTGCCCTATGGCAGAATTCAGTCGAGACATTGCTGGAGTTGGGAGCTAAAGATCGGATTGTGGCTGTATCAGGAGTTGATGATGTTCGGCATCTGACTGAAGAAAATCAAAAGATCTATCCGACACTGCCGCTAATGACGAAGTATACGCTGAATCAGGAAACGGCATTGACGCTGCATCCGGATTTTATCTTAGGCTGGCTTTTCGATTTCACCGGAAGAGCCAATTCTATCGGGACGTGGAATTTCTGGCATGAGCGCCATGTGCCTGTGTATATGACCATGATGAATAATGCAGAATTTTTAAAGAAGCATGTCATAGAAGATGAATTGAAGTACATTGAAGATGTCGGAAAAATTATCGGGAACAGTACAAAGGCAACAGAGATCTGTGAAGATATTCAAAATAGGCTGAAAACCTATGCGGATTACGGCGCCAGACAGAATACACACCCGAAGGTACTGCTCATAGGCAGTCTTGCGAAGGATCTGCATGTGTATACGCCGCGCACGCTGCCAGGAAATATTGTGACTCGCTTGGGCGGTCATGTCTTGGGGAAAGAGGTCGAGAGTGTCGGAAATACAGAAATCATGAGTTTGGAAACAGCAGTTACGGAGAATCCGGATATTATTTTTATTCAGTCTAAGCCGGAAATCGATGATGAAACATTGGCGTCTGTGTACACTCATCCTGCCTTGCAGGAGATCAGCGCTGTCAAAAATAAAAGGGTATATGCGATACCCTTTTATACGATCCGCTGTCCGGCGGTTCGTGTGAGGGATGCGATAGAAATCTTTGCGAGGGGATTGTATCCAAAACATTTTAATTAAACGCCCCAAATATATTGACATGTGGGTAACCCACTACTTTATAATACGATTATCAATTGTTAAGAACGCATGAGTCATTTTGTTCAAATCGTGAGAATCAAGAGAAGCAAAAAGCAATAATCGCGAGGGATCGAATGAGAATGCAGACGTTTCTTATCAGAATTCATATAAGGAGAGAGATTATGAACAAAAAACGAGCAGCATGGCTGGTAGCCGCATTGATGGCAGCAAACGGAATTTCGGGGGGGTACTGGCAGCGGGCAATCAGCTCGATGAAGTGATCGTCACAGCTGATCGCTATGATGCAGATACTGCGCAGCTGGCACCGGTCGCATCCGGCATGGTAGGTACGAAGCAGAATGTGGGGACACTGGGCAGCCAGGATGTACTGGATACACCGTTTGAACAGATGACATTTACCAAGAAGGCGATGGAAACCTTTTCCCAGCCGCAGAGAAGCGTGATGGATGTGCTGTCGCTGTCTCCATCTGTCCGTGTTACACACGGGTCTACGGATACGAATCTGTATATCCGCGGTTTCTCGGCAGGCAGCGGCAGTTGGAGTATGAATGGCATCCCCAGCATGAGTCATCAGATGACCATGCCGACCAACTATATGGATCGCGTCGAAGTACTGGCAGGGCCAAACATTGGTGTCAATGGGATTGGCATTTTCATGGCAGGCTCTGTCGGCGGGACGGTCGGCGTCACAACGAAAAAAGCACAGGAAAAGCCAATGCTGAATGCGGGTCTTTCCTGGTCTAGTGATTCCTACTATACGCAGACGGTCGATGTGGGTAAACGTTTTGGCAAAGATGGTGCCTGGGGCGTGCGCATCAATGCGTTGAATGCGACGGGGGGTCTCGCTGTAGATGGCACCAGAGATTACAAGAGAGATATCGCAGTGAATATCGACCATCGCGCTGAACGCAGCAAAACCAATATTTTCTTCAGCTACGACTATGACAACCAGTATGGTCGGTCCAATACCATTGGGCTTGGCGAGTTGACCGGCATTCCCAAAGTACCGAATAATAAAAAGAATCTTTCTCCGCACTGGTCCAATGATAAATATGAAAACACCACTTTTATTTTGAATCATGAGCAGTATTTATCAGATGATCTGACTTGGTTTGGCAATTTTGGCTGGCGATGGGAGGATTATTCCAGCTGGCTGGAGCCGTGGTCTGGTCGTCAATTGATTGATTTTGATGGAAATTACACAGGTACCTATACACAGATGCCGGTTTTCCATCACTACACGTATGCTAATACCGGATTCAAAGGAAAATTCAATGTAGGGCAGTGGAAAAATGAATGGGCAGCCATGTTTGACTGGACGAAATTCACAAGAGAAAAAGATACCCATGTCAGTGATTCTAATAAGTATGCTGTTAGCGGAAACATTTACAGCGGCACATCTTCTGCTCGTCCGAATGTAGTATGGGATGCCATCAATCCCAGCCAGTCAGATATCATGAGTGGGTGGACTCTAGTGAATACACTGAGTTCTCCGGATGACAGACTGCACTTTACCTTTGGCTATCATGGGCATGAAGTCAAGGAAGATGACCAGAAGGGACATGTCGTGAAGTCCAGCGCGACAGCTCCGATCTTGGGTTTGAATTATAAAATCACACCCAATGTGGCTGTATATGCCAGCCATACGGAAAACTTTGTACAGGGCGATACCGTGGGAAATAAGTATAGCAATAGAAATGAAATCCTTCCACCGTCTAAAACAAAACAGAACGAATTTGGTTTCAAGTACAAAACGGGAGATACGTTAAGCACATTAAGCTTCTTTGAGATCAAAAAAGCCAATGGTATCGCAGTACCGAATGGAGATGGCACCGAAGCGTATAAATTGGATGGGGAACAGAGAAATCGCGGGATCGAATACTCTTTGTCCGGTGATGCCGGAAGGAAGTTAAGCTACATCATCGGTGTATCTTACTTGGATTCCAAACAAACAAAAACGAACCATGGCTTGAATGATGGCAGGCGCGTAAATGCGATGCCGAAGTGGGCGGCAGACCTGGCTCTGATGTATAAGCCGACAGATGCGCTTCAGGTGACGGGACGTCTGACCTATACCGGCGCTGCATTGATCAGAAATACAAATGACTATGATGGTAAAGGCGGATCGATTTCGATTGGCGGACAGACGCTGGTGGATCTGGGGGTTTCTTGGGATACCCATTTCGGAAAGCAGCCGGTGACACTGTCTGCGTGGTGCTACAATCTCTTTGATAAAGACTACTGGTATGCAGCCGGTGGCAATAACATCGGTCTCGGCGCACCAAGAACCTATGCGATCTCTGCGCAGTTCAAGTTCTAAGGAAATGTGGATCGCATCTGATTTCATTCCGCTTCCAATATTTCCGTAAAGATCAACAAAAATATGTTAAAATACTCTCAATGGATAACTAATCTGCAATTATCTATTGAGAGTTTTTTATAAGAAAGGGGTCACCAACATGGAGTCCATCTCAGTAGGAGTTGATATCGGTTCCGCTGCCATCAAAGTGGTCGTGCTTTCTGGGCGGGGGCAGCTGATGCACTCTGCGTATGTGCCGCATCATTATCGCGTGCGGGAAACGCTCCGAATACTGTGGCGGCAGCTGATGGCGAAAGTGCGCGAGGGGGCATTGCATCTGGCTTTTACGGGGAAGGGGGCGGCTGAGTTCTCTTCGGCACTGCAGATCCCTTTCGTGGATGAAGTGCAGGCAGAGACAGAGGCCTTGCGGAGGTTTCACCCTGAGGTCGATGTGGCTGTTTCTCTGGGTGGGGAAGATGCGCGGATGATGTATTTCGAGAGAAATGGCGAGATGGATCTCAGAACAAATCGGAAATGTGCAGGTGGGACGGGAACGTTTCTGGCACATATGGCGGCGTTCTTCGGTGTGGATATCCAGGCGTTGAATGCGCTGGCAGAAAATGGGATACATCTCTATCCCATTGCCTCCCGGTGCGGGGTCTATGCGAAAACTGATATTCAGGCGCTGATGAATCAGGGCGTCGGTAAAGCGGATTTGGCCGCATCTATTTTCCAGGCGGTGGTGAATCAGGTGCTTTCTGATCTGGCCAAAGGGCGGCCGATACAGGGAAAGCTGGCGCTTCTGGGCGGCCCGCTCACTTTCATGCCGGCGCTTCGCCGCCGCTTCTTGCAGACGATCGGAATCTCTTCGGCAGATGTCCTTCCTGTCACGCACGGGGAGCTTTATTGCGCTTGGGGAGCGGCTTTGCTGGGGCGGGAATCCGCTCCGATCGCATGGCAGGATGTAAAGAGACTGCTGGATCAGGATCATTTACAAGAAGCGTCTGCCGAACGACTGGAACCACTCTTTCCGGATATGGCAGCGTATGACAGCTTTCGATGCTATTATCAACGTTTCCGACTTCCCCGAAGGCCGATGCCGCAGCCGCCCGCTAGATTGTGGCTGGGGATGGATGCAGGCTCTACGACGATCAAGCTGGTTCTTGTGGATGAAGAGGGTCAGATTTGTTATGAGGATTACAGGAAAAATGAGGCTGACGCACTTGAGACGGCAAGGGCGATGCTTCTTGCTATGTATGAAGCACTGCCTGCGGGCATTTCCATCGCCGCCTCCGGCATCACCGGCTATGGAGAGGCGTTTTTGAAACAGGCTTTTCAGATCGATACCGGAGAAGTGGAAACCGTCGCACATTTACAGGGAGCCCGTTTCTTCTGCCCGGAGGTTACAGATCTGTTGGATATCGGCGGACAGGATATGAAGTATATCCGCGTCAGAAAGGGGAGCATTCAGAAAATCGTTTTGAATGGTTCCTGCGCTTCCGGCTGCGGCCTGTTTTTGGAAACCTTTGCTGAGTCCATGGGACTCTCAATGGACGAATTTGTGAAGAAGGCGGTGCACGCCCCATATTGTCTGGATCTGGGGCATCATTGCACCGTATTGATGAACAGCAAGGTACATCAGGTGCAAAATGAAAACGTGGACACAGGCGGGCTGATATCCGGACTTTGTCTTTCTGTCGTGAAGAATGCACTGTATCGGGTGATGCGCTTGGACTCGATAGAGGAACTGGGGTCGCATATCGTGGTAGAGGGAGGGACCTTTCAGAATGATGCTGTTCTGCGTGCCTTTGAGACACTGGTCGGTCATCCGGTCGTTCGTCCGAATGGTTCCGGCATCATGGGGGCTTATGGGATGGCGCTCTTGACGAAGAAAAGGATGCCGGAGGCTGCACGGTCGAAGATGCTTTCTGCGGATGAAATACGAAAACTGAGTGTCAGAGAGGAGTCAAGCCGGTGCCCGGGGTGCGGGAATCACTGTCTCTTGCAGAAAAAAACCTTTTCTAATGGACATTGCTTTATTGTAGGAAATCGATGCTCTTATGGTGAACGGCTGCTGGCGAAAGAGCATTTTGTTTCTCGGAAGGTGCCAAATCTCTATGAGTGGGAAAAGAACCAGTTGCTGCAGTCATCGAAGGTAAACCCGTCAGCTGAAAAAACAATGGGTATTCCGGCGGTGCTGGGGCGATGGGAAGATATGATTTACTGGAAGGTCTTTTGGCAGACGCTTGGGTATCGCGTCATTCTCTCTGCTTTTGACGCAGCATCACTCGGAAAGAGTACCGTGACCATGCCGCATGGGATTTACTGCTATCCCTGCAGGCTGGCCCACGGACATCTGATGTACCTTTTGGAACAATGTAAGCCCGATGGTATCTGGATGCCTGTGATAAGCGGGGGGAAAGAAGAGCCGGATATTGATGAAGCGACACATGCAGCCTATGGGGATGTATTGGCAGAGCAGATGAAGGAGCAGATTTCTGCAGCCGGTATTCCATTCTATCACCCGCAGATCTCTTTTTGTAACCATCAGTCGTTGCTTGCTTTCATGAGGGAGAATCTTCCGCAGGTGACACCGTATGCTTTGAGGCACGCCACGACGGCAGCAGAGAAGGCACAGCGTGGCTATAAGGCGCGTTTGGGCAAGAAAACAAGGGATGTCCTGGAATGGATCGAAAGGGAAAAGAAAAACGCCCTGGTACTGGTCGGACGAAGTTATCAGCTGGATCCCGAGATCAATAAGGGTATACCTGCTGTCATGGCAGGACTGGGTATCCCTGTGTTGTCTGCAGAGGGATTGTACTTGCTGCAGAATGAGGGACATGATACGCCTACGTTCCGAGAGAAGGCTTTATTTACTGCGGAAATGGTCTGTACAAATCCTTATCTGCATTTTGTACAGCTGCAGTCGACCAGTTGCGGCTGGGATATGACGACGATAGAGGCTGTACAGAAGAGTCTGGAACGGGCAGGGAAGCGCTATACTATGATCTCACTGGATCAGGGGGTCAGTACGGGAGCGTTACAGATACGCATTCGATCATTGATGGCAGAAATTCAGGGAAAGCAGAGTCGTCTTTACTAATAAAACGAAAAAGTATGGATCTGATCTTCCTGTGAATGAGAATGTTTTTTGTGTATAATAAATTTGCAACTTTTTTATAAAGATCAAGAAGAGGGGTAAGATGCAGAAACTGTTTAGAGAAATCGGATTTGCCTGTCTTTTGCTTGTGCTCGCGTTGTTGCTCGTATTCTCCCTGTTTTGGGCACTCAGTATCGGGACAGTGAAGCTGCCGATTCGTGAAATTTACGAGACGGTGCTCGCGCAGTTTACCAGCGGAGAGCCCATCACGGCGTCCGGGCAGGGGCCAGTCCATGATATCGTCTGGCTGCTTCGTCTGCCGCGCGTGATCCTGGCGTCCCTTGTTGGTTGCGGGCTGGCAGTGTGCGGGGTCATCATGCAGGCGATCGTGAAGAATCCATTGGCGGACCCCTATATATTAGGCATTTCTTCCGGCGCATCACTGGGAGCGACGTCGGCGATTCTCTTGGGCATCGGCGTTTCGCTGGGGCCGAATTTTGTGGGGATCGCGGCATTTATCGGCGCCTTTGCGATTTCGCTGGCGGTGCTTTTCATATCGAATCTGGGCGGACGCTCAAATTCTATGAAGCTGCTTCTTGCCGGCATGGCGCTTTCGGCGGTGTGCGGGGCGTTTTCCAGCTTTATTGTATATTTTGCGAATAATAAAGAAGGCATGCAGACTATCGCGTACTGGATGATGGGGAGTCTTGCGGGAGCCAAGTGGGGAGAGCTTGCGATCATTGCACCGATCATCATGGCTTCGGTTATTTTTTTCTGGACACAGAGCCGCGTGCTGAATCTAATGCTTCTTGGGGATGAATCGGCCATTACCATGGGGACAGACCTTCATGCCTATCGCCAGTGGTATCTTTTGATCTCCTCACTCATTGTCGGCTTTGCGGTATACGCGGCGGGCATGATCGGCTTTGTGGGACTCATCATCCCTCATGTCATTCGTATGTTCACGGGGCCGGATCATAAGCGGCTGATCCCCGTATCGGCGCTGACGGGGGCGATTTTCCTTGTCATCTGCGATGGCTTGTGTCGCATCATCATCCCGCACACCGAGCTTCCTATCGGTATCCTGATTTCTATGATCGGCGCGCCGAGCTTTATCTATCTGATGATCAAGAAGACGTATGGCTTTGGAGGGAATGACTGATGGAAATACTGGCAGAGGCGGTGACATATTTCATCGGCAAAAAGGAGATCCTAAAGGGTATCGACCTGCACCTTTCGCCGAAAGAATTCCTGGGAATCATCGGACCAAATGGCAGCGGGAAAAGTACTTTTCTGAAGTGCATCTATCGCGTGCAGAAACCGACCGAGGGGAAAATCCTCTTTGACGGAAAAGCGCTGGATGAGCTGTCGTATCGGCAGTCGGCGCTGATGCTTGCGGTCGTGGCGCAGCACAATTACTACAATTTCGATTTCTCGGTCCTCGATGTCGTCCTCATGGGGCGTTCGCCGCATAAGAAAATGATGGAGCGGGATAATGAAGAGGACTACCGACTGGCGCATGAGGCGCTGGATATCGTGGGGCTTCATGGCTTTGAAGAGAGAAATTTCTCGACGCTCTCCGGCGGCGAGCAGCAGCGCGTCATCCTGGCGCGTGCGCTGACGCAGGGATCAGAGTGCCTCGTACTGGATGAACCGACGAATCATCTCGATATCAAGTACCAGCTCCAGATCATGGATATCGTGAAGAGCCTCGGTCATACCGTGGTTGCGGCTGTGCATGACCTGAATATCGCAGCGATGTATTGTGATAGATTGATCGCGATACAAGGCGGGAAGGTGGTCGGCGTGGGGACGCCGAAGAAGCTCCTGACACCGGATTTCATCAAGAAGCTCTATGATGTGGACTGTGAGATCCACTATGGGGCGGATGAAAGGATGAATATCGTCTATATCCCGCAGCATTGGAAGAAGTAAAGAATGCGTGCGATGATGATTCAAGCTGCAATCAAAAAAGCAGGACGTCAGTGACGTGCCTGCTTTTTTGATTTGTGATGCTATTCCGGTGTAAAGCAGCTTTACTTTTAAGAGTCAATTCGAATCATGGTGGTCATGATCCATCGACTTTGCCCTGTCATCCAATACTGACTGAGGGGAAATACCATGAAGTGATCATCGGCTTTCATATGATTCCGTTCGATAAAGTCAAGCAGAGTACGTTTCGTTTCTGCATCAATGACACCATAATGACCATATCCATGGACTTTGAGATAGATGCCCGGCTTCATGGTGTATACGGCTTGCTCTTTTATACCAGGTATGTGCGGGATGTAATGTGTCAGGAAGGAGTAGGTCATGACGGGCTGTTTCTCGTGCAGGGACGACGATGGTAAAATGAAGCCGAGAATGCTGTCTCGAAAGCAGTTCTCGTCTTGCAGATAGGGACGGAGAGCCGCAGCCATATGTGAGACGCGATCCTTTACTGGTGCAGACATATCTATATCCCAGCGATAATATCGACGTTCTTTCTCCAGCTCGGTGATAAATATCCGGTTCAAAATGAGATGGGGCTGACGTTCCATAGACTGGATGCGTTTTTCGAGGATCTGGCTTTTCTTTTGCAGCTGCTTCATTTGCTCCTGGTACTCGGATAGCTTTCGCTTATAGATACTAAGAAGAAATTCGTCGTTTCCATGCTGCAAGTATTGATAGATTTTTTCCAGCGGGATGTCCATTTTTCTCAAAGTGATGAGTATCTTTAGCTGGAAATACTTGGAGAGCAGATAATACCGATAGCCGTTGCTTCCTGTCGCGGTAGCGGTGAAGAAGTTCTTTTTGTCATAGAAGATCAGAAGCTGCTTGGATAGACCGGTGAGCCGGGCCAATTCGCCTGTGGTAAAGTAAAATTCTTTATTTTCCATATTTTCCCCTTGACAATAAAGTCGTTGTACTTGCTAGATTAAATAAAGATAAATTTCACATGAATGATAGAAAGCAGAAAGTGAATACTTTTTATATTATATCATTCAGTTTGTTGAGGAGGAAAGCGATGAAATTGAAAGGGAAAATCATCATCGGAGCGATGGCTTTGGCAGCAATCTCGGGGATGCAGAGTATGGCTGCGGAGGCAGAGGTGTACCAGTTGGGGGAAGTACTGGTCACGGCCAATAAATACAGTGTTCCGGATCTGGAAATTCCGGCGGCAACGGAAGTTATTTCGGGACAGCAGATCGAAAACATGGGTGCCAAGAGTGTGATGGAAGTCATGAAGAACATTCCTGGCTTTGTTATTTCGGAGTCTCCATTTGGCAATGGCAATCCGGGGATTCGCGGAATTTCTGGTCATATGAGCATCATGATCAATGGGATCCCTCTGAATCAGGACTACTATTTCCAGATGGGAACCTTGTCTGCGACCAGCATCGACAGGATCGAAGTAGTCAAGGGGGGGTCAGCTGTTTTATACGGCAGCAATGCGACGACGGGCGTTATCAATATCATCACGAAAAAGGATAACGAAAACAAAATCGTAGTAGGTGCTGGTGATCATACCCAAAGAAATGTTTCTGGGTATGTAAATGCGAAAGGGCTGTCCGTGGCTTATGAACACTATGGTATCAAAGATGCAGGGATTCTTTCGAAATCATTCTCGAGAGCAGGGATTACTCTGTATGATCAGACCAATATGTATCGTGATAGTGTCAACGTAAATTACACACCGAATGAACATTGGAATTTCATGTACCTCTATAGCGACAGACATTCTGACGTAGATACGCTGGACGGTACAATGGCTAAGACAGGTTTCTATGACAGCAATACGCTGTATGATGTTTCTCAGATCACGTATACCAATAAAGACTTGCGTGTGACGACGTACTATCAGGACAGAGCTTGGAAATATTTCAATAAAGGCCCCCGCGGTAGCTTCGGCGGTAAAGACACGGGCCGCTCTTATGGCGTAGACGTAGTCAATAAATGGGATCTTGGCTGGACAGATTTGACAGCGGGCGGTATGTTCGAAAACGAACGCTTTAGAAATTTATCTGGGGATAAGTGGATTGAGAGAGACAGAAATTATGGAGCTGTTTATTTCTTGACGGACACAGATTTGAACGAAAAAACAAAGTTCCTGTTTGGCGCGCGCGAAGTATTTACCGGCGATTCGGGGAATGCATTCTGCCCGTCCTTCCAGCTGCTGTACAAATTAAACAATACGTCTTCCGCTTACATCAATGTCAATAAATCTTTGAGAAAGCCGGATCTGTCAAAACGATATGGCAGCAATGCGACAACACTGCCAAATCCGGACTTGAAGTCTGAAAAAGCCTGGACATATGAAGCTGGCCTGAAGAAGCAGGTGGGCGAACATGGCATGTGGAAGTTCGATGTATATCACATGGAGATTTCGGATCGCATCTATTCGGATTATGCACCGGGAAGTACCAGCCTTAAAATGAATTACAATGCGGATAAGTATAAAAATACGGGTGTAGAATTGAGCTACGGATGGACGGTGCCGCAGGGGTTCTCCTATAATATTGGAATTTCCAGCAGCAATCCGAAGCAGTTGAATAAAACGAAGAATCCGCTTTGGCAGCGTGCAGAAAACCGACTGAGCATTCATTCAGACATTGCGTATAACATGAAAAATACCTCGGTCAATCTGTTCTTCAACTATGCAGGACAAAGAGTGGACAACACCGATCCGATGTTTTCTCTGGATATGAACGTTCGACAGAAACTCACGGAAAACGATGCTGTTTCGCTGAAAATCAGCAACGTATTGGACAGAGATGATTACAGAGGCTCGACGCCGGGAGCCTGCATGCAGGAAAGAAGCTGGATGCTGAGCTATGAGCATAAGTTCTGATAGTTTATAAGATGGCAGAAAAGGGGAATTTCAATCAACTGAAATTCCCTTTTCTTTCTATAAAGGAGAGAAGTATGCTGAAGAAACTGCTAAGCCTCATTCTGGCAGCGATCTGTGCGATCGCGCTAGGCGGATGCATGAGTGATGCGCCGCAGTCAGGGGACGGGTACACGGTGACAGATGCCCGTGGGAAGATGCTGCACATAAAGGAGAAACCGAAACGTATCATTTCCACGTATATCTTTGCAGATGAGATCTTACTCGATCTGGTATCGCATGACCGTATCGTGGCCATGGACAAATGGATCCACGACCCGGGTCTATCTATGGCAGTCGAGAGTGCAAAGGATGTCACGACAGAGGTCGATAACAGCCCTGAGCACATGATATCGCTGCGCCCGGATCTGGTGGTGGTGGGTGAGAGTCAGATCAAGATGGTGCAGTCATTGGAAAGTGCGGGGCTTCCGGTCTTTGTTTACAAGGATGCCAAGTTGATCAAGGATATACCGGATGAGATCCGCTCGCTGGGGAGAGCGGTCGGAGAGAATGACAGGGCAGAGACGCTGATCGCAGAGATGGAAAGCCGCTTGCGGGACATAGATAAGAAGGTGGCGGTCATTCCGGAAAACCAGAAGAAGCGGGTGATGCTGGTGCTTCGCTTTGGTCCTATCGGCGGGGAAGGGAATATATTTCATGATGTGTTGACCCGCGCGGGGACGATAGACGTCTATAATGATGTGCGTCCGCCGGCGCTTTCTGGGAATGGGACATCCATGATTTTAAGCAAGGAGGAATTCGTACAGTCAGATCCGGATATGCTTATCATGGGGAACTGGTCACAAGGGGGCGCTTTTAAAGACAGCGAGCAGCAGCTGCAGGAGATGTATGAGAATCCGGCCTATTCCTCTATGAGAGCGATACGGGACAAGCAGGTCGTCATCCTGCCGCAGCGGAATGTGAATTGTCTCTCACATCATGTGACGGAAGGGATCGAGACCGTGTATCAGGCAGTCTATGAAGGAAAGGGGAGCGCGTCATGATTTTCACGTCGGGAAAGCAGAGAAAGATCATTCACTGTAATCTCATGCAGGCTGCCTTGGGGGCAGTACAAAACCCAAGATGTGCGGTGGTTATCCATAATGTCAGATCCTGCTCCAAGGTGGTGTGGGATGCGTTCCGCTCGTTGGGAGAAAAATACAGAGAAATCACTGGGAACAGAAAAATGGATGGCTTTCTTTTCTGTACGGGCTTGACCGATCAGGATGCTGTATTTGGCGGCAATGAAAAGCTCAGACATTGTCTGGAAGATATCTGTGATGAAGTCCATCCCGAAGTGATTTTAGTCGTTTGCGGATGTGTGCCGGGCGTCATTGGGGATGATACCGAGGCGCTGTGTCAGGAGGTAGAAGCGGAAACCAGCACGACCGTCGTTCTGCTGCCTGGGCACGGCTTTATGGTGCCGGGCCTGGTGGATACTGTGACTTCCATGGCGCGGCTGCTGTTTGATACATGGACTCTTCCGCAGGTGAAGGCAGAAAAAGACCGGGAGATCTGCCTGGTGTCCGGCTTGTCACCGGCTTATAGTTCGCCGGAAGAATATCATGAGCTCATGGAGGTGCTGCGCCTTTTGGGGTTCACGCGCATTCTGTGTCCGCCCGTGGGTGTCAGCAGGAACGATTATATAGACATGGGGCGTGCGTCACAGGTCGTATCGTTCACCAGGGGGGCTTTTCAGGAACAGGCATCGACAGAGAATGCTCTGTATATGGCACATAGACTGGATGTACCCATGGTGAATTGGACCCATGTCCGCACGCCTGCAGAAAGCCGATGTGCTTTTATGGAGATGGCTTCTTTGCGAGAGAAAGAAGAGGTCATGGAAATGTATTGCCGGAAGCAGGAAAGCCGTCTGGTGAAATTGCTGCAGGAGGGGAAACGTGCTGTTCGTGGGAAAAGCTGCCGGATGCAGCTGGGAATTACCCGGCAGGCAGAGGGGCTGAGGCAGCCGGTGGCATTTCTTCGTGCGATGGGGATCGAAGATATCACCATCGTCTTGGCGGCGATGATCCCGCAAGAGGATGAAGCGTCGATACGTTCTGTCGTGGAAACAGAGTGCGGGGCATTGAAATGGAGCAGGCAGGAGGTATCAGCGGATGTACGGCTGTCTACCGTTTCTTTTGATCTACGGAAAAGTCATGAGATCCTGATTCCGTCATGTCTGGGATATGCGGGATGGATTTCCTTTATCACGCAGATCGTAAAAACCTATGGAGGCTGTGATGAGTAAGCTGGATCGATGGCGGGTGTGCAAAGAAGAAACGGCCATGGCGGGAGCGGCTGCGGCGTTTCTCAGTATTTCCGATCTGGGGTTGGTTCTGGATTCGCCCATGTGGTGCTCGGCTTTGACCTCTCGGAGGATCGCAGAGTGTGAGCCTCTTTGGGCGAGGCGGATTTACAGCACGCTGATCGAGGAGAATGACCTGGTCTTTGGAGCAAAGAGGAAACTGCTGCAAGTGGCACAGGATATGCGGCAGGAGGCGGACTATGCTGTCATGGGGGTAGCCGTGAACTGTGGACCGGCGTTGATGGGGGATGACATCGAGGGGATCTGCCAGTCTGCGATGGACATTCCCGTGTGCGTATCTGACGCCAGCGGGTTTACTGGTGATGCCGATCGGGGTTGGTCGGATGCTATGATTTCTCTGCTGCGTAAAGTGCCTCACTTTTCAGAGAAGAAGCAGGCGGGGAAAATTAATGTGATCGGTCAGTGCATCCTGGATCCTGCGTCCGATGAAAGCTGGGAGAATGTATTGTTCATTCCTGGCGGGCAGTTGATGAAGTACGAAGAGCTAGCCCGGCTGTCGGAAGCAGAAATGAATCTGGTCGTGCATCCCAGAGGCCTTGCTGTGGCGCGCTGGCTGCAAGAACACGCGCACGTGCCGTACAGCATTCAGTAGGAGTCAAGCCTGTGCCCAATGCTCGGTTATTCTGGCATCTTCTAAGGAAACGCTGATGCAATCACAGAGTCAGTATTTCCCTATATATAATGACGCCCTTTAGCTATAGCCTGCAGCGTGGATAAAAGGCATGCAATCATTCGAGAAAGACTGGGGAATCGTATAGACTTTTAAGCGGCGCGGAAGTTCGCACTTATTCTTGGGTTTTCATTAGGGAAAGCCAGTTAACGTTGCAGATATTGAGATTTTCATAAAAACTGCAACGTTAACTGGCTTTTTTCTCGTAGGCAGATATAATAAAGAAAGGAGGCTTTCTACTATGGAACTGTTCAAACGAGAGAAATATTTATCCAAAATTCGTGGATTTTATGATGCGGATGATATGATCAAAGTCATCACCGGGGTCAGACGCTGCGGCAAATCCTGCCTGATGCAGACCATCATGGGTGAACTTTCCGCTAACGGGGTCCCTGCGGATCACCTCATCTATCTGAATCTAGACAGCCGGAGCTATCGCCATGTACAGACCGCTGAAGTGTTGGATCAGCTTATCGCTTCTTATGCATCGCTCCCCGGGCGCAAGTATCTGTTCATTGATGAAATCCAAAATGTCAGCCAGTTCGAGCGAGTCATTAACAGTTTTCGTGAAGACGGCGATTTTTCCATTTTCATTACGGGATCGAATTCCTATCTTTTGAGCGGTGAGCTTGTCACCAAGCTGACCGGCCGATACATTGCGTTCGAGCTTTATCCCCTGAGCTTCGACGAGTATGAAGAGATGAAGCAGTTTTATCACAAGGCGATTGATCCAGACCGCCTGCAGGAACTCTCCCAGTATATTTTGGAGGGCGGTTTTCCTCGGGCTATCGGATTCGCTGAACTTGCTGACAAGAGAACCTATGTCCAAGGGATCATACAGGAAATCTTTGAGAAAGACATTCGTCGACGGGTCAAGATCCGCGATCGCCAGTCTTTTGAGACGGTGAGAAATTTCATCATCAACAACTTCGGGGCGACGACAAGCATCAGCAGTCTGCATGATTCGCTTCGCAAGAACGGGCTGGAGATCAGCCGCCAGACCATCGCGAGGTACATTCAGATTTTGGAAGACGCCAAAATTCTTTACTGTTGTGATCGATTTGACATGAAATCCAAACGTGCTTTGAGCGGAGAGAAGAAATATTATCTGGCAGATTTGAGCTTCTACTTCGCGCTAAACACTGACAATCGGATCAACTATGGCCCTGCACTGGAAAATATCGTGTTCATTTATGCAAGAAGTATGGGCTATGCGGTCAGCATTGGGCGCATCGGGGCGCTGGAATGTGATTTCATCCTGCGAGGCGGTGATATGCAGTATGCTTATGTGCAAGTCGCGCTCACTATCCTCAGCAGCCGGAAAACGGAAGATAGAGAGTATCGTCCGCTGGAGATGATTAGGGACAATTATCCAAAGTATGTCGCCACGTCAGACACATTCCTCCAGCAAAGAAATGGAATCCAGCATATCAATATAATTGATTTTATGAAAAAACAGAGATGTTTTTAATCAGCGCTTCATTAACAGTATACAGCCTTCAAACTTATCGTATGAAGAAAGAAGGTCATTCCTATGCATATCGCGATTTCTGCTCCCATCAAGAAGGAGTTTGAGGAAACGGTTTCTCAGACGTTTCCTGACTCAACTTTCCCAGCTGGAAACTGCCTATAAAAGCCCATAAAATCTATGAATCGGCCCAATCCAATAGGTCACTTTACATTTTATCGATTCTGTGTATTCCTTGCCAACTGGCGTATGCACTGACGCAGGGCTCCGAGCGCCTCGCGCTGGATGAACCGACGAAGCATCTTGATATCAAGTACCAGCTCCAGATCATGGATATCGTGAAGAGTCTCGGGCATACCGTGGTCGCGGCGGTGCATGACCTGAATATGGTAGCGATGTATTGTGATAGGCTGATCGCAATACAAGGCGGGAAGGTGGTCGGCGCGGGGACGCCGAAGGCGCTTCTGACACCGGATTTTATCAAAAAGCTCTATGATGTAGACTGTGAGATCCATTATGGGGAGGATGAATATCGTCTATATCCCGCAGCATTGGAAGAAATGATATTGTGTTGCAATATAGCAAAGAGCCATGTCAAATGCATGATGCATTTGACATGGCTCTTTTGTTTCGTGGGGGTTGCAATAGATGAGTATTTATGAGTCATTCATATCGAACTATTTTGGAATGCTCTGGGCGTATAGCCGCTATAGACTAAACTTTGTCCTTTGGTTGCTTACGGGGCAGTGACATGTTTATTTGAAAGGAAAATGCAGATTTGGCAGAAAAAATTAATTTAGCGGCAATGAAATTGGATTTATGAAATAATATTTCGCTAAAATCGGCTTGACTATATACCTGCTATAGTGAGTATACTATTGTTATATTAAGATGTGATGGACGTAATGAGATAATTAAGAAAGATAACATAGAT
>ERZ1034865.694-NODE-694-length-18800-cov-4.666311_pt1 | contig 18800 bp, 12 predicted proteins | sample MGYA00520632_ERZ1034865 | MGnify/ENA primary metagenome ERZ1034865 (study PRJEB33766, sample SAMN09781738) | gut metagenome | biome: gut microbiome | host: Homo sapiens | place: Madagascar | study: EMG produced TPA metagenomics assembly of the PRJNA485056 data set...
ACCAATTAAGACATTTATACGAATTCAATACCCCCTCCCACTGATACGGCCAAATAATTGATTGCCTGGACCTAGCCTGAAAGCTATCTGGCGCCTATGCGCGCAGGGGCAGATTCGTAAAGGGGTTTTGATACAGATGAGAAGCAAGTCAAGGAGGCTTGCGGGCTGGTTGGGAGTGCTCCTGACCGCACTTGTCCTGACGTTTGTGCAGGCACCTTCAGCGGCGCTGGCCGAGGGCAACGTCGCCAAGGTGGGAGACGTCGAGTACGCGACGTTTGACGAGGCCTTTGCGGCGGCGACCGACGGCCAGACCGTCACGCTGCTGGCGAATGCCACCACCAAGGGCCTTGACGTCAGGAAGGACGTCACGGTGGACGGCGCGGGCCACAGCCTGGCCTTTGTGGAGAAGGGCATTGGCCTGAGGGGCGGCAACGACCTCACCCTCAAGAACCTGACCGCCACCATGGCCGGCGTCGGCAGCACGCCGTGCCTGGACTTCGGCTGGACCTGGATGTCCGTCTGCGCGCAGCCTGACTGCTCGCTCACGCTGGACAACGCCAAGCTCACCATGGACGGCACCGACGCGGGCAACGTCCACGCCGTCTACTTCACGGGCAACAACAAGCTGAACCTCCAGAACGGCTCCGTGCTCACCATCAAGAACTACAAGCAGGATGCCCTCGAGTGGGACGGCGGCGACGGCGGCTATAACGTCAACATCACCGGCGGCTCCAAGTTCGTCTCCGACTACAACCGCTCTGGCTTCACGGGCACGTTCTACGCCACCGTGGACGCCTCGACCGTCGATGTCACCAACAGCACCGGCAACGGCTCCAACGGCACTTACTACACCATCAAGAACGGCTCTGACGTTAAGTTTGCTAATAACGGCAACTGGGGTATCTCGGCCTGGCGAATCGACATGACGGGCTCTTCTAAGCTGACTGCGACCGATAACGGCTACAGCGGCGTCTGGACACGAGTGCTCAATGTGGATGCCTCCTGCTCGGTGGACGTCAAGGGCAACGGCACAAAGGGCTCTGCCACTGGCTCTACGGGTGCTACAAATGCGGGCATTAGCTTTTGGGGCAACGGAAAGATCGCCAGTAAGATTGAGCGCGGTGCGAATGTTGTAATTAGCAACAACGCCGGTTCTGGTATCTACACCGGTCAGAAGGTCTGCAACCTCACCATCGGCTCGGCAACTATCACCAACAACGGAACTGGCGCCTGCAATGTAAACGGCACTGGCGCCGACATGGGTGGCGGCATCTACAACGTCGGAACTCTGACGCTTGACCCCTCCGTTGTTCTGTATAACAACCACGCCGCCGTCGCGGGCGATGATCTCTACACCTCCGCTGGCCACACGATGACAATCGGCGCTGTGGGTACCGACTGGATTCTCGATGACTGCAACCATGCCATCGACAGCTGGTACGACGACTCTGCCGACGCCCGCTGGTGCGCCGATGCCGCCAGCGACAACCACGTGGTGCCCGTTGCCGCCGGCGAGCACGCGGGCGTTGTGGCCCTCAAAGCCGCCCACGGCCTGCACGTCGACTACGCCTACGTGGGCGACGCCCCCGCCGAGGCCCAGCTGCCCGCCCCCGCGACCGGGCTGGCCAGCGGCACGGCCTTTGCCGCCGCCGAGCAGCAGGCCGTTGACGACTGGACCTTTGATGGCTGGTACGTTGACGAGGCCTGCACTGCCAAGTGGGCCGACGGCACCGAGCTCGGTGCCAGCATGACGCTCTACGGCAAGTGGACCCGCGACCCCGAGCCCGCTCCCGCGCCTAAGCCGCAGGAGCCCGGCACCACCACGCCCGAGGCCACCAAGCCCGCCAAGAAGACCTCCCAGAAGAAGGTCCCTGCCACGGGTGACGCCACTTCCGGCGCCTTCGCGCTGCTGGCCGTGGCTGGCCTTGCTGCCTCCGGCGCGGCCATGAAGGTCCGCAAGTAGCGTAGGGCTGCTCGGCGGAAGTTAACCGTATTAAAAGCTTTATATCAAGACCACAATAAAGAAGCTAACTACGCTCTGACCAGGCACTTCTTGCCGCAGGCTTAACGCCAGGCGAGAAGTGCCTGCCTTTTGCATCAAAATCTCAATACGGTTAACTCGGTTGGGCCGTCTCTGCCTTGGCGTCGCTCCCACGGTTGACGACGACGATGCCGGTGCTGACCAGGGCGAGTGCGACGACGGCAAGGACTGGGCTGACCACGCTCGTCTCGCCAAGGAGCAGGGCGGAGAGCACGGCGCCAAAGACCGGGTTCATGAAGCCGAAGACCGCCACGCGCGAGACCGGGTTGGCGGCCAGTGCCATGGACCACAGCGAGTACGCGGCCGCGGAGATGAAGCCCATGTAGGCCAGCAGGGCCAGGGCGGGCAGCGGGTTTGCGGCGTCTGCGGGCGCCACGCGGCCGCCCATGGCCAGGCCCAGGACCAGCAGCGTCGCGCCGCCGATCACAAACTGCCAGCCAGATATGAGCACCGGGTCGTGCTCGCGGGAGTAACGCTTTGAGAGGTTGCTGGACACGGCCGCGGAGATGGTGGAGAGAAACACCAGGCCCTCGCCCCCAAGCGAGAAGCTCATGCCGCCCGCGGCGCTGCCGCCAAGGTTGACCAGCAGCACGCCCGCAAAGCCGACGACGCAGCCCACCGCCTTGCGCGCGGTCATGCGCTCCGTGCGGAAGACGTAGACGGCCAGAAGCACGATGAAGAACGTGTTGCTGGCCTCGATGACGGAGCTGGTCACGCCCGCACACCGAGAAAGGCCCACGTAGAACAGCAGGTATTGCAGACTGGTCTGGAAGACGGAGAGCTTTGCCGCGCAGGGCCAGTCCTCTCGCGCCGGAACGTAGGGGCGGCGGCGCGCCACGCTCATGGCCAGCGTGACCATGGTGCCCGAGATGAGGAAGCGCACGCCGGCAAACGCAATGATGGACGCCACGTCAGAGGCAACGATGCCAAAGAGCCCGTAGCCTATCTTGATGCACGGAAACGCCGAGCCCCACAGAAAGCAGGCCCCCAGGCACGCGGCCAGAAGCCCCGGTGTGGTAGAGAAGATGCTTGCGTTCCTTTGTCCCTGGTTGCTCACGCGACCGGCCTTCCTCCATGACTCCCGTTGCCTGGTTGATTATGGGCGAGAAGCCCGCGCTGCCGCCAGCGCTGCTCGACTTCTTTGCAATCCGTAACGTGGCCGCGCCTATACTGGGGGCGTTTGGCGCGGAGGACCGCGCCCTTGCCGGAAGGAATCCCATGGCACTTGCAGCAAGCATCGACGTCCACTCGCACGCGCTGCCGGCCTCCTACCTGACCGCCCTTGCCGAGCTGGGCATAGACCCCGTCGCCGAGGACGGGTTTCCCACGCCGGCGTGGAGCGAGGAGGGCCACCTGGCCTTCATGGATAAGACCAACCAGGAGTTCTGCGTCCTCTCCATCTCCACGCCGCACATCAACCGTGGAAGCAACGAGCAGGCCGCCCGCCTTGCTCGCGCCGTAAACGACGAGCTTGCGTCCATATGCTCGCGCCATCCGAAGCGCCTGGGCTTCAGCGCCCTGCTGCCGGTGCCGGCCGTGGGGGAGTCCGTGGAGGAGGCCCGCCGCTGCCTGGACGGACTGGGAGCCCTCGGCGTGAAGCTCCCCAGCAACGGCAATGGCGTCTACCTGGGAGACCCCTCGCTGGAGCCGCTCATGGCCTTTCTCGACGAGCGCACGGCCGTGGTGACCATCCACCCCTCGCTGCCGCCGGCCGTGCCCCAAGGCGTCTTCACTGCCGGTCCCGCCCCGCTCTTTGAGTACGTGGCCGACACCACGCGCGCGGTCCTGAACCTCATGACCACGGGGACGTTGCAGAAGCATCCCCACGTCAAGTGGGTCGTCCCGCATGCCGGGTCCTTCTTGCCCGAGGTGGCCCACCGCCTGGCGGGCATTTCTCGCGTGCTGGTGCCCGCCGGCCTCATGGAGCCCGTCGACGTCATGGCGAGCCTGCGCGGCCTCTACTACGACCTTGCCGGAGACGCCCTGCCGGTCATGCTCCCGGCCCTGCTCGAGGTCTGCGACCCCGCGCACCTCCTCTACGGCAGCGACACCCCCTACACGCCCCTGCCCGCCATCCAGCACAACAAGCAGGCCCTCCAGGCGTGCCCCGTGCTTGCCCCTATCATCGACGCCGTCCTCCACCACAACGCCGCCCGCCTCTACGGAATCCCCTCAATGCGATAAACGCTTCAACCATCTGTGCCAGCGGTTTTCGTGTATTAAATATTTGATACACGCAGCACCTATTCGCGCAAAACCTCCGTGCATGCACGGCCACTTTGCGCGCAAATCCCTTCCGTGCATCAACCATTTAATACACGTAACCACCTTCCGCGCGGCCGCCCCGCTCTTTGCTCTTCTAGGCATCAACCTTCATCCGGCTGGCTCGGCGGCCCGGCCAAAGCGAGAGGCCCTCCCTTCCATTGCAAAGCTCTTTGCGAAGCGTAGCTTTGCTTGGAAGGGAGGGCCTCTCGCTTTGGGCGGGCAACCTCGCGGGTTAGTCCGTGAAGTAACTCACTCCGCCCTCGATCAGCGGCTGGTACTTGTTGCCCGGCACGTTCTTGTACAGGCCCTCGCCGCTGCGCTCGGTGTGGCCCATCTTGCCCAGCACGCGGCCGTCGGGCGAGGTGATGCCCTCGACGGCCAGGACGGACCCGTTGGGGTTGACGTCCAGGCTCATGCCCGGCTCGCCGTTCTCGTCAACGTACTGCGTGGCAATCTGGCCGGCGGCCGCAAGGCGCTCCACCAGCTCCGGGCACGCCACAAAGCGGCCCTCGCCGTGGCTGATGGCAATGGTGTGCACGTCGTCCACGCTGCACTTGGAGAGCCACGGGCTGAGGTTTGACGCCACGCGCGTGCGCACCAGGCGGCTCTGGTGACGGCCGATGGTGTTGAAGGTCAGCGTGGGGCAGGTCTCGTCCATGGGGCGGATGTCTCCGTAGGGCACCAGGCCGAGCTTGATGAGCGCCTGGAAGCCGTTGCAGATGCCCAGCATGAGGCCGTCGCGGGCTTGCAGCAGGTCACGAACGGCCTCGGTGACCTCGGGCGCGCGGAAGAACGCGGTGATGAACTTGGCCGAGCCATCGGGCTCGTCTCCGCCAGAGAAGCCGCCCGGCAGCATGACGATCTGGCTCTCCTTGATGCGGCGCACCAGCTCGTGGGTGCTCTCGGCCACGGCCTCGGGCGTGAGGTTGTTGATGACCAGCGTGGAGGCAACGGAGCCGGCGCGCTCGAAGGCGCGGGCGGTGTCGTACTCGCAGTTGGTGCCCGGGAAGACCGGAATCACCACGCGCGGCCTTGCCACGTGGATGGCTGGCGCCGGGCGAGAAGTTCCCTGCTTGGCAACGTCAAAGCTGACCTTGCTGACCTTCTCGCCCTCCGCGCGGTACGGAAAGACCGACTCGATGGCGCCCTCCCAGGCCTCCTGCAGCTCGGCCAGGTCAATGGTCTGTCCGGCGGCAACGAGCTCGTAGGCCTCGGTGGTCATGCCGAGAAGCGCCACCGTGACGCCGTCCGCCACCTGCGGCAGCTCGGCCTCGTCGGCAAGCTCCACGATGAAGCTGCCGTAGGCCGGGCAGAAGAGCGAGTCCGCGTCGTAGGTGGGCGCCACGTCCAGGCCCAGCTGGTTGCCCACGCACATCTTGAACAGGACCTCGGCCGCGCAGCCGTAGCCCGGGGTAGAGACGGCAAGCGCGGCGCCGGAGCCCACCAGGGCCTCCACGGCGTCAAACGCGGCGAGAAGGGACTCCGCCTTGGGCGTGATGCCGTCTGCCTCGTACTCGGGGACTACGGCCACCACCTTGTGGCCGGCGCCCTTGAGCTCCGGGGAGGTCACGCGGGCGACCTTGCCCAGGCCGGTCGCAAAGGAGACCAGCGTGGGCGGCACGTCCAGGTCCTCGAAGGAGCCGGACATGGAGTCCTTGCCGCCGATGGAGCCAATGCCGAGGTCGACCTGGGCCATCAGGGCGCCCAGCACGGCAGCGGCGGGCTTGCCCCAGCGGTTGGGGTTGGAGCCGAGCTTCTCGAAGTACTCCTGGAAGGTGAGGTAGAAGTCGCGGTGCTCGAAGCCGGCGGCAACCAGGCGACTCACGGACTCAACGACGGAGAGGTAAGCGCCCGTGAACTGGTTGGCGCTCATGAGGTAGGGGTTGAAGCCCCAGGCCATGCCGGAGCACGTGGTGGTCTCGCCGTCCACCGGCAGCTTGGCGGCCATGGCCATGGCAGGCGTGAGCTGGGTCTTTCCACCGAAGGGCATGAGCACCGTGGCGGCGCCGATGGTGGAGTCAAAGCGCTCGGAGAGGCCCTTGTTGGAGGCCACGTTGAGGTCGGTCACGAGGGAGCGGAGCTTCTCGGCAAGCGTGGAGCCGGCCCAGGTGTGGGAGTAGGCCTCAGGCTTGCCCACGTGGACGGAGGTGGACTTGGGGGCGCCGTTGGAGGCCAGGAACTCTCGGCTGACGTCCACGATGGTGGCGCCGTCCCAGACCATCTTGAGGCGCGGCTCCTCGGTGACGGTGGCTATGACCGTGGCCTCGAGGTTCTCCTCGCGGGCGTAGGACATGAACTCCTCCACGTCCTCGGGCGCCAGGGCCACGGCCATGCGCTCCTGGGACTCGGAGATGGCGAGCTCGGTGCCGTCCAGGCCCTCGTACTTCTTTGGCACGGCGTTGAGGTCCACAAAGAGGCCGTCGGCCAGCTCGCCCACGGCGACGGAGACGCCGCCGGCGCCAAAGTCGTTGCAGCGCTTGATGAGGCGGCAGGCGTCCTCGCGGCGGAAGAGGCGCTGGAGCTTGCGCTCCACGGGGGCGTTGCCCTTCTGCACCTCGGCGCCGTCCTTCTCCAGGGACTCGACGTTGTGGGCCTTGGAGGAGCCGGTGGCGCCGCCAATGCCGTCACGGCCGGTACGGCCGCCCAGAAGGACGATTCTGTCGCCGGGGGCCGGGCACTCGCGACGAACGTGGGAGGCCGGGGTGGCGCCCACGACGGCGCCGATCTCCATGCGCTTGGCCACGTAGCCGGGGTGGTAGAGCTCGCTCACCTGGCCGGTGGCCAGGCCGATCTGGTTGCCGTAGCTGGAGTAGCCGGCCGCGGCCGTGGTCACGAGCTTGCGCTGGGGCAGCTTGCCCTCGAGCGTCTGGCTGACGGGGACGGTGGGGTCGGCCGCGCCGGTGACGCGCATGGCCTGGTAGACGTAGCTGCGGCCAGAGAGTGGGTCGCGGATGGCACCGCCGATGCAGGTGGCCGCGCCGCCAAAGGGCTCGATCTCGGTCGGGTGGTTGTGGGTCTCGTTCTTGAAGAGGAAGAGCCAGTCCTCGTCGGTGCCGTTGACGTCCACCTTGACCTTCACGGTGCAGGCGTTGATCTCCTCGGACTCGTCCAGGTTCTTGAGGACGCCCTTGGCCTTGAGGTACTTGGCGCCGATGGTGCCCATGTCCATAAGGCAGACGGGCTTGCTGTCGCGGCCCAGCTCGTGGCGCATCTCGAGGTAGCGGTCAAACGCGGCGGCGACCACCTTGTCGTCGATCTGCACGTGCTCCAGGGCGGTGCCGAAGGTGGTGTGGCGGCAGTGGTCCGACCAGTAGGTGTCGATGACGCGGATCTCGGTGATGGTGGGGACGCGCTTCTCGCTGGCAAAGTAGCTCTGGCAGAACTTGATGTCGGCCAGGTCCATGGCCAGGCCGCGGTCGGCTATGAACTGGGCCAGCTCCTCGTCGGTCAGGTCCAGGAAGCCCTCGAGCTGCTCCACGGGCTCGGGGGTGGGGTAGTCCTGGAGCAGGGTCTTGCGCTCCTCGAGGGAGGCCTCGCGGGCCTCCACTGGATTGATCACGTAGTGTTTGATGGCGTCAACGTCCGCGGGCGTGAGGTCTCCCTCAAGCACGTAGACCTTGGCGGAGCGCACGGTGGGGCGCTCGCCCTGGCTGATGAGCTGGATGCACTCGCTGGCGGAGTCCGCGCGCTGGTCAAACTGGCCGGGCAGGAACTCCACGGCAAAGACCTGGGAGCCGGGCGCCACCTCGGGCATCTGCGCCCAGGCGTCGTCGGTCTGGGGCTCGGAGAACACGGTGGGCACGCAGCTGGCAAAGAGCTCCTCGCTTATGCCCTCCACGTCGTAGCGGTTGATGACGCGCAGGTTGGTGAGGGCGCTCACGCCCAGCAGGGTGCGCAGCTCGCGCTCCAGGGACTTAGCCTCACCGTCAAATCCGGGCTTCTTCTCAACGTAGACACGAAAGACCATGCGTTGCTTACCTCCAGGCCGAGACGTTGCCATGTCGCTCAACATTCTACGGCAGCGGGGCGTGCCTCCGGTCAAACTCGCCAGAGCGAATTACCCCTCTGTAATGCGCTTTTGTCTGCTTGGCTCACAAACTGTCAGGTGTTGGGGAGAAGTGCGGAAGGGCCGCCGCTAGCCCAGTGCCACCAGCGCGGCCAGAAACGCCAGCGTGACCGCAGCGGCAACGGCGTCCCTGCGGCCCAGGCGCTGCTCGTGGAGGTGGGTGCGCCCCTCTCCGCCCTCGTAGCAGCGGGCGTCCAGCGCGCGGGAGAGCCCGTCGGCGTGGCGCAGGCAGCTGGCCAGCAGCGCCACCACCACCGGGACGATGGCACGGATGCGCCGCAGGGGGCCGCCCTCGTCAAGTCCGCCGCCGCGCATGGACTGCGCGTCCAGGATGGCCGAGGTCTCGTCGGCAATGGTGGGCACAAAGCGCAGCATGAGGCTGAACACCATGGCCACCTCGTGGGCGGGAAGCCCCAGGCGGGCAAGGGGCGCCATCATGCGGTCGAAGGCGTCCGAGAGCTGCGTGGGCGTGGTGGTCAGCAGGATGAGCCCGCCCAACATGAGGGCAAGCCCAAAGCGGATGGTGTAGAGCACGGCCGCCCAGGCGCCGCCGGTGGTGACGGTGAGGGGGCCTGCGGCAAGAAGCACTTCTCCCGTCTGGACAAAGACCAGGTTGAAGAGGGAGAGCACGCCCAGGAAGACCACGAGCGGCCTCACGCTGGCGGCCACGCGCCCCACGGGGACGCGGCTGGCGGCAACCACGGCCAGCGTGAAGACGGCGCCCAGCAGCAGCTGAGCGGGGGTGGCGGCGCAGAAGAGCCCCACCATGCCGGCGAGCGCGCAGCAGAGCTTGGCTCGGGCGTCCAGCGCGTGGATGGGGGAGGGCGCGTCAAAGTACTGGCCCACGTTGAGCCTAAAGGCCATGGCTTCTTGCCTCCTCGGCGTCCTGCGCCCTCAGCGCGGCGACAAGTGCCTCCAGCGTGAGGGGCCTTGCGTCAAGGGCATGCTCGCAGGCGTAGGCCAGGGGGCGCGGAAGGCCCAGTCCGACTGCCGTGAGCTGCGGCTCGTTTGCGGGGCAGAAGACCTCGGCGGGGATGCCTGCGGCCAGGACGTGGCTCTGGTCGAGAACCACCACGTGGTCCGCCCGGGCGGCGTCCTCCATGGAGTGGGTGACCTGCAGCAGCGTCACCCCGTGGGCCGCAAGGTCCGCCATGAGGGCGCGCAGGCGGGCGCGGCCGCGCGGGTCAAGCCCCGCGGTGGGCTCGTCCAGGACGAGGAGCTCGGGCTCCATGGCAAGCACTCCGGCGATGGCCGCCAGGCGCTGCTGGCCGCCGGAGAGCTCGAAGGGGGAGGCGTCGCGGCGGTCCGCCAGGCCCACGAGGTCCAGGGCGTGCGCCACGCGCCTCTCCACTTCCGCCGCGGAAAGTCCCTGGTTGCGCGGGCCAAAGGCAACGTCCTCGGCCACGGTCTGGGCAAAGAGCTGGCGCTCGGGGTGCTGCATGACGTAGCCCACGGCTCGCCTGATCTGGCACCGTCCGCGCTTGGTTGCGGCATTGATGCCGCAGACGGTGAGTGACCCGGCGTCGGCCGCCTCAAGCCCGCAGAGCAGGCGCAGCAGCGTGGACTTGCCCGAGCCCGTCTGCCCCACGATGGCTGTGGTGGCGCGGACGGGCACCTCGAGGCTCAGCCCATCAAGCGCCTGGGCGTCCGGCCCATACGAGAAGCCCAGGTCGCGGGCCAGAATCGCGGGCGGCTCGGCTGCGGGCGCGTAAGCCGCAGGCTTCTCGCCAGACGGGCCCGCCACTGCCGCGACTTTCCCGTCGGCCGCGTCCGCCCGCAGCGCCGCCGCAAGGCGCGCCTCAAACGGCATCTCCAGCCCCAAGGCCTCAATGACCTGCGCGTTCTTGCTGGCAAAGACCTCGTCCGGCGTGCCCTCGAGCGCCATGCGGCCGTGCTGCATCACAATGACGCGGTCTGCCGCCAGGGCCTCGTCCATGAAGTGCGTGACGTGCACCAGCGTGGCGCCGGCCGCGGTAAGGCGGCCCATGACGCGCATGATGGCCGCGCGGCCGCGGACGTCCAGGAGCGAGGACGGCTCGTCCAGCACCAGCACGGCCGGCTCCATGGCCAGGGCACCCGCAATGCAGACGCGCTGCCGCTGCCCGCCGGAAAGGCGCGAGGGGTCCGCGTGGGCGTACTTCTCCATGGCAACGCGTCGCAGCTCGCGGGCTACGCGGGCGGCAATCTGGGCGCGGGGGACGCCCAGGTTCTCCGGGCCAAAGGCAACGTCGTCGGCAACCACGCTGGTCACGATCTGGTCATCCGGGTTCTGGAAGACCAGGCCCAGCTGGCGGCGGGCGTCCCGGTAGGCCGCGAGGTCGGGCACGCCGCCCGTGCAGACCGCGTGGCCGGCAAGCTCGACGTCTCCCTCGTCGGGGGCCAGAAGCCCGCAGATGACGGAGGCCAGCGTTGACTTTCCGCTGCCGTTGGCGCCCAGCACGCAGACGCGCTCGCCGCGGCAGACCTCCAGGGTCACGTCGTCCAGCGCCAGAGAGTCCCCGTAGCGCAGGGTCACGTGGTCAAGGCGCACAGGCACCTCGGCGCCCGCGGCCACGCTGTATGCCTGCTCGCTCACCGGCCTCTTGCCCTTCTCGCCGCGCCTAGTCCTGGACAAGGACCTTGGCCATGGGCTTCATGACCAGGGCGCAGAGCACGCAGTTGAGCACGATCTTCATGAGGTTGAAGGGCACCAGAATGGGCACGATCATGCCGATGACGGCCTCGGTGGAGACGGCGGTGTACAGCGGCGTCACCACGATGTTGCAGACGATGCAGAGGGCCAGCGAGACGACGCCGCCCAGGACCATGCCGGCAAGCAGGCCGCGGCCGGTGCGGCTGCGCCGCCAGACCAGCGCGCAGGGCACCACGAGGGCCACGTTGGCGATGACGGCCATGAGCACGCCCCACGGGCTGAACTGGAAGATGAGGTGGAGCAGCCAAGAGAGCACCACCACGAGCGTGCCCGTGACGGGGCCAAAGGCCAGGCCGGCCACAAGCGCGGCCACGCAGGACGGGTCGTACATGAGCCACGGCGCGGGCGGGAAGATGGGCACCTCGACGAAGCTCAGGATGAGCGAGAGCGCGCAGAAGAGCGCCGTGGTGGCAATGCGGCGCGTGGACCAGCCGCCGCCTGCGGTGGTGGAGTGGGTGTCGTGCGAGCTGTGCATGTGCGTGGAAGTGGCCATGCCGGCCTCCGTTTCTTCCATCCGGACTATACCGTTGGCCCTGGAGTCTCACCAGGTCGGCCGCGTATTCGCGGGTCGCGGGCTTCGGGGTGCGCGGACGCTTCTGCCCTGCGTTCTTTGCCGTGGCGCGTGCGCCCGGCCCCGTTACCGCCAGTGGGGAATCTCACCCCGCCCTGAAACTGTCGGGGAGACTATAGCACTTGTGTCAGCGCTCTGTCAGCCGCGGGACGCGCGGGCTGCCTGCTGATATACTCGGAGAGCCGCAGGTGCGGCACGCCGCAGGGCGGCGCTTTGTCGGGCAATAGAAAGGAAGACATGTCCGATAGTGACAGACCCCTCGCGTGGAGGCTGCGCTCCATCGTCGGCGAGGAGAACGTGCTGGTTGACGAGCCAATGAGCGAGCACACCACCTTTGAGGTGGGAGGTCCCGCAGACCTCTTTGTGACCCCGGAAGACATCGACGAGGTCCGCGAGGTCGTCTCTGCCGTGCGTGAGTCCGGCGAGAACTACTTCCTTCTGGGCCGCGGCTCCGACCTGCTGGTCTCCGACGCGGGCTACCGCGGCGTCATCATCGCGCTGGAGTGCCTCATGGGCGTCTCCGTCGAGGACGACGAGATGTGCTGCCAGGCCGGCGTCGACCTGCGCGAGGCCTCCGAGATGGCTTGCGAGCTGGGCCTTTCTGGCCTGGAGTTTGCCTGCGGCATCCCGGGCTCCGTTGGCGGCGCCTGCTACATGAACGCCGGCGCCTACGACGGCTGCATGGCCGACGTCCTCAAGGAGGTCCGCGTGCTCACGTCCGCCGGCGATGTCTGCGACCTGGGCGTCGACGAGCTCGACCTGGGCTATCGCCACAGCCGCATTGCTGACGAGGGCCTCGTCGTGCTCTCCGCCACCTTTGCCCTCACCCGCGCGGACGGCGAGAAGATCCGTCAGAAGATGGACGACCTCACCCACCGCCGCGAGGAGAAGCAGCCTCTTGACCTGCCCTCCGCCGGCTCCACCTTCAAGCGCCCCGAGGGCCACTTTGCCGGCAAGCTCATCACCGACGCGGGCCTGCGCGGCTACCAGGTGGGCGGTGCCGCGGTCAGCAAGAAGCACGCCGGCTTCGTGGTCAACGTCGGCGGCGCCACCGCGGCCGACGTCCACGCCGTCATCGAGCACGTCCAAGCCGAGGTCGAGCGCCAGTTTGGCGTCCGCCTCCAGCCCGAGGTCCGCTTTCTGGGGTAGCGCGCCGCCCGCCCCCGGTGCCCTTCTTTAGGGGAACCATCGCAGTAAAAACGACCCGCCCGAGCCGTCGTCGCGGCTCGTGCGGGTCGTTTGCGTCATCGGCTGCTGGGGTCTAGTTCTCGTAGAAGGCGCCCATGTAGGCGATGTACTCGTCCTCGGTGTGGTTGGCCTTCCAGTCGTGGACGCTCGCCTTGTTGCGCTCGCCGGCGATGACCGACATCTCGTGGCCGAGCTTCTCGAAGGCCTCGTCGGCCACCTGGTCGGGCGTGAGGGCGATCTTGACGACGGCGTCGCCCGCGGGGCCCTTGGGGAAGTTCTTCATGGCGGTGGGGGTGAGGGTGGTGCCCAGGGTGATGGCCTCGACATCGACGCCGGTCTTCTTGGTCTCGTAGGCGACGGCCTCGGTGAGCTTGAGGATGTAGGCCTTGCCCGCGCCGTACTCGCCGTTGAACGGCGAGCCCGAGATGCCCGTCATGGACGAGACGTTGATGACGGCACCGCGGTCCTTGGCGGCGAAGTCCTTCATGTAGTGGTGGAAGATGCGCAGGAAGCTGATCACGTTGACGTTGAGGCACTGCTCGTGGGTGGCGAGGTCGACGTCCTGGAAGCGGCCGAAGTGGTGCAGGCACGCGACGTAGCTCATGAAGCCCATGTCGAGGCCCTCGGTGGCGGCGAAGATCTTGTCGCAGGCGTCGTCGGGCTGCGAGAGGTCGGCGCGGACGACCTTGTAGTCGACGCCGTACTCGGCCTTGAACTTCTCGGCCTTCTCGCGCATGAGCTCCTCGCGGCGGCCGACCATCACGATGTTCATGCCGCCCTCGGCGAGCTTCTTGCAGAAGGCCTCGCCCACGCCCTCGGTGGCTCCAAGGACGATGCCCCACTCGCCGTACTTCTCCTTGAGATCCATGCCTATCTCCTTTGTTGTGTGGCAGCACGCATTCGCGCCGCCGGTTTTTGGCGCAAGGCCGCTTGCTCGGCCGCTCCCCTCGAGACGGCCGGCCCACCAGTATGCTCGGCAAACACAAGAGGTCGGAACACCTTCCCGGCGAACGGCCTTTCCCGGGCTCGGTGAGCGGTTTTTGGACGTGATTTCGGCGGACGGCAGGAATCATTTCGTGGGCGCGAAAAAAGCCTCGCGCCCCTTGGGTCCCATGGACTCGGGGTCGCGAGGCTTTTGCTGCGCAGGACGCGCTTGAAGGCGCGGGCCCCGCTAGTTCTTCAGCGAGTTCAGCGGGGCGGGGAAGCGGCCGCCGCGGTGGGCCAGGACGGTGCCGGCAAAGCGGTTGACCGGCATGACCGGAGCGCTGCCAAACAGGCCGCCAAACTCCAGCATGTCGCCCTCGGACTTACCGATGGCCGGAATCAGGCGCACGGCCGTGGTCTTGGTGTTGATGACGCCAATGGCCATCTCGTCGGCGATGATGCCGGCGATGGCCTCCACCGAGGTGTCTCCCGGGATGGCGATCATGTCCAGGCCCACGGAGCAGACGCAGGTCATGGCCTCGAGCTTCTCGATGGAGAGGGCCCCGTCCACGGCCGCGCGGATCATGCCGGCGTCCTCGGACACGGGGATGAACGCGCCGGAGAGGCCGCCCACGGAGGAGGACGCCATGACGCCGCCCTTCTTCACGCAGTCGTTGAGAAGTGCCAGCGCGGCCGTGGTGCCGGGACCGCCGCACTCGCCCACGCCGATGATCTCCAGGATCTTGGCCACGGAGTCGCCGGCGGCAGGCGTCGGCGCCAGCGAGAGGTCGACGATGCCCTTCTCCACGCCCAGGCGCCTGGACGCCTCGCGGCTCATGAGCTCGCCGGCGCGGGTGATCTTGAAGGCGGTCTGCTTGATCTTCTCGGCCACCTCCATGAGGTTGGCGTCCTGGGGCAGCTCGGAGAGGGCGGCGGCCATGACGCCGGGGCCAGAGACGCCCACGTTGATGACGGCATCGGCCTCGCCCGAGCCGTGGACGGCGCCCGCCATGAACGGCGAGTCCTCAACCATGTTGGCAAAGACCACGAACTTGGCGGCGCCGTAGCAGTCTATGTCTACCGTGCGGCGCGCGCACTCCTGGATGGTCTGGGCGGCCAGCAGGACTGCGTCCATGTTGATGCCGGCGCGCGTGGAGGCAATGTTGAGAGACGAGCACACGCGCTCGGTGGTGGCCAGCGCCTCCGGCACGGAGTCGATGAGCTTGCGGTCGGTGGCGCCGATGCCCTTCTGCACCAGCGCGCTGAAGCCGCCCATGAAGTCGATGCCCAGGGTCTGGGCGGCGCGGTCCATGGCGTGCGCGATGGGCGAGAGGTCCTGGTCGGGGCAGCCGGCCGCGATCTGGGCCACCGGGGTGACCGAGACGCGCTTGTTGGCGATGGGGATGCCGTACTCGCTCTGGAGGTCGTCGGCGGTCTTGACCAGATTCTCCGCCGTGTGCGTGATCTTGTCGTAGACCTTCTGGCACATGCGGCCCATGTCCTCGTCGGCGCAACCGGCAAGCGAGATTCCCATGGTGATGGTGCGGAGGTCGAGGTTTTGCTCGGAGACCATGGAGAGGGTCTCGGCGACTTCCTGCGGGGTGATGTCCACTGCGTCCCTTTCTTCCGAAGGCTGGCGTGGGATTGCCGCTACCATTATAGAGATAGCCGATGGGACCTCCGAGGCGGTGACGTGACGGAAACCCAGAAGAGAGGCGCGTCCGCCCGGGTGCGTCTGCGGCGGCTCGGTGAGCTCGGAGGAGAGAAGGGCACGATGGCGGCAAAGGTGACGCTCAAGGACATCGCCCGCGAGGTGGGCTTGTCACCCACGTCGGTCTCGCTCGTGCTCAACGACCGCCCGTGCAAGATCTCTGCCGAGAACCGCCGCCGAATCAAGGAGGTGGCGCGCAAGAAGCGCTACATCCCCAACCAGATCGCGCGCAGCCTGGTGACGCAGCACTCCCAGACGCTGGGGCTGGTGGTTCCCAACATCGAGTCCAGGTTCTTCTCGTCCTTGGCCAGAAACCTGGAGCTGCGGTGCCGCGAGCGCGGGTACCTGCTGCTGATTACCAACTCAGACGGCAGCAAGTCAAACGACACCGAGCTCGTGCGCCTGCTGGTCAACCGCGGCGTCGACGGGCTGTTCGTAGTGGTCTCGGACGAGCTGCGACCTGGCCACGAGCTGGCCTCCATGCTGGAACAGCTGCCGGTGCCCTACGTGATGGTTGACCGTTTTATTGAGGGCCTGGACTGCGACAAGGTGGGCTTCAACAACGAGCAGGGCGGTTACCTGGCAACCTCCTACCTGCTTGGCCGCGGGCACGAGCGCGTGGCGTGCCTCATCAACAAGGAGTCAAACACGGGCCTGGAGCGCATGGCGGGCTACGAGCGGGCCCTTCGCGAGCGCGGCATTGAGCCGGACCCGGAGCTTGAGTTCCACACCGCCTACTACATAGACGACGCCTACGAGTCTGCCAAGGGCTTCCTCAAGACCGACGCCACGGCCGTCTTTGCGAGCTCCGACAACATCGCCCTGGGCCTGCTCAAGCTGCTCTACGCCCATGACCTGCGCGTTCCGCGTGACTACTCGGTGGTGAGCTACGACAACTCAGCGGCCGACTCGCTCTTCGAGCCCGCGCTCACCTCCATCGAGCAGAACTCCGGCGAGCTTGCGGACGCGGCCATCGACCTGCTGTTTGCCCGTCTCGCCGAGGCCGACGCGGGCACCGAGCCAAAGGGCAGCGTCTCCACCATCCTGCGCCCCAAGATCGTGGTGAAGAACTCTGTCCGCTGGCTGTAGCGGGACGGGCGGGCGCTGCGCTGCGCCGCTGCGCGCTCACATTTGCCATCCGCTGGAAGTGAGAAGTGTGCGCCGGGTGTTTGGGGCGCTCTTTTGCTCACAATGGCGCTCCACTGGAAGCCAATCGTGAGACCTAGGTCTTCTCGCCGAGAAAAGCGTTCCAGTGGAGGCCAAATTTGAGCAGCCCATGCCTCACGGCCAATGGGCCTTACTGGTCCAACGGCCGCTCGCGGGCCTCCTCTATGGCCTCGCGAGCGCGGATGACGGTCGGGTGCGATGCCGAAGCTCCCCACCTCAGCCCGTCGATGGCGTTGAGCTCGGCGAGAAGCGCCTCCCGGCGGGCCAGTTCGACGGCCGCCCTTCTTGCCGAGGGGCGATGGCGAGGGAGCCCCAGCTCGCTCCGAATGACCCCGTCCATGAGGCCATCCATGTAGGACGTGCTCTGATATTGGTCCTTCCAGATGGCATACGGTTTGAAATTGTATGCAAGAAGCTCGTTTGCCCGCAGCGCGTCCTGCTGTTGCCTCCCCTCCTTCAGGTGGTCTCCGCCGTTGTATTCGAGGCCGATTCCGGGGCCGTCGGGCCCGGGGAGCCGCAGGATGACGTCTGGTCGCCTGACGTGAGCCTCCTCAAGGCGCCTGCCGATGCTCCTGACCTCAAGCGATTCGTTCATTCCGATGACGGGGATGCCGTAGCCGCCCTGGGCCCTTCTCCACGCGACGCGCGCCGCGAGCTTTGACTCCTGGGGCGAGGCGCTGAGGTCAAAGGCCATCCTTGCGGCCCGTCGCAGGGCGGGTGCTCCGGGAATGCCGCCCAGGTTGGTGAGAAACTCGACGATTTGGCCGATGCTGGTGAGCGGCACCTCTCTCTGGACGAGCTCGCCTCCCGGCTGGATGGCGTAGAGCCCGCACAGCTCGCAGACGAGCATCGCAAGCTCCAACGGCGTTGCGATTCTTGCCATTTGGAGCAGCAATGGCTCCGGCGAAACCATCGAAGTGGCCTCGTCGAGCTTGATGAGCGAGGCGGGAGGAAGCTCAAAGCCCGCCGTGCGCACCTCGAAACCCCGACACCGCTTACGGTTGCCCTCTCCCGCGGCGAGAAGGACGACTGGCCGGCTGAGCTGCCGTGCGATGGGGGAGGTTTCAAGCCAGCGCTCGACCTCGCCCGCGCCCGGCGCCCTGGTCGGCAGGGTTGGGTGCGGGTCGCGGTGGGCGAGGAGGTCGCAGAAGCGCCTCGCGCGCATCACCTCAAGTGCGGTGGTATGTGAGATCACGTAAGTCATTGTGAGCGGAAGCGTACGCGTTTTTGCTGGTTGGCGACCAAAATGGCCTTTCTGATTCCTTGCGTGTAGCGGGCAGCTGACTTTCGGCAGAACGCCCTTCTCGCCGATGGGGCGCTGCGGGCCAAGGTGGGGTCGTGCTCGCAACTTTTTCTTTCCGGTCTTGGCGCCGGGAGGCCTCCCCTCGTTCTCCACAACTCCTAGGGGAGAAGGCCACGCAAAAACGCGTTCCGCTGGAAGCCAATTCTGCGCAGCGGTGGAATCCGCGCAAAGTGGCGTTCCAGTGGAAGCAAAATGTGCGCGCTAGAGGGGTCTGGTGCGGCGCTGCGCACCTTTGCCTTCCAGTGGAAGCCAATTCTGCGTGGCGCACTGCCCCGAGGTCCACCGCGCCACCCGCCCTTCTCGCCAGCGCTCATGAACGACCGCTCGTAAAACAGTCCGAGGTAAAACGAATTACTCTCTAATTCCCAAAAAGTAAAGCGTTTTACCCCCTATACTCCACTTCGGAAACCAAGCAGTCAGCAAACAAGGAGGACCCAAGCATGGCTCAGCCCGTTATTGGCACCCCGTGGCAGAAGCTCGACCACGCCGTTCCCGCCGAGGAGCTGGAGGGCGTCGAGAAGTACTGGCGCGCCGCCAACTACCTCTCCGTCGGCCAGATCTACCTGCGCTCCAACCCGCTCATGAAGAAGGACTTCGTTGACGAGAAGACCGGGGAGGCCCGCGACTTCGGCCGCGCCGACGTCAAGCACCGCCTCGTCGGCCACTGGGGTACCACCCCGGGCGTGAACTTCCTCTTTGGCCACGTCAACCGCCTCATCGCCGATCACCAGCAGAACGCCGTCTTCCTGATGGGCCCTGGTCACGGTGGCCCCGCCGGCACCGCCCAGTCCCTTCTCGACGGCACCTACCGTGAGGTCCGTCCCGACATCACCGACGACGAGGCCGGCCTGCAGAAGTTCTTCCGCCAGTTC
>ERZ1034865.695-NODE-695-length-18797-cov-5.427649_pt1 | contig 18797 bp, 18 predicted proteins | sample MGYA00520632_ERZ1034865 | MGnify/ENA primary metagenome ERZ1034865 (study PRJEB33766, sample SAMN09781738) | gut metagenome | biome: gut microbiome | host: Homo sapiens | place: Madagascar | study: EMG produced TPA metagenomics assembly of the PRJNA485056 data set...
GCCGCGCACCACGGCAACCGCCACGCCCGTGTCCTGCGAGAAGCGCGCCACCACGTCGTTTACCAGCTCCTCCGGGCAGCTGGTGTAGAGCGAGAGCTTGCCGCCGAGCTTGGCAGCCCCGTCCTCTGAGGCCTCCGTCCCGGCCGTGGGCTCAACCGGCACGTCGGCCGCGCCGCGGCTGCAGCGGGTCACGCCCACGGCAACGCCCGCACCGGCCACCACCAGCGCGGCCCCACCGGCAATGAGCGTCCTTCTGGTCAGCTTGACCTCAGAGAGTCTGGGCAGCCCCGACGGCTTGGGCAGGCTCACGCGCGCTCACCCTCAAGCTCCGCCAGAATCTGGGCCATGACCTGTTGCGCGCCGTGCTCCCGGTTGCTGGGAATGACGCGCTGCGCGATCTGCTTGACGCCGTAGCGGGCGTTGTCCATGACGTAGGGGTACCCCACGTAGCGCAGCATGGCGTAATCATTCATTGAATCGCCAAAGGCAACGACGTCCTGGCGGTCAATGCCGTAGTACCTAAGAATGTGCTCCAGTCCCGTGGCCTTGCTCACGTGGCGCGGCGTGACGTCTATCCATTGGGAGCCGCTAGGCAGGAAGGTGAAGCAGTCGGAGAGCTCGCGCTCCAGGACAAACGCCATGTCCATGATCTGCTCGGGCTTCTCGCAGCAGATTCCAACCTTGATGATGCTCACATCGGGCGAGGGCAGGTCGTAGACGCGCACGGCGTCCGGCAGGTCCTTGTCCAGCTCGCGCACGTAGGCGGACTGATCATCCAACAGGTAGGTGTGAGCCTCGTCGTAGACGGCCATGTGCAGGCAGTCGAACATACTGGAGACCTGGTAGAGCCGCTGCAGCGCCGTCGTGGAGAAGACCTCGCGGTCAAGCAGCACGCCGTCCGCGTAGACCTGTGTGCCCATGGAGGCCACGAAGTCCATCTGGTCGGCCACCGGCTCGAAGAAGCGGCGCAGGGTCTTGTACCTGCGGCCGGAGCTGGCGGCGAACACCACGCCGTGCTCGCGCAGACGCTTGACCAGGTCAAACGTCTCTGGCGGCACCTGGGAGTTCTCGTCGAGCAGGGTGCCGTCCATGTCGGTGGCAATGAGTCTGATCACGGGCTGCTACTCCTTCATGAAGTCCGGCGTGCCGCCAGTCACGGCGGCGACGGCAATCTCAAACAGCGCGTCTGCCACGCCCTCCTCGGCGCTGGCGCCCACGTGCCAGCGGGCGGCCTCGGCAACCTCGGGAATGGCGTTTGCCACGGCAACGGAGTTGGGCACGGCGCCAAAGAGCTCCAGGTCATTGGCCGCGTCTCCAAAGACCAGAACCTCGTCGGGCGTGATGTCCAGCTCGTCCAGGAGGATGGGCAGGCTCGCGGCCTTGGACATGCCCTTGGGCATGACGTCAAACCAGTCCGGGATGGGCGAGACTATGCGCAGCTCGGGCACGGCCTCGGCAACAATCTGCTGGCAGCGGGCCATGCGCTCCGGGCCGCCCGTGCAGGCGATGGTGGCCGCCACAAACGGGATGTCGGGCACCTCGTCCACCACGCCGCCGTTGAAGACGGTGCGGGCCTCAAAGACGGCAAGCTCGGCGCTGCTGACGCCCACGCCGTAGGCGGGGTTCATGAGGTTGGTCTCTTCCGGAAAGCAGACCAGGAACATGCCCTTCTCGCCGCGAATTGCCTGGTCAATGCGGACGAGCTGGTCATGCGGGATGAGCGTGGTAGAGACGTAGCGCCCGTCCAGCCGCACGCGCTTGCCGTTGGAGAAGATGCCCGTCATGAAGCACTCCTCGTGCATGCGGAAGAGGCGGCTGAGCTCCACGTAGTCACGCCCCGTGGCCGGGCCAAAGCGCACGCCAGCATCAAGAACTGCATGGATTGCCTCGACGGTACGCGGACTCACGCGCTGGCCAAGGGGTATGAGCGTGTTGTCCATGTCCGACAGAACGAGCTTTATCACGCGTGCTCCTTTCTTGATGCGGTTCCGGCGGCCCCGACGGCCGCACTGGCGAGAAGCCCGCGCCGCCGTGGCCCTTCTCGCCTAGACCAGCGTGCCGTCCGCGCCGTACTCGATGGCGTCGAAGCGGTCCAGGTGAAGCATGATCTGCTCAATGTCCATGACCCCGAGCAGGGTTGCCACGTAGGCGCCGCCCATGCCCACGCGAAGGTTGCGGTAGCCCGTGCCGTGGCGCACGCCTCCCCACGAGAGGCGGTCGACGTCGGAGTAGCGCACCAGCACCCGGCGCCCCACCAGCGGGGTCACCACCATATGGTCCTCAAAGAGCGCCACCTGGTGGCGGCAGAGCGCCAGCCACGCCGCAAAGAGGCAGATGACAAAGGCGTCAAAGAAGGCCAGCACGAAGACGTAGCGCTGCCAGAAGACGCCCGTAAGGCACAGCACGCCGAGCACGACACCCACACCACCCATGACAACCATGGCCTTGACCAGCGAGTTTGTGAGCTCGGGGGGAACGGTGTAGGTGTCGTGGTGGCGGTGGTGGCGCTCGGCGATGAGCACCTTGGCGCCGCGCTCGACGTAGGCCGCACCCAGCGGAAGCAGGATGCCCACCATGGCCAGGGCTAGGAACATGGGCTACTCCCCGTCCGCGGCGCCAGCCGTCGGGGTGGCCACGGTGCCGTCCGCGCGCACGGCGGCGAACTTGGCCACCAGACGCTCCAGCAGGTCGACCGTGAGCTCAAGGCTACGCACGGGAACGAACTCGCGCACCGAGTGGGCGTTGTAGCCGCCGGTGGCGATGTTGGGGCAGGGCAGGCCGCGGAAGGTCAGCTGCGCGCCGTCGGTGCCGCCGCGGGCCGGGACGAGCACGGGCTCGATGCCCACCTCGCGGTTGGCCTCCACGGCATAGTCAATGAGCAGCTGGTCAGCGGGGCCGAACTTCTCGGCCATGTTGCGGTACTGCTGGCGCACCTCGACGGTGACCGTGCCCTCGCCGTAGCGGGCGTTCTGGAAGGCGGCGATGCGGCGCAGCGTGGCCTCGCGCTCGTCGAAGTCGGTGGCGTCAAAGTCGCGCAGGATGTAGCAGAGCTTGACCTCGTCCGGGGTGCCGGAGATGTCCGTGGGGTGGTAGTAGCCCTCGCGGCCCTCGGTGTGCTCCGGGCGCTCGGCGGCAGGGACCATCTGCTGGAACTCGGAGGCCAGAGTGATGGCGTTGACCATAATGTTCTTGGCGCTGCCGGGGTGGACCACCACGCCCTTGAAGGTGACCGTGGCCTCGCTCGCGCTGAAGCACTCGTAGTTGAACTCGCCCAGGGCCTCGCCGTCCACGGTGTAGCCCCACTTGGCGCCCAGCGCGTCGAGGTCCAGGAGCTCCGCGCCGTGGCCGATCTCCTCGTCGGGGACAAGCGCCACCTTGATGGTGGGGTGGGCCAGCTCGGGGTTGGCGACCAGACGCGCCAGGAGCGCGCAGACCTCTGCCACGCCGGCCTTGTCGTCAGCCGAGAGGAGCGTCGAGCCGTCGGAGCACACGATGTCCTGGCCTTGGAACTTGGCCAGGTCGGGCACCTGGTCCGGCGTGGTCTGGACGGGCTGGCCGTCGACGATGCCGGCCACCAGCGGGCCGCCCTCGTAGTGGACGATGTGGGGCTTGACGCCGGAGGCCGGGGCGTCCTTGGCGGTGTCGATGTGGGCGCAGAGCATGAGCGCGGGGGCGTCCTCGGCGCCCTTGGAGGCGGGCAGGGTGCCGGTCACGTAGGCATGCTCATCAACCTTCACATCAATGCAGCCAATGGAACGCAGCTCTTCTCCCATGACCTCGGCCATCTTGTGCTGAGTGGGCGTAGAGGGCGTCTGCGCCTCGTTGTCCGGGTCGGACTGGGAATCTACCTGCACGTAGCGCATGAAGCGCTCGACGACGTCACTCATGGTGCCTCCTGGCGTTGCGCGCACGGGCGAGCGGCGCGGCCGCCGGCGCCGGGCGCTGGTCTTGTCTGGGTGAGATTCTACTCCAGGCATGCACGGCCGCGGCAAACGGCGCGTAAGGCGAGGGCCGCAAACGGCCCTCGCCACGTTTGGCCGCGTCTGAAGCCGCCTTGGGGGCGTCCTAGAGCCTGGCCACGCCGCTCTTGCGGGCCGCCTCGGCCACCGCGGCGGCGACGGCGGGGGCGACGCGCTGGTCAAAGGCGCCGGGGATGACGTACTCGGCGCTGCGGTGCTCGTCGTCCACCAGGCCGGCGATGGCGTAGGCGGCGGCCTCCATCATGTCGTCGTTGATGTCGGAGGCGCGCACGTCCAGGGCGCCACGGAAGATGCCCGGGAAGGCCAGGACGTTGTTAATCTGGTTGGGGAAGTCCGAGCGGCCCGTGGCGGCGACGGCAGCGCCGGCGGCGAGGGCCTCGTCGGGCATGATCTCAGGCACGGGGTTGGCGCAGGCAAAGACGATGGCGTCCTTGGCCATGGAGCGCACCATGTTCTGCGTGAGCGCACCGGGGGCAGAGACGCCCACAAAGACGTCGGCATCCCTGACGGCGTCGGCCAGCGTGCCGGCCACGTGCTCTCGGTTGGTCCAGGAGGCAACCTCCTCCTTCACCGGGTTCAGGCCCTCGCGGCCCTCGTAGATGGCGCCCTTGCGGTCGCAGATGACGATGTCGCGGACGCCCATGCGGCGCATCAGGCGCGCGATGGAGATGCCCGCCGCGCCGGCGCCGCTGAAGACGGCCTTGACGCTGCCCAGCTCGCGGCCGGTGAGCTTGCACGCGTTGATGAGCGCTGCGCAGGTCACGACGGCGGTTCCGTGCTGGTCGTCGTGGAAGACGGGGATGTCGCAGACCTCCTTGAGGCGACGCTCGATCTCAAAGCAGCGCGGCGCGGAGATGTCCTCGAGGTTGACGCCGCCAAAACTGCCGGCCAGGAGCTCCACCGTGCGGACGATCTCGTCCACGTCATGCGAGCGGATGCACAGCGGGAAGGCGTCCACGTCGGCAAAGGTCTTGAACAGGGCGCACTTGCCTTCCATGACGGGCATGCCGGCCTCCGGGCCAATGTCTCCCAGGCCCAGGACCGCGCTGCCGTCGGTCACCACGGCCACCAGGTTGCCGCGACGGGTGTAGGTGTAGGAGTCCTCGACGTCCTTCTGGATCTCAAGGCAGGGCTGGGCGACGCCAGGCGTGTACGCCACGGCCAGCTCCTCCGGCGTGCTGATGGAGGCGCGGCTCACGACCTCGATCTTGCCGTGCCACTCCTTGTGCTTGTCCAGGGCATACTGCTTGGCGTCATCGGCCATGGCGTCTCCTATCTGCCGGGCCGCCCGCAGGCGGCGAGCTGCACACATATGGTGTCAGTGTAGCGGGCGGGCCGTCCGGCGGCGCGCACTTCTCGCCAGACGCGCAGGCAGAGGCACAAAGTGTCGAGAAACGCCGACAGTGGGCCCTCAGCCCCCGCGCAAGGTCGACACATGCGGGACGTATACTTACTTGATGGCTTATCGTGCCCACAGAAAGGACTTTCCCATGAGCGAGACCCTCGCCCCTCAGGATACCTGCGTGCTCGTGACCGGCGGCGCCGGCTTCATTGGCAGCCACACCTGCGTCGAGCTGCTTCAGGACGGCTACAAGGTCGTCATCGTGGACGACCTCTCCAACGCCTCCGCCAAGGTCGAGGGCCGCATCAAGACCATCGTCGGCCCCGAGGCCGCCGCAAACCTCGAGCTCGTCATCGCCGACGTCAACGACCGTGACGCGCTGGAGAAGATCTTCTCCACGCACAAGATCGACCGCGTCATCCACTTTGCCGGCTTCAAGGCCGTGGGCGAGTCGGTCTCCAAGCCCATCGAGTACTACACCAACAACCTGGGCAACACCCTCACGCTCGTGGACGTCATGCGCAACCACGGCTGCAAGTCCATCATCTTCAGCAGCTCCGCCACCGTCTACGGAGACCCGGACTCCCTGCCGCTGACCGAGGCCAGCCCCAAGAAGCCCGCCACCAACCCCTATGGCTGGACCAAGTGGATGATCGAGCAGATCCTGACCGACCTGCACACCGCCGACCCCGAGTGGAACGTTGTGCTGCTGCGCTACTTCAACCCCATCGGCGCCCACCCCTCCGGACTCATGGGCGAGGACCCCAAGGGCATCCCCAACAACCTGGTTCCCTACGTGGCTCAGACCGCCATCGGCAAGCGCGAGGCCGTCCACGTCTTTGGCAACGACTACGACACCCCCGACGGCACGGGCGTGCGCGACTACATCCACGTCTGCGACCTGGCAAGCGGCCACGCCGCCGCCCTGGCCTGGATGAACGGCCGCGAGGGCGTCGAGGTCTTCAACCTGGGCACCGGCAAGGGCACCTCGGTGCTCGAGATCATCACCGCCTTCGGCCGCGCCTGCGGCAAGGAGATCCCCTACGTCATCGACCCGCGCCGCCCCGGCGACGTCACGTCCAACTACGCCGACTGCACCAAGGCCCGCGAGCTCATGGGCTGGGAGGCCAAGTTCGACATCGACGACATGTGCCGTGACTCCTGGAACTGGCAGTCCAAGAACCCCAACGGCTACGAGGGCTAGGAACCGACTTGACCGCAACCGCCGACTCGGGTGCCCCCGGCGCCCTGTTTGCCGCATACCTTGGCGAGAAGCGCCCCCAGATTGAGGCGTTTCTCGCCGAGTGCGCACCCGCCTGCGTGGCCGGCACCGCCGAGGCCACGCGCGCGGACCTGAACCGCTACCTCTACCAGCCGCTTGCGCGCTTCACCGCGTCTGGCGGCAAGCGCACGCGCCCCGCGCTGGCCCTCCTGGGCTGCGAGGCCGTGGGCGCAGACCCCGCCGCCGCGCTCTCCACGGCGGCGGCCATCGAGTACTTCCAGAGTGCCGCGCTCATCCACGACGACATTGCGGACAAGTCCGAGCTGCGCCGCGGCGAGCCCTGCACGTACGTGACCGAGGGCACCGGCGTCGCCATCAACATCGGCGACCTGGGCCTGGTCAACGTGTTGGCGCTGGTCCTTCGCGACGAGAAGCTCCCGGCCGACGTCCGTTCGGACGTGGCGGAGCGCCTGGTACAGATGGAGGAGCGCACGCTCGAGGGCCAGGCCCTCGACCTGGGCTGGGTCCGCGACGGACGCTGGGACATCTCCGTGGAGGACTACCTCTACATGGCCAGCCACAAGACGGCCTACTACTCCGCCGCGGTGCCCCTGGTCACGGGCGCCCTCTGCGGCGGCGGCACGCCCGAGCAGCTGCGCGCGCTCGACGAGTTTGGCATGCGCGCCGGCCTTGCCTTCCAGCTACAGGACGACCTCCTGAACCTCGTCGGAGACGCCGAGGCCCAGGGCAAGGACTTCCGCAGCGACATCACCGAGGGCAAGCGCACGCTGCTGGTGGTGTGGGCCCTGGCCCACCTGGGAGACCTCCAGAGGGACGAGCTTCTCCACATCCTGGGCCGCGAGACCACCGATGCCGTCGCGCTGGCACGCGCCGTCGAGCTCATTGACGCCTCTGGCGCCGTGGACTACGTGCGCGGCTACGCGCGCGAGCTCGTGGCCGACGCAAAGGCGCACCTTGTGGGGGCCCGTCTAGAGGAGACCCCTCGCGACGTGCTTCTTTCTATGGCAGACTTCTTTGTTGAGCGCGCCGGCTAGGCTCCCGCGCCCCGTTACCCGTTACCTGAGGAGAGACCTATGGAACCAATCAAGGAAGGCGCTTCCGGCGCCGCCGTCGAGGACATTCAGGAGCGCCTCGGCTCCCTTGGTTACACGATTGATGCCCCGGAGCGCGACGAGAAGACCTTCGGGCGCTCCACGGCGACCGCCGTCGCCCGCTTCAGGCTGGACCACGGCCTCACGCTGGGCGACGCAGTTGACGCCGCCACCTGGTCCGCGCTTGTCGACGAGTCCTACCAGCTGGGCGACCGCACGCTCTACCTGCGCCTTCCCAACTTCCATGGCAGGGACGTCCGCCAGCTCCAGGAGCGCCTGAACATCCTGGGCTTCTCCTGCGGCGAGGTCGACGGCTTCTATGGCGCCCACACCGAGGCCGCCGTCAAGCTCTTCCAGGAGAGCGTGGGCACGCTGGCCGACGGCATGGCCTTCCCCGACACCTTTGACGCCATCGAGCGCCTGAAGCACGTCTGGGGCGGCAAGTCCGCAAATGGCCCGCACCCCACCGGCGACATGGGCTTTGCCCGAGCCGCCAACGTGCTGGAGACCTTCCGCATCTCCGTCACCGCGGACGACCCCATCTCCCGCAACGTGGCCGGCCGCGTCTTCAACCTGGCGCACGCCACCTCCGAGAGCTGCGGCCTGGAGCTCATCGACTCCGTCGACGCCGCCGGCGCGGACACGCAGGCCATCATTCTGCTGAGCAGCGCCGAGCACCCGCTTGAGGAGGCTCCCTCCATGGGCGCCGTGGTGCTGGACGACACCGACACCCTGCCGCGCCGCCTTCGCACGGCCCTGCAGGGCGCGCGCGAGGTGCCGCCCGTGGTGCGCATTGACCTGCCCGTGGGCAAGGATGCCGGCGACGGCACCTTCACCATCAGCGACGCGCAGACCTTTGCCGTGCTGCTCCTGGACGCCATCTGCGCCGCGTTTGACGGGCTCACGCTATAAGCTATGGAAGCAAAGCTTACGGTCAACGGATTTGAGTTCGTGGCCCGTTATGGGGAGAAGGACGTGGAGCGCGTTCTTCTCCCCTTGCTTATGCGGCTGACGGAGCTGCAGGCAGAGCGCGACGGACGGCTGATTGCCTTCCTTGCGGCGCCGCCCGGGGCGGGCAAGAGCACGCTTGCGGCCTTTATGGAGTGGCTCAGCCGGCGCACGCCCGAGGCGACGCCGCTGCAGGCCGTGGGCATGGACGGCTTCCACTACCCCAATGCCTACCTGGACGCGCACTCGTTTGTTGACGAGGACGGGCGCGAGGTGGGCATGCGCAGCCGCAAGGGCGCGCCGCAGACGTTTGACGTCGAGGGGCTCCGCGCCGCGCTAGCGGACGCGCGGAGCGACGCACCCGCTCCGTGGCCCACCTACTCTCGCGTCCTGCACGACGTCGTTGCCGCAAGCCTGCCAATACGTAAGAAGATCCTGCTGGTTGAGGGCAACTACCTGCTGCTTGACGAGGGACGCTGGGCGGGCCTCGCCGAGCTTGCCGACCACGCCGTCTTTCTGAGCGCGCCCGAGGCGCTGCTGCGGGAGCGCCTGGTTGCCCGCAAGGTGGCCGGCGGCTCCACGCCCGAGGAAGCCCGGGCCTGGTACGAGGCAAGCGACGGCCGCAACGTGGCCCGCGTCCTGGCCCACCACTCCCCCGCCGACCTTGAGCTCGCGCTGGGAGCTGACGGCAGCCTCACGGTTGCGTGACGGTTTTGATCACGAGCCAGAAAGCACTTCTCGCCAGCGCGGGCGTTTGCCCAGTTGGCGAGAAGTGCTTTTTAATAGTTGCGTTTTGGACGTGACGGGAACCGTCACGAACCGGACGGGCCCACGCCCAGGCCCACGAGCCCTACGCCTTGCGCATCAGCGCAGAGTACGCCACGAGGCCCACGCCCATCATGACCGCCGCCATCACGAAGGAGGCGTCATAGCTGCCTGTGGCATTTGCCACCAGCGCAAACGCAGCCGGGCCCGCGGCTCCGACCAGCTGGATCACCGGCTGCATGACGCCAAAGCTGACGGAGAACCCCTCACGGCCGTAGAGCTCCGCGCACACATTGACCGGCCAGTTGTCGGCACAGCCAACCACGATGCCAATGAGCACCAGGCTCGCAAAGACCACCACGCGCTGACCCGTGAGGTTCATCAGGGCCGCCACCAGACCAACGGCAAACGAGAGCCTGACGCCGCGGTCAACGCCGTACTTGTCGCCTATGACGCCAAACGCGAAGCTGCCCACGCAGGCGCAGACCGAGGAGATGATGAGCACCGCAGTGGCCTCGTCAAGCGAGAAGCCCACCTCCACAAGACGCGGGACCACCTGCACCATGATGCCGCCCGAGAACACCAGCTGAATGCCAAGGATCGCGGTCATGGCCAGGAACTTGGGGTCGCGCAGGAAGCCTCGCGCGGCCTCCCTTGAGGGGAGCTTGCCCTTCTCGCCCTCCCCGGAGCCGCTGGCGGCGCCGGGCTTCGCGCGGGACGGGTCAAACTCGGGCTGGACGGCGATCAGGTCCATGGTGTCGGGGGCAAGGCCGGACTGCTCGGGGCAATCCGTCACGCCGAGGGCCATGACCAGCAGCGTAATGCCGGCAACGATAGCAAACGGCACCGTGGCCCACTGGGAGCCCAGCACGCGGTAGGTCTGGGTGTACAAGACCGTGGAGAAGGACCCCAGGAGGATTCCCATGGACGTGAAGCCCTGCACCGAGCCCTTCTTGGTGGGAAACCAGTTGGTGATGAGCACGGGCACGGTGTTGTATCCCCAGGCGGAGGAGGCGGCGTTTGCGGCCACCATGGCAACCACAAACAGGCCAGCGCTTGAAGATACGCCCATGAGCAGGATGCCCACGCAGTACAGAGCGCCCCACACCAGGCAGGCACGCTTGGCGGACCCCTTGCTGCTCATGCGGCCGGCGACAAAGCCCGTGACTACATTGACCAGCGACGCGATGGACATCGACGCCGTAAGCAGCGTGGCGTTCCAGCCGCGCTCGGCCTCCATGATGCCCACCGAGACGTTCATGATGGAAGAGACCGTCCCCGTCATGAAGTAGCAGAGAAGCGAGAAGAGCAGGAGCGGCCACGCCCTGTGGTAGCGGTACCTGGCCTTTCCTTCTTCCATGCTCCACCTCCAAAACTAGGAGGGCGGGCGCGAGGGGTCCCGCACCCGCCCGAATCACCAGGACGGTTGCGCCTACTCGGCCGCGGCCTCTGAGGTCGCGGGCTTGGTGGGCTTGTAGACCTTGCCAAAGTACCAGAAGGTCACGACGACGAGAATGGCGAACATGATAACGCCAGCGGTGAACTGGCCGGTGATGCCGCCGCCGAAGGGCACCGCGGCAGCGCCCATGATCATGGGCGAGAAGGCCTGGCCCAGGGACTGCGTGGCGGTGATGATGGCCAGGTTGAAGGCCATGCCCATGGGCTCGGACGCCTCGGAGGCAAACTGGCACTCGATGGGGTTGTAGATGGAGTAGGCCAGAGACATCAGGATGGCGCCGGCGCTGACGTGGAGCATGGAGGCCGCGATGAGCATGGCGGCGCAGCCCACGGTGGAGATCACGGTGTTCACGGAGAGGGTGTGCTTCTTGAAGATCTTCTTCCACGGGAAGACGAGGAAGCCGCCGACCATGCCCGCGATGTTGTAGAGGGACGCGGCGTTGCCGGCCTCGACCGTTCCGCCCAGGCCGCGCTCGGCAATGAGCATGGCCTCGTTGGAGTTGAAGAGCTGGGTGAGGGCAAAGTAGAAGAAGCCGATGGCACCGATGGCCAGGACCTCCTTGGGGACCTTGATGTGGTTGCCCTTGGTGGGCTTGGCCTCCTTGTTGCCCTTGGGCATGCAGATGAGCTCCAGGATGAGCATGGGGACCATGACCAGGTAGGCAAGGTAGGCGTTGTACCACTGCTGGGCGCCGAGGTTGGCGGCCACCATGGTGAAGAGGATGCCGCCGATGCCCACGAAGACCGAGAAGAGGCCAAAGGCGGTGCCGCGCAGGTCTCCCTCAAACTCGTCGGTCACCAGGGCGCCGGTGCCGTTCTGCACGCCGCCCATGGCAAAGCCGGAGCAGCAGGCGGCAACGATGAGCCAGGCAAAGTTGTCGTGGAAGAAGTACGGCAGGATGCCGCCGACGATGAAGATGCAGGTGGAGATGATGATGCTGGTCTTGCGGTAGAGCTTGTGGGAGAGGCCCGCAAAGATGAAGTTGGACGCGATGGCCAGGATGGACGGAATGGAGACGATCATCTGGACCATGGCCATGGGCACGTCGGGGAAGGCCTGGGCAACGGCGGCCAGAATTGAGACGGGAATCAGGATTCCCATGATGTTCATGCTTGCGGCGTAGATGCCGATCAAGCTCTTGATCTGCTTGCCAGTCATGGAAGCTGCTCCTTAGTGGAAGACATGGGTCGGCGGGGCCTACTGCTCCTCGGCGATCATCTTGGCGAGGTCGTTCAGGGTGGCGTAGTGGCCGTACTCGGCAAGCGGGACCACAACGTCAAAGTCGTTCTCGATCATGGCGGTCATGCCCATGACGTCCAGGGACTTGGTGCCGAGGTCGTTGGGGATGCTCGTCTCGCCAGACAGGGTGTCGGCGTCCTTCATGTAGACCTTGGAGGCGCTCTCGATGAGCTTGGCGAGGATCTCTTCCTGGGTCATTTGTTTCTCCTTTGACAAGCCCCCGCAGGGGCGCGATTTTGGACGAGAAGCGCGGCGGCGCGGCGGTTGCTTGGGAGGGCACCGCGCCGCCGCTTGGAGAGGGGACTAGTCAGCGAGGGCTTCCTCGTCGACCTCGAACATCAGGGTGGTGTAGCCATCCATCTGGATGAACTTGGGGTGAACCGGAACGGGCAGCTTGCCGCGGATCTTTTTGGCGTTCTTGGCGTCCACGCCAAAGATGGTGGAGTTGAAGCTGCAGCCCTCCTCCAGCTCGACCTCGCCAAAGCAGTACGGTCCGATGGCGGCAAGGGTGTTGTTGGCGTTCAGGGCAACCGGGGTAATGACGCTCTTAAGGACGCCCCTGCCAGAGACGGTGGTCCACTCGGTATCGTGGTAGCCGCAGGCGTTGCAGGCGTAGTGGGGCGGGAACTCAATGGCGCCGCACTCCTTGCACTTGCGGGCATAGATGACGCCCTCGGCGAGGCCGTCGTAGAACTTCTTAACGTTGCGCTCAAGCTTCATGTGAGGACCCCTTAGTCGACGGTGCGCAGGATGGAGATGCGGACGTTCTGGCCGCCGCCGAAGCCACGCAGCATGGTGGTCTTGGGCAGCTTCTTGACCTGGTGCTCGCCAGCCTGGCCACGCATCTGCAGGACGGCCTCGTAGACGTCGGCCATGCCGGAGGCGCCAAAGGCGTGGCCGTAGGAGGTGCGGCCGCCGTTGGTGTTGATGGGCTTGTCGCCGTCAAAGGCAGTGCGGCCCTCCATGACGTACTTCCAGCCCTCGCCCTTGGGCAGGTAGCCAACCTCCTCGGCGGCCAGCAGCTGGGAGGAGAGGATGAAGTCGTTGATGAGGAGCAGGTCCAGGTCCTCGGGCTTCACGCCGGTGGTCTCGTAGACCTGGCGGGCGGCCTCGGCCGTGGCCTTCTTCTCGAGGTGGGGGACCATGGACTCAAGGCAGGACGCGCCGATGCCCAAGACCTCGATGGGCTTCTGCTTGAACTTGCTGGCCATCTCGGTCGGGCAGACAATGCAGCAGGCGGCACCGTCGGCGGACGGGGCGTTGCCGGTCACGCGCAGGTACTGGGTGGTCTTGGGGTTGAACGGGGAGCGCAGGTACTCCATGGGGTCGTCGTAGCCGCGGGCCCTGGCGATCTCCTCGAAGGGGGTGCGCTCGAGGGCCAGCGGGTTGAGGTGGGCGGCGCGACGGCCCTGGTAGGACATCATGTTGAGGACGTCGTCAACCTGACGGTCGGTCAGGCCGTTCTCCACGCGGTACATGTCGATCCAGTCGTCCTGGCCGATGTTGCCGCCGCCGAGAGCACGGGTGTAGGAGCGGTCAATGATGGAGTCCAGGTCGGGCCAGATGTCCTCGGTGGTCATGGGACGGCGGAAGCAGGCCGGCTTCTTGCCGTCGGGAAGACCGGTGGCCATCTCGACGCCACCAGAGAGCACGATGTCGTAGGCGCCGGAGGCAACGGCGAGAACCGCCTGCTCAAGGGCAACGTAGCCGGTGCAGCAGGCCTCGGAGTGGTGGACGGAGCCGCGGCCGCGCATGCCAAACCACTCGGCCACCTGCATGTTGGGAGTGACGGCGTTGTTGAACATCTTGGGGTTGGCGGAGCCGTGGTAGAAGTAGTCCACGTCGCGCGGCTCGAGGCCGGCGTCCTCCATGGCGGCCAGGGCGGCATAGCCAAAGCAGTCGCCCTCGGTGAGGCCAAGCAGGTCGGGGTCGTCGTTGATGTTCATGAAGGGGGTAGCGCCAATGCCGATGATGGAGACGCTTCGGCTGAGCTTACCAAGCTTTCCAGGGACCATCAGACCTTCTTTCTCTTAACTGACGCGTTGCTGCGCCTTGTTGACAATTCAGACTTTACGCAGGTCAGAGCAGGTAACAAACACCAGCGGAGGCATGTGTGTCGCAAGGTGCGCAACACTTGGCCCCCTTTTGTAGCGCAGCCGAGAAACCCCTCCGCTAGTCGGAGAAGCCGGCGAAGATGGGTACGCCGGTGTAGGTCTTGAGCTCCTCCGTGCCGCTTAGCACGCGCAGGGCGCCGGCCGCCATGGCCTCCATCTCAAACTCGCCCGGGTAGGCGGTGACGGGGGCAATCCAGCCGCAGCGCTCGCGGATGGCGTCCACCAGGCGCGGCTCAAAGACCAGGCCTCCGCCCAGAAGGATTCCGTCCACGTGGCCACCGAGAACCGCCGCCATGGCGCCAATCTCCTTGCAGACCTGATAGACCATGGCGTCCCAGGCGCGCTTTGCGCCCGCGTCGCCCGCATCGGCGCGCTTGATGATCTCTATGGCATCGGAGGTGCCCACCAGGCTCTCGAATCCGCCCGTCTTCATGCAGAGGCGGCGCGTCTCGGCAACGCTGTGACCTGCCTCCAGGTAGTCCAGGACCTCAACCACGGGCACGGCACCGGCGCGGGTGGGGGCCATGGGGCCCTCGCCACCCACGATGTCGTTGCCGTCGATCATGCGGCCGTGGTTGTGGGCGCTGATGGAGATGCCGCCGCCGATGTGGCAGACGACGAAGTCGCAGTCCTCGTAAGAGCGGCCAAGCGTTGCCGCGTGGCGAATGGCCGTCTCCTTGAGGTTGAGCGCGTGCAGGTGCACGTGACGATAGACGCCCTTGACGCCGGTCATCCTGGCGGCCCCGCAGAGCTCGTCGGTGTCGGGCGGGTTGACCACAAAGGCGCGGCCGCCGTTGGCCTCGGCAAAGCGGCGGGCCAGCGTGGGGCCGAGGTTGGCCGGATGCGTCACGCCATTGGCCCCGCCGATGGAGTGCTCGAGGATGAGGTCGGTGACCTCGTAGACGCCACCCTCCACTGGCAAAAGACCGCCGCCGCGGCCAACGAAGGCCTCCACGCCCGCAAGGTCCACGCCCTCCTCGGCGAGAATGTCGGAGATGGCCTGGGCGCGAAACGGCAGCTGTTCGGCCAGCGTGGAGAACTGCGCCAGCTCCTCCGAGCTGTGGCGGACGGTCTTGGAGAAGACGCACTTCTCGCCGTCGAACAGGGCAACCTTGGTGGAGGTGGAGCCAGGGTTGATTGCGAAGACGCGCATGGCTACTCACCGTCCTTTGCGGACGCGGCGGCCTCGGCGGCCTTTGCGGCATCGGCTGCGGCCGCGCGGATGACGAGCATGGCAACGTTGCCCAGCATCTCCTGGACGGGTGCCGAGCGCGAGAAGTCACAGACCGGAGCGGCAAAGCCCTGCAGCACCGGGCCGTAGGCGTTGGCGCGGCCAAAGATCTGGACCATCTTCACGCCGATGTTGCCCGCGTGCAGGTTGGGGAAGATGAGGACGTTGGCGCGGCCGGCCACCTCACTGGCCTCCTTGACCTTGTGGGCGGCCACGGCCGGGATGATGGCGGCGTCAAACTGGAGCTCTCCGTCGCACTTGATGTCCGGGCGCAGCTCGTGGACGCACTCCACGGCCTCGCGGATGACGTCGATGCTCTCGTGACGGGCAGAGCCCTTGGTGGAGAAGGCCAGCAGGGCCACGCGCGGCTCCCAGCCAAGCAGGGAGGACGCCGTGTCTGCGGAGGCAATGGCAATGCCTGCGAGCTCCTCGGCCGTGGGCTGGGCCGTGATGGCGCAGTCTGCCAGGCCAAGCATGGTGCCCTCCGGGCCGTCAAAGCCCGGGATGTCGGCAATGCCCAGGCTGGAGGGGGACCTCACGCCCTCGGCCAGGCCCACGATGCCCATGGCGGCCTGGATGACGTCGCCCGTGGGGCACTCCTTGCCAGCTGCCACGCAGTCCACGCGGCCGAGCTTGAGCAGGAGCATGGAGCACAGCAGCGGGTCCTTGGCGCGGCGCGTGCAGGCCTTGCGGCTAAAGTTGTCAAAGCGCGAGAGGTACTCGTCAACCAGGGACTCGACGGCGTCCTCGTCGGCGTTGTCAAAGCACTCGAAGGCAAACTCCGGCACGCCGGCGCTGGCGGCAAGGTTTCTAACCTCGCCCTCGTTGCCAATCAGGACGGGCGTGCCCAGCCCCTCGGCGCCAATCCTCTGCGCCAGGGCCACCACGTCCGCACTTGCGGACTCGGGCAGGCAGACCCTCTTGGGCGTCCTCTTGGCTCTCTCGATGATGCCGGTGAAGAAGTCGTTCGGCATGATTTGCTTCCCTTCGACATGGGTTTCTCGCCGGAAATGCCGGCCAAGTCGAAGGTACGTTCGCGAGCCGCGCGCTCACAGAGCAGCGGCGGCGCATGCGTTTGAGGTGGCGCTACATTATGGCGCCGGTTGTAGCGCCTGGTGTCAGCCTAGTCCGAGAAGAGCTTTCCCAGCTTGGCAAGCATCTGCACCTGGAGCCCGTAGTACTCCTCGGGGCTCATCTCGGGGTGGTCGCGCAGCCAGTAGTCGATGGTCCTGAACAGGCCGGCCTTGATGAACTCGATCATGAAGTCGCCGTAGGGCTGATGGCGCAGGTGGTCGCCCGCAGTCTCGAAGAACTGCTCGGAGATGAGGTTTGCGGCCTTCTTGGCAAAGCTCGGGTCGCCGTTGTAGCCGGTGGCGGCCAGGATGAAGGGCGCGTACTCCTTGAGGATCTGTGCGCGGGCGAGGTCGCTCTGGCGCGGCTTCATGGGAGCGGAGCTGGAATCGTACTTGTCCAGGGAGCTGACGCGCTTGATGGCGGCAAGAAGCTCGTCGCCGGTCTTCTTGAGGACGTCGTCCACTGAGTCGTAGTAGCGGTAAAACGTGGAGCGGGCTATGCCGCAGGCGGAGCAGACCTCTGTGATGGTGATGTCCGTGACCGGTTTGGTCTCCATGGCGTCCACGACCGCCTTCTGGATGACCTTCCTGGTTGCCGCCGCGTCCGCCATGCGTGCCCTCCCTCTTCCCGACGTCTCCAACGCCGGAAGTCTAGCACACGGGCGCCGACGCACCGATGGAGCGCCCTTGCGTGACGGTTTTGGTCACGAGCCAGAAAGCACTTCTCGCCGGCACGGGCGTTTGCCCAGTTGGCGAGAAGCGCTTTTTAATAGTTGCGTATTAGACGTGACGAAAGTTGTCACACAATAACAGCGACAATTCCGCGCCGTCCCTCCATACGACTCCCGTTTGGCGAGAATTGCCGTCCGCTGGCGGGACATATGGTTGGAGCCTGGGCCTTCGGGGCATTCTCTGCCCCACCGCAAGACAGAGGGGAAGGCCCGTGCACACCGTTCTGAGCCACAATTCTGCACTCGAGATGCTCCGTTCCGTGCCACCGCAGACGGGGCTGCTCGCAACGCGAGACACGCCTCTTGAGGTGAGCCAGACCAGCTCAAGCCTCAAGCGGCTTAGGTCCCTTATGCCGTCTATGGCCGCAGTGCGACAGCGCCCCGTCCACATCCTCGTGAGCCCCACTTGCAGACGAGGATTCCACGAGGAAGTTCGCATCCACCAGACCCATCACCCGCGCATTCCTGCGGGGCTGTTGCTTGAGGTCAGCGACGACCTTCTATGCTGTGGTCCAGAGCTGACCTTTCTCCAGATGGCGGGAGAGACCTCCCTGATAGGCGCCTCGGTCCTTGGCTTCGAGCTCTGCGGGGCGTACGCGCACTTCTCGCAAATGATCTCCGGCTTCTACGACCGCCCCGCGCTGACCTCAAAGGTCAGAATCTCAGAGGCGCTCGCAAAGCTGCCTGGTGCCCGCGGCACCAGGCGCGCCAAGGAGGCCCTCGCATTGGTTTTGGACGGCTCGAGGTCTCCCATGGAGACCGTCCTTGCTGGAGCCCTTTCCTTTCCGACCTGCCTGGGAGGGTGTGCCTTCGAGCAGCCGCGTCTCAACTACCAGGTCATACTTGACCAGGCGGCCGCCGGGGTGGCTGGCGTCTCTCGCTGCTATCTTGACCTTGCCTGGCCCGCCCAAAAGCGCGCCCTGGAATATGACGGGGCCGCATGGCACACCGATGCCCGCGCAGACCGCCGCCGGCGCGAGGCCCTGGCCCACATGGGTTGGACCGTTAACGTCATTGACCTGGGAGACATCTCCAGCATCGCTTCCCTCGCGGGCACCGTGAGGCTCATCCAAGATTGCATTCCGCGCGAATCGGATGAGCCCATTGACCTGGGAAACCTCAAAGACCTACTCAACAGGCTACTCAAGGCCACGCGCTTTGGGCTCGGAGCCAACGCCGCCCTATTTGGCGTCCCCGTCAAGAAGGGCCTCATCAACGTGCATCTCTGACGGCAGCCTCACGGTTGCGTGACGGTTTTGCTCACGAGCCAGAAAGCACTTCTCGCCGGCACGGGCGTTTGCCCAGTTGACGAGAAGCGCTTTCAAACAGTTGCGTTTTGGACGTGACGGAAACCGTCACACAAAAGGACCCCGGGGCGTGGGCCTCGGGGTCCTGATGACGCGCTGCAGCTACTGGCGAGAAGACCTTAGATCTGGCCCTCGGCGGCAGCCTTGGTGATGCTGGCGGCGGCCTTCTTGCCGGCGCCCATGGCCAGGATGACCGTGGCGGCGCCCGTCACGATGTCACCGCCGGCCCAGATGCGGGGATCGGTGGTCTGGCCGGTCTCCTCGTCGGCGACGA
>ERZ1034865.697-NODE-697-length-18775-cov-10.827831_pt1 | contig 18775 bp, 40 predicted proteins | sample MGYA00520632_ERZ1034865 | MGnify/ENA primary metagenome ERZ1034865 (study PRJEB33766, sample SAMN09781738) | gut metagenome | biome: gut microbiome | host: Homo sapiens | place: Madagascar | study: EMG produced TPA metagenomics assembly of the PRJNA485056 data...
ATATAATCATAAAGCAGAGAGAAAAAAACAAAAAAAGTTCGCAGGTGCGAACAAGGAGCTGGAAAATGACTAAAACTGAAAAGCTGAAGATTGATGAAATGAGGGCGCAGAGAAAAGCAAGATGTCTTGATTATTACGTATCTTGCTTGATTCATCTTGATTACGTGAAGGATGAAAAAGGTCTTTGTGATTTTCAGAAAGTGATGATTGATTTGGCTGAGAATTCATTGATTTCTTCAATGGAAAAAGACGGTTTGCTGAGATTCTTTTATTCTGCTTATCTTGAAAGGTTTAATTTTGTGAAGCAGAACATTGAAAATAAAGGAAAGATATTCAATTTCCGTATGAAATATTTTGTAGAATTTTTATCACTTGTTAAGTAATCAATGAGGAACAATATGACAGCGAGTAAAAGTTATGAATAAGAAAAGAATTGCAAGTCTATTGTGATAAAAGGTTCTTCATGTGTTTCTGACTTCATGGCATCGCAAGTTGTAGAGCTGAAATGCCTTGTTCCTGACAGGCTCAAGGCTGATGTCGAAAAAATAAATCTGTATTGCAATGTTTCCGTTTCTGGCCACATCGAGACATGGAGCAAGCCATGCGGAAATGGAACAATGAGACAGAAAAATATGTTCATTGTTGATTATATTTTTGATATTAAGAAAAAAAATAGCATATTATAGTAGGAGGAAATGCTATGATTTATCATGTTGATTTTACTGTTACTGGAAGTCTTTGCGTCGATGCTGACAGTGAGTCTGATGCAAAGAAGAAAGTTGAGAGCATAGCTAATTTCGAGCTTGCCGAGCATATCGACAATGTTAAGGTTGATGATGTCTATGACATTTAACTTATAATTCATTGGAGGAAAATATGATTTACAGTTTTGAGCCGTTCGGCTATGAAGGCTCTCTGGTCGATGTCGAGGCTGACATCAGGGACGGAATTCCGGCAGTTGATATTGTCGGAATTGCAGACAGCGCGGTAAGGAAATCACGAGAGAGGACAAGATCCGCGATAAAAAACAGCGGCTTCGAGTTTCCGCAGAAAAGGGTTCTTCTTTCTCTGAGTCCGGCAGACCTGAGAAAAAACTCCGCCATACATGACCTTGCAATATCCCTTGCGGTTCTCTGCTCGGCTTACAGGAAAGAGCCGGTTGAAAAGACCCTTGCGCTTGGAGAGGTTAGTCTTGACGGAACTCTCCGCCCCTGCAACGGAATGTATGCCGCAATGCAGAGCGCATTGAGGAGCGGAATCACAAGAACTGTTCTGCCGGAAGGTGCTGACAATCCGCCTAAAGGAATGAAAGCGTTCTATGCGAAAAACCTGAAAGAAGCGTTCTGTATTCTTACTGACTTTGACAAGGTTTCAGAAGATGACAAAAGCGATGTTTCCGGCAGTTCCGTGGAATTTTCTGAGCTGGATGACGGAGAAAGTCCTGACGATGTGTTTCTTCCCAATTGCGATGAAAATACAGTAAAGGCTGTTGTAGCCGCCGTTGCAGGAAGGCATCATCTGCTCATGTGGGGTGCTCCCGGATGCGGAAAGTCAAATGCCGCAATGTCTATGCGCAAGATAACGCCTCTTCCGACTTACGATGAATTTCAGAGCGTGAAGCGAATTTACAGCTTAGCCGGATTGCTTCAAAAAGACAGAAAGTTTGTTCCGTTCCGTGTCCCTCACACGACCGCGACAATCGAAGAAATCTGCGGAGGCGGCGTGAACTGCCGTCCCGGTGAAATATCTCTTGCCCATAACGGAGTTCTTTTCCTTGACGAGGCGGCGGAGTTCCGGACAAGCGTTCTTCAAATGCTTAGAGTTCCTACAGAAACAAGAAATATAACCTTGTGCCGCGCCGGACGGTCAACAGTCTATCCTGCCGACTTCCAGCTTGTCATGGCTACAAATCCGTGTCCGTGCGGAAATTACGGCTCTGAAAAGAGGCTTTGTCTCTGCTCATCAAAAAGCGTTGAAATATTCTGGAAGAAATTCTGCGCGCCGTTGCTGAACAGAATGCAGATTTCTGTCAGGGTTGATTCACCTGAAACTGACGATGCAAAATCCAAGATGACAATAAGGCAGGCAAGGGAGATTGTCGCCGGAGCTGTGAGAAGGCAGAGAGAGCGCGGGGAAATGAACGGAACAGCATCCTTGTCGTCTATTGAAGGACGCTTTGATGAAATTGCAGAACCTGATGCAAAATCCAGCCTGTCATCTGTTTCAGAAAGTTTCTCAGAGCTTGAAATTCTTTCATTAAAAAGAATAGCGCTTACGCTTGCCGACATTGACGGAAATGACAATGTTATTCGGAAGCATATCGACGGTGCGGCTGCTCTTCACCGGAGTACACCTGCACAGATATAAATGAACGGCGGACGCAAGTCCGCCCCAGGAGGAAAAAATGAACTGCATGAACAATCTGATTATCGAGGGAAATGTTACTGAAAAGCCTAAGCTTGAGACATCAATCGGCGGAACAGAAGTCTGCTCCGTTAATATAGTGGTTTCCAGAAGCTACAGGAACAGTGCTGGTGATTTGGAGAATGAAGTCTCATACTTCGATATAATCACCTATGGAAAAATGGCTGTTATTTGCTCAACCTACTGCGAGAAAGGAAGAGGAATCCGTGTAGTCGGGAGACTCAGACAGGAAAAATGGACTGATGACAACGGCGGAAAACATTCAAAGGTGGTGATTGTGGCTGAACATATTGAGTTCAAGCCGCTTATAAAAAAGACAGAAGAAGAAAAGTAGTAGAAAATGGCTGAAAAAAGAATGTTCACGAAGTCGATAGTGCTGAGCGATGATTTCCTTGATATGCCGATGAGCGCAAGATGCCTCTATTTCACCCTTGGAATGCTTGCCGATGATGACGGCTTCATCAACTCCCCGAAGGCGATAATGAGGCAGTGCGGGGCTAGCCTTGACGACATGAGAATCCTCATCGCAAAGAAGTACCTGCTTGAGTTCGATACCGGGGTTATCGTAATAACGCATTGGAGGCTGAACAACTATCTACGCAGAGACCGCTACACGCATACATCGTGCGTAAGCGAGCTTGAGCAGATAGCGACCGACAAGAGCGGGGCGTACTTCAAGATAGACGAGGCGGAAGCTCTTACCGGCGGAAAAAATGCCGATGACGCTTTGGCTGAAATTCCTGAATCTGTCCCGGCGGAAATTCCAGAGGCGAAAGAGAAAAAGGAGCATGAAGCCTTGGCGGAGACTTCGGAGGCGGAAAGGAAGCCGGAGAAAGAGCCTTATCCGGAAAAGAAGAAGCCCCTTGCCGAGCGCGAGCCTCTGAACGACATCGAGCGTGTCGAGAAGGCTTATCTTCGGAACTACAGCCAGCTCCACGGTCTTGGGATAATCCGCATGGAGAGGCCGATCATCAACTGGGCTGCAAGCCGGAAGATGACAAAGGATGCCATCAGGAAGTACGGTGTCGGAGTTGTGCTTGAGGCTGTAAGGAAGAGCATGAACAGCCGGTTCTGCATTACCAAGGGGTACACGCTGACAACGATACTGTCGGCGGGCGTGCTTGCAGGACTTGTCAACGTGGAGAAGCCGCCTGGCAGGACACCGCTTGCGGACGCTGTTAGCGATGACAGCTTAAAGAACATCACTTTCTAGAAGGCTTGGAAATGACTGTGATAGAAACAAAAAACAGGAAAACAACAGAAAACGGAATCGACTTCCAGTCCATGATTCCAAGCCCTGCAAGCGACCGCGAGGTTGAGCTTTACGAGATGAAGCGCACTGAGGAGCTTGAGAGGCAGCGCAGGACAAGGCTTCTTGAGCATTACAGGAGCGATGACAGCGGTGTTGGAATGAAGTTCTGGGACATGGAGCTTTCGGACTTCATGGCTGACACGCCGGAAAAAAAATCCGCGCTTGAGGCTGTGAAGAGATTCATAGCCGAGCCGGGGAACCGTATAATGCTTTTCTGCGGAAGCTACGGAACAGGAAAGACGATGCTTGAGAGCCTCTGCGTAAGGGAACTTGGGGGCTGCTACATAACGGCGTTCAGGCTCTGCACGGAGTTCGCGAGCGGTTCTGACTTCAAGTCCAAACGGAGTAAATTGCAGGTGCTTGACTTCTACAGTCGGCTTCCATTCCTTGCTATTGATGAGCTTGAGGACGCCTGGGATGTCCTTGCACTCCGCAACATAGTAATGGAACGCTATGAGAACGGGCTTCCGACCGTCCTTGCCACGAACATGGGAAAAGCCGAAACGGTGAAATTCCTAGGCGCGAAGATGTTCGACAGGCTGAACGAGGTCTGCACAAGCATAGAGATGGGTTGGGAAAGCTACAGGAGAAAACTTAGAAAGGAGCTTGTATGAATGATGAGATGAAAAAGAAACTGGATAAGGCGGCGGAGCTTATCAAAGACAGCCCGCTTCCAGCCCGCGAGGTGATGAACAAAGTCGGCATTCCATTTTCACAGAATGCAAAGGAACGTCTACTCTACCGGCTTAGCGCAAAATATCCGGTCTACGAGGATGACAACGGCAGAATCGTAATACTGCGGAGGAAAGTATGATTGTAACGCTTGAAAAGGAAGTTGAAGAGCCGTTCGACTACAAGGGGCTTTTCCTGATATGGCTTACCGTTCTAACTGACTACGATGTGAGCGTGGACATGGACATTGAGACATGGCGCGCCGTATATGACTGCAAGGAAAAAAAAGTATGGTACGAGATAACCAACATCGAGGGATACGACTTCGAGAACAATCCGTACACACTGCCGGGGGAAAGGCAGAAATACCTTGTAAAGTCATTTGACGATGACACATTGAAGGCTCTACAGTCTTTCGCCGAAGCCCACTCCGGGCATATGGACGATGAGATAATAGAGGAAGTGAGGAGGTCGGCATGATTTCAGGCGTGAACTTCAATGCGGAAAGAAATACATTGAAAGCCTTAGACAGCGGATTCATTCGCTTGAAACTGAAAACGCAAGTTTCAGAGAAGAAAACAAAAAGCTACGACAGCAGTTTTTTGAATTGAAATCCAAAATAGTAGATTTAATCTACAACGATGAGAATTGTTTGGATAAAACAATTGAACTGCTTGATGATTTCGAGTGCGAGCTGGAGGAAGATTAAGAATGAACTTGAATGAGATTGCAAAGGCAAGCTATGAAACCGCAAGGAAGCGGCAGGAAAACGGCGCGAATATATCCGTTAAGACAAGGGATATGCTCAAGCACTGCGCAACGGAAGTTGTTGAGGCAATGGAAGCGTACACAAGAATGGACTGCTATCCGCAGCTGAACAAGCCTGAGCAGGAAATTTTCAAAGACCATTTCGCCTCCGAGCTTGCGGACATAATCTCTTGCGCCGCAATAATCGCCCATGCCGAGGGAATCGACCTTGACAAGGCGGTAGCGGATTGCCTTGAGAAGAACAGAAAAAGAGCAGAAGGCAGGGGAGACAAGAAATGACTGAAAGACAGAAAATAATGGATAGCCGGAAAAGCTACATACTTGCGAACGCCAAGAGCAAGACGCTTGGCGAGATAGCGCAGGCACTCTCCATAAGCCAGATGACGGCAAGAGGCATATACGAGCGGATGGGGCTTCCAGTGCTCAGTAACTGCGGAAGAAGAAAAGAGGCTCTGAAAAACTGCATACTTCTTTCGCACAAGGAAAAGTCAATCAGCGAGATTGCAGACGAATGCGGCTTTTCCTATGTGACCGTAGCTAGGGCTTGCAGAGAGCTTGGAGTGAAGCCTTTCAGACCGAAAACCGGCAGAAAAAAAACAACAGCCTCAAGGGACGAGATGATAGAGTGCCTTGCAAGGAACGGATTCACTTATGAGAGTATCGGGGACGCGTTCGGCGTAACCCGGCAGAGAATAGAGCAGATTATAAACGGAGGAAGAAAATGACAGAGGCTGACGGAAAGAAGAAAAAAGGAGCAAAGGAGTACTCGCTTTTTGCGCAGGGGATAGCGGCGGTATGGATAGGGGGCTGGTCTGCACTCAAGTTCGCCAAGATAATAGCGAGCGGAAACTTCGCATTGCTTGAGATTACGGAGATAATATTCTCCGCATTCTCAATAGCGGCGTGCTTTACGCCTGTGTATTTCTCAATTGCCATGGACAAGATAAAGTCCATAAAGTTCGGGGATTCCGCAGGAGGAAAAAATGAAGGCGTTTAGAAAGACAGAAAAGACGTACTCCGTATGCGTCTTCTGCGGGCGCAGGTTCAACATCGTTGACACGAGGAATCTTGCAGGCAAGAGATGTCCGTACTGCTATTTTGGCAAGGTGGAGAAGAATGTCTAGTGCAATAAAAAGCTTAATGGGTAAACTGTCTTTGTTTTTTAACCGCAAAGATAAAAAGAGGCGTTTCCATATCCTGCACTATGAGATGTGGGACTATATCGCAGGGGAGCTTGAGAAAGCCAAGCCGAGAGACTTGAGAGCGTCAAATTTTGTTGACAGCCTGAAAGAGTCTTTTTGCAGGGTAAATTCAAAAAATGAATCAATTTTATACGACTGCTATTTATGCGACTTTTATTCGCGATGTTCAGAATGCCCTTTGTTCAGAAAGTATAAAATGTTTTGCTACGAGGACAATTCTTTATATACGATTGCAAAAAGCACGTGGCATTCAAGAAAAGAGAGAGTTGAAGCCGCAAGGAAAATAAGGGACTGCATAAGGAGATAGTTATGAAATTTGAGAATACAGAAGTTTTTAATTTTGAGGGCGCATTGCGTGGAATGCGCAACCCCATGAACAGCTGGGTTCAGACAGAAGAACAAAGAGATTTTCTACTTGAAAAACTGAATAATAAGTATGTTAAGTATTTAAGGAGCAATAAATGAGACTAGCTTGTGGAAGTTGTGATTGTGAAATGACAGATAAAGAAATTAAAGAATTAGCTAGAGAATACATAGACAGTTGTACTAAAATATTAAGAATGATTTTATAGACCTTTTTGTTGCAGGATATATGAAATGTTTGGAGTTAAATACTGTGTGGCATAAACTTGATTGGAAACAAGATTATCCAAAATTAGACAGGCTTGTAAGAGTAAGAACTCAAAATGGAGAAGAATATATCTGTGAAACTTATGCTTATCAGCCTACAGAAGATGAAACTGGATATGGAACTATCATTACTCAGTTTGAAGAGTTAAACGGAGATTGGGTAGATGATAACGAAATTGAATATTGGTGCTATATTGAACCATTTAAGGAGTAACTATGTTTGAGAAAGAAGCAAAAAGAAATTTTGACGAGCTTGATGATAGAGGTGTTGGCGATGACTGGAGTATTGAAGAATCGTATGTAAACGGTTTTTCTAACGGTGCAGAGTTCGGCTACAACAAGGCCAATGAATGGCACGAACAAGACGTTGCTGATATTTATGATTCAATCTCAACAGACTGGAGTGTTAAGCATTATCTTTGCATTATGAAGGATAAAAGTCGAGTTACGGCAATAGGGAATTGCGATGAAGGTTGCAACGGAGAAGTAAGCGTAAACTTGTTCTTTGATCATGATGATGAGAAATATTACATGGATGATATAGTGTGGTGGAAAGAAATTGTACCCCCAAAGGAGATTGAAAAATGACAGATGATGAGCTTGAACTGAAAGCGGAGATGTATGAAATTCACGTTTGTGGTATACACGCAAATTCAAAGTTGCGGAAGGCATACAAAGACGGCTATGAGGAGGGCAGACGGATAGAATCCGATTTGATATTTGAAAGCTGGTGCAAAGACCCGTCATCACCTTGCGGGTTTCTATTAGAGTGTGAAGCTGAAATAGAAGCCTTAAAAAATACCATTGAGAAAATGAAGAACTGCGAAAACTGCGCCAATTTCGTTGAATATGCCACTTGCGCCCCTATGGACGGCAAGACTAGATTAAATGAAAGTCCTTTGCAAAAAGTCAAAGGTTGCAGGCTTTGCGGCGAATGCAAGGACAAGAATCTATGGAGGATTAAGCCATGAAGGCATGGTGGAATTTTATAGACGAGCACAACTTTACAAATGAAAACACTCCGAGTGATGAGTACATTCAGATGGAAATGGCTTTTCTTGCCGGAATGAAGAGCCAGAGCGGAAGAATAGGAAGGCTTGCATCGGGCAAGAGGCGGCTTGAAATAGAAAACGAGGCGTTCCGCCTTTCAGAGAAAGAAGCCGTTGAAATCATCTCCGACTTGAAGCGCAGACTTTCAAAAGCTGAAAAAGAGCTTGAGACTAAGAAGGCTGATGTAAGAATGATTAGGGGACTGTACGACAAGAGCAAGAAAAACGTTGACGGCTTTAAGAAGCTGTTTGATGATGTGTTCCATATCAAGGCTGACGAAGCCACGGAAGAGCTTGCAAAAAAATGCGAGTGTTTGAAATGCTGTAAAAACTGCAAGTATGCAAGGTTTGACTATGAAGATAATTTTTGCAAACTTCTTGTAACTTTTGAGTGCAGGAATTTTGACAAATGGGAGATTAATGAATGATTTTAATGAAACTTTCAGAATACGATGAGATAAAAGGCGAAATTTTCGACAAGTCTGTGTATGCGATACACCTAGCAGATGTAAAAGAGGTTTGAAATGACAGAAGAACAGAGACATCAGATAAAATCAGCGTTGCTTCAATGTGCAAAAGAAAATGAGAACAGAACCTATGCAACTTTTCACATTGTCGTCAGCAGTATCTGCCGGAGTGCTAAGGAAAGGATTGAGGAACTAGAAAAGCAGGTCGAGCAGATGAAGAACTGTACCAACTGTGCGTATTATAAAACTCGTATCGACAAGTGCCGAGAGTGTGATTATGGAAGTGAATGGAGGCTTAAAAGAAAAGATGTAATAAAAGAGCCTGAGAATTTTCCAGTTGTCGGGGGAGATAAGTGAAAAGGAGATTGCCGAATTTATTTTGGGCAAGATAAAAAATACTGATGATTAGAATCCACGGTTTTCAAATATTAGAGAGGTAAAATAAATGGGTGCAGAATTAAGCATAGATGAAATGATTGTAGCAACAATCAACAGTTCCAATTATAATCAAGATGGCTTGTAAGTTTGAAGATTGGCAATACAAAAAAAATATAAAAAAGAGCAATTTAGAGCGTAAACAAGAAATGAAATTGAAAAATGAAAGATAAAGATGTTAAGCGTCTTGAAATTTTTGGAATAAGCTATGAAGTAAAATTTCTTGAGCCGAATAACCGAGAAGATGATTTTATGGGCAGGCAAGACCCTCAAATGTAGGAGATTGGAAAATGGATTTTCTTTTTAGAATAGGTTTGGCGGTTGCATACATTTTAATGGCTTATTTCACCGCTTGGCTTGCGAGCGTTGTCGGCGATGATGAGCTTGACAGGCAGAGCTTTTCAATCAGCCTCTGCACCTGGTGGCTGGTGCTTCCAGTTGTTGCCGCCGTCTGCATCATAGACTTTTTTTCAAAGCTGATTTCGGGGCGATTATGAAGAAATTCTATATCAGGCTAAAGACTAGGGAGATACGCAAAGTCATAGCCTCATCAGAAGAAGATGCGTTAAATAAGACCTGCGAATCGTTCGGAAAGGAAAACGTCATCGGGCTTGCGGACATGGGCAAGCCCCTGACCAGTGCCGAGCGCAAGGAAGCCGCGGATATTTTCAGGAAGATGTTTAACTGCTGAATTCAGACAGTTTTTTTATCTCTTCCAGTTTGGAGCGGAGCGCTGAATTCTCATTCTCGCTCTTGCTTTCTCTCCGTGACTCAAGGCTCTTCTCAAGGCGGAAATTTTTTATGTCGATATGCTTCTTCAGGTTTTCCGCTAGTTTTGCTTGCTTGTCTTTCGTATCGCTTTTAGGCGTGTATTCCACTCCAGTGATAAGGTAGTCAAGAGAACATTCAAAGTAATCCGCCATGTCGATAAGCTGCTTGAGATTCGGATTTACATTATGCGTTCTTTGATTCTGTACGGCTTTTGGTCCGAGTCCTATTTTCATAGAGAAATCCTGTATTGTTATGTAGTTCAATTTGCAGAGATACTTTACCCTGTTCCAGAAGTCGTTGATGTTGAAATTTTCCATGCCACAAGTGTAGCACATGGCGGAAAAAAAATCAATAAAAAAAACTAAAAAAAACTTGACAAAAAAGTAAAAAAGATATAAAATATAATCATAAAGCAGAGAGAAAAAAACAAAAAAAAGTTCGCAGGTGCGAACAAGGAGCTGGAAGATGAAAACATTTACATTTACAAAAGACAAAGAAAACAACAAAAAGGTTATGAAGCAGATTGACGAAGCCTGCGAATCATTTATTTACTTCGCGCTATGCAACGGATATGACGTTTACTATCCTTTTGTAAAAGAAAGCGGTTATTTGGAGCTTGAACTTGCGGCGAACGATTCCGTTAAGTATCTGCCTAAAATTTACATCAACAATATAAATGAGCTTCGGAACCAGGACGAGGTCGCTGTTGAGATTCAGACAACAAACTACGGCTCATTGAATAAGAAAGAGTTCAAGAAATTTCTTGAAGCCCAGCAGAACGGAATGAGAGTCGCTGCTGAAATCGAAAAGCTCTACAAAGAAGGATATTTCCCGACTGTAATTTGTAATTGAAAGGAGGATAAAGATGAATAAACTTATTTTGAACACAAGCCGGGACGGTTACGGCATAGACCAGATTAGAAACACAATGACAGTCGGAGATTTGAAGTATTTTCTTGATGACTATGATGATGATACTCCAATCTATTTAAGCTTTGACAATGGCTACACCTATGGTGGTATAAGCAAAGAAAAATTTGAGGAATCGAACGAAGATTCTGACGAGAAATAAAAAATCTAGTCGTTGTATAGGAGGAATGCAATGAGATGTGAGGAATTTTTGAAGACTGGAAAGAAAGTTCCAGCTGTCGGAATGGGATGCACAATCCATTATTATTCAGACGCAGAGCCTGCGACTGTTGTTCGTATTAGCAAAAGCGGCAAAACTTGCTGGATTCGTAAGAACGAAACTGAGGCAGATCCAAGCAAGGGTGAGATTTGTATAGGGCATCAGAACTGGCTGATTAAAAAGAAATTCACGTCATCTGAAATACGTGTCTCACTCAGAAGTGACGGACGGTGGCGCTGTTCCGGAAGTGATTTGTATGTCGAGCTTGGGCGGCAGTACAAATATTATGACTGGGAATTTTAAGGAGGAAAATATGACAAAAGTAAAAGGCAAGCGTTATACAGATTTTGCTACAGCGTGCAAATGGATTGGTAATAAAATCCTTTGCAATGAGATTCAGGAGATTGATTCCAGCATATTTGATAATATGCGTTTTGATTTCGAGGATGATGATGGCAACACTATTGATATATACCAATGGTTCATAACAGACTGCAACGAGAATGATGTTGAGTATCTTGAGAAGACCTTCGATATGAAATTCACTTATTCAGACATGCTTGGTTTATATATTCTTTGTGTAACGCATTTTGGAACTCCGTGGAACGGCGTCGATGTCGAGATTCTTAATGACGACTTGCCAGATGATATTGTTGAGGCTATGGAGAAAAGATAGATGAAGCACATAATTTTTGAGAACTACGAAACTTTCAGTGAAGACAACATAAGATTGGCGAAACAGACGCTTATCGGTAACGGCATTGACAATCCTTCTGATGATGACATCAATAATTTACTTGCTGAGATTGAGTCTGACTGGTATATGACAGAAAAGGAGAATCTGAAATCTTATGACAATGGAACGGCTATCATTGTGATTGCCGACCTTGGTTTATGGAACGGAAGATATGTCGGGGTCAAAGGCGACAAGACATCCCTTGCCTGTTCTCTTGAGACAGGTAAGGATATTGAGTGGTTCGAGACTTTTGTTGACTGCAATTGAGATTTACGTCAGAGAGCCACGCATCATGACGGAACAAACAGTCTGCTTTTCAGATACTGGAAAGATGGCGTTAGTGAGGTACAGAAAGATAATTTTATGGAGAAATGTGTGTCCGGCAATCTGAAAAAGTCGGACATATCAAGGTATACAAGAAAAGCCGGCCTTGCTATTGCAGAAGGGCACGGATGGAAAGTGAGAGGGATAGGGAGTGTTGAAAAATGACGAGAGAAGAGATTGAGAATAAGGCATACGGCCGGGCATGTCCTAACTGCCATTGCGGTTGTAAATCAAAAAGTGATAGAGAAGAATGTGCCCTGTATCTTACTTATATTAACTGTTACAACACATGTTCAAGAGACATAGACGAGCTTGAAAGTGAAAACAAAGCATTGAAAGCACAGATTGAAAGCATGAAATGTTGCGCAAACTGCGAGCATTCAGAGTTTTATGACGACTATTTCTGCTCGTTTAAAGAAAACGACAGGCGTTGCAAAAGAAATGTTAACCGAAGTTTATTTGGTGTATACGAAGAAGATTTGTGGGAGTTGGCAAAATGACAGAAGATGAGATTGAGAAAGAAGCAGCTGCTTTGAAGACCGATATTTATGACAGGCTTGAGAACTACGATGAAAGCGACTTTGATGAAATCATGTACGACTTTGAAGAGCTTGAACAACTTGGAATTGACCCATTCAGTTTTATGTAAGGAGATATAAAAATGCTTTGCCTGAAAAAGTATAAAGCCGATGTCAAGTGCGGCTATGTAGATGAGGAGAAAGAAATGACCATTGAATTTTGGGCTGCTGATGAATCAGATGCCCAGAATAAGTTATCAATGCTTTGTGAAACAAATAGAAAACTTGACTATAGGCTTAATAACATTAGTCCACGTTTTTCCAATATCGAGGAGATTGAAGAATGAATTTGTATAATAGATTTTATTTTTAACTTTATAGTAATAGAAATCAGGAGGTAATATGAAATTTCTAATTACAAGTAGTTTATTGGATGGGTATGACTGGCTTAAAAGCTGTCCCAAATCTTGGAAGAACAAGGCTTTAGATGAATTTTATTCTACTATTCGTAGAGAGAAAAGGCTTGTAAGTAAAGAAACGCAGAGAGGAATTGAGTTTGAAAAACTTATATGTGATAACTGCAACAAAATGACTGATGGCGAATTAAAGACTTTTGTCTATGATTATTATAAGAGTGTTGGTGTAAAAGATGAAATAAGACTTTCAAATGCGGCATTTGTCGCTTGCTGTATAGCTGGACGTTGCAAAAATGGAGAGCAGCAAGTCAAGCTTAGCAAAGATATTTGCATTGATGGCGAGGATTATGAACTTTTTGGATATGCAGATATTCTACATAAGGATAGGATTGTTGATATAAAGACAACAAAAAACTACAAAGAGGGGTATCTTTACGTAAAAAGAAGCCAGCATTATATATATTCTATATGCTCAGGAATCACAAAGTTTGAATATGATGTTGCAGACTTTAATGAGAGCGATTCTCCATGGAGTTTTAAGAGCATAGAATTTGAAATGAATATGGAAGAAAATTTTTCCATTATTGAAAGCCGAATAAAAGATGTTGTTGATTATATGAAAAAATCAAACCTTTTTGATGACTATGAAAGTGTATTTTCCGCTAAGCATGAAGATTAAGTAATAGGATTGTATATGAAAATAAAAGACTTGACACCAGATTTGTTTGATGATGGAATCCCTACATATATCGAAGGAAACTTATCCATAGAAAAAATACAAAGGCTTAAGCCAGCCTATATGCGCAAAGGAATTGTAAACCAAGTGTTATTTTGCAATGATGAAATAGTTGAAAAGGTTGTTATAGGAGGTTATTATGATGGAAAATGCTATTGTGAGGAATTTATGATTAAAAATGAATCTTTTGAGGAAAAAGCTTTAGCTATGTGTACTGGAAATAAAAGAGGTGAACTTCCTCCTGATTTCCCAAGACCTTCAGAAGAAGAACTTGATGAGTTTCGTGATTATATAGATCGTCATACTTGGAAAATTGCTAAGACATTTGAGAATTTTTCTCCTCATCAGTATATTATTAACTATCCATGTTGGAAAAATAAAGAGGATGGAAGATGCTCTGGTTTTTGCAAGTCTTGTAAAAAAGAAAGGGAAGAGTTTGAAAGATGGGCTAAATTTATCAGGAAATATGGAGAAAGGCAGAAGATGCTAAAAACTGTTTATACAGTATTTTGCCTTGATGAAAGACAGTATTGGACTATGGGAGATCCAATGCTTACAACATGGGTTTTGAATAGAGCTCTGATAGACGATCCTAAAAGAGTTCCTAAGCTTTATTGGCTAGACAGGACATAGTTCGCAAGTGCGAATTATTATTGCTTTTTATATCTTCTTGTATTATTATGAAGAAAATGAAGTATATAATTCGTAAAGTTCCAGAGCGGAACACAAGGTATCTTGAAAGGCTTCTTCCTGATGCTGTTGTTGTCAATGATGTCAACCACAACGGCTGTATCTGGTCGTTTTTGAAAGCCATAGAGACAGCCGATGATGATGCCGTGTATATCCAGGATGACATGCTTCTCTGCAAGGATTTCAGAAAAAAATCGGAGGAGTATATCTCTAAATATCCAAGTGATGTTATAGTTTTCTCTACTCATCTTCCGAAAAAAAACTTGCAAAAAGGTAACGCTGAAATAGTTTTTAAGAATGGTTTTAATGATGTTGGATGGAGAAGAGATGTTATTCTTTTGTCAACGTATATTCCAAAGGATATTGCGTCAGGATTTATGCAGTATATGTTGAGTGAAGAATGCAAAAAAAACAGGTTCTTCAAATTTTGTGTTGCAAATAAGTCTGATGATACTTTTTTCGCTTTTTTTCTTAATAAAATTGGAAAAAAAGTGTATATGACTATTCCTAACCTTGCTGGCCATGAAGAAAATATTTCTGTTGCTGTTAATACAAGGCCTGTAAGAATAAGTCCGGATTTTGATTATAAAAACTGTGAAAAAAAAAGGGAAAACGAAAAATGACAATTAATATTACATGTAGCACTGGAGATTTTCTTAATTTATCAGAGCTTGTAAGATTTCAAGGAAAACTAAAGCTACGTGATAAAGAAGATGTTGAAAAGGTTAAGAAATCTATACTTAAATATGGATTCAGTTTTCCTTTTTTTGTTTGGAATAACAATGGTTGGAACTACATTCTTGATGGTCATGGGAGAGAAGTTGCCTTAAAAGAGCTTGAAAAAGATGGATATGACATACCTCCTCTTCCTGTTGTTTATATTGATGCTAAAGATGATATTGATGCAAAGGAAAAACTGCTTAGGATAAATTCAAGGTTTGGAGACATCACAAGCAATTCGTTTGGAAACTTTTCAAAAGGAATGAATATTGATTTCAATTCTATTGATATTAGAATTGAGCCAGAATTGCAGAATATAAAACCTGTGAATGTCGCAGAACCTGTAAAAACAACTATTGATCATACACCCACTTTTGCTGATTCTTCCCCAACAGAGACAGAGATAAAGAATTTTGGTTCAGAAGTCTTAAAGAAAAGCGAAATGTTAAGAAAAGCTGCTGAGTCTATGATGACTTCGATAAAGTGTCCTTGCTGTGGAAAAGTTATGTTAATAAAGAAAAATGACATACTGATGAAAATTGGTGGGGGTTGGTAAGAATGGCTGAAATATTAAACAAATGTAAAACTAAGGATTTTTTGACAATTGATGAAATAGATGTTTTTTCATCAGATATTAAAAACAGAACGAGCTATGATATTGAACGCCTTAAAGATTCAATTAAAAAAAATGGATTTCTTTTTCCTCTTTTTATATGGAATGGTCATAATGTCATTCTTGATGGAAAGGCAAGATATATCGCTTTGAAGCAACTTTCGAAAGAAGGATATATTCTTTCAAAAATTCCTGTTGTAATTATTGAGGCAAAAAATGAGGAAGAAGCAAAAGAAAAAGTTTTACAGGTAAATTCTCGTTATGGAAAAATCACAGAGGCTTCTCTTGATTATTTTTCAAAGGATTTTGATATAAATCTTTCAGAGTTGAATATTCATTTGGATAAAATAAACTTTAAGTTTGACACAAAAAGTTCTCTTATTTCAAAAGGTGTTGATGCTGTAAATAATCATCTTTCAGATATTGGTAATAATGATATTCAAGAATGTGTTCAAGATTGCTCCTCATTGAAAATTGAAGGAACTCAGCAGCCGTCAGAAGATATTTTTTGTGGAAATAATGGAAATATTGAACAAGACTGGGCTGATTCGCAGCATGACTATGTTGAAGCACCTCAATTTGATGATTGCTGTTCAGTTGACTCCTTTATAGACAGCACTTATAATAAAGGATTTGTTGAGGAAAACTGTATTGAGGTTGATAACCATCAAAAGTTTGATAACAGCGTTTCATTTACATGTCCGTTCTGTTATTCATCGTTTGATTTGACTATGGAAGAAGTAAAAAGGATTTTGGAAATATAATGATAGCTGACTATGATGAAATTGCTGATAAATACGATGCTTTTTTCTCTCAAAAAAAGTATACTGATGAAGATTTTGAACTTTCAAAAAAACTGCCAAAAATAAGAGGTCGTTTGCTTGACATTGGGTGTGGAACAGGCCTTTTGTTTGATTTGTATAAAATGTGTAATGTTAATATTCCAGATTATACTGGTGTTGATCCAAGTTTTAATATGCTTAAGCATCTTATTCTTCGTCATGGTAACAACAGATGTTTTTGCTCTACTTTTGAGGAATTTGAGTCTGATGAAAAGTTTGATACTATAATAAGTTGTTATGGAAGTCCTTCTTATATAAAGCCAAAGGGAATATTAAAAATAAAAGAAGTTGCAAATAATGGAGCTTCTGTTTTTCTTATGTTTTATAAAGATGGATATTATCCTGTTACGCATACTTTTAGTACAAAAAAAATAATCCTAAATAAATTTTCCTCATACAAAAAATATATTTCAAAGCTGTCATCAAATTTAAATTATGAAGAATGGAACAACTATGTTATAGTTAGTGGTGTATTATGAAAATATATATGAATAAAAATGTGTTTGATTCTGCTGTTGAACGTATAAACAGGATTTTTGATGATTTCAAAAATGTTGTAGTATCATTTTCAGGAGGAAAAGATTCTACAGTCTGTCTTGAACTTTGTATTGCTATTGCAAGACAGAGAAATCGTCTTCCTGTCAATGTTCTTTTTATTGATCAAGAAATTGAATGGCAACATACTATTGACTATGTAAAAAGAGTTATGTACCGAAAAGAGGTTAGGCCTATTTGGCTACAAATGCCTATCCAGCTTTTTAACGCCACAAGTCATACAGAGGAATGGCTTTGGTGCTGGGAAGAAGGAAAAAAATGGATGAGGGAAAAAGACCCTATAGCTATAAAGGAAAATACATTTGGTGTAACTCGCTTTGCTGATATTTTTGGTGGCGTTCAAGATAAATTGTTTGCTGATGAGGATTGTGCTAATATCGGTGGGGTTCGTGGAGAGGAAACACCTAAGCGTGTTTTAGCATGCACCTCACGGCGTTGTTGGAAGGATATGACTTTTGGTCATATAGATGATTGGAATAAAAAACATATCACATTTTATCCTCTTTATGACTGGTCTTATCGTGATATTTGGAAATTTATATTTGACAACAAGTGTGATTATAATGGCATATATAATTTTATGTATGCTCACGGCGTTCCTATGGCAAAAATGAGGGTTTCTAACCTTAACCATGAGACAGCATTGAAGTCATTGTCATATTTGCAGGAATTAGAGCCTGATACTTGGAACAAAGCAGCACAAAGACTTTCTGGTATAAATACTGAGAAACATTGCTCCATTGAAAATTGTGTTCCAGCTGAATGTCCAAAAATGTTCAGCTCATGGAAGGAATATGTTCTTTACCTGATTGATCATATTGTTAAGGAAGAACATAAAGATGCATTTAGGAGAAAGTATCTTAAACTTATGCTTGATTTTGAGGGGCATCCTGAAATTAATGGTTTTTCACAGACTTTTGTTAGGTGTATAATACTTGACGATTATTATTTTACTACAATTGATAATGTTTACACAAATCCTAAGTACAGAAGCTGGTTGAGAGAAAAGCATAAAATTGTAATAAAAGAGGTGTAAATATGAGTATTAAGAGTGATATTTTGAAAATTATAAATGGATGCAATGATAAGGAATCTGCAATAAAAGAGATACGTGATGCTTGCTATGAATTGTCAGGACATAAATCTCAACCTATTGACAATGTTAAATGGGTTCCTATAGATAAGGTTTCTCCAAATGACTACAATCCTAACTCTGTAGCCAAAAAAGAAATGCAGCTGCTATATATATCCATAAAAGAAGATGGATATACACAGCCAGTCGTTACAGTTTACGATAAAGAAAAAGATAAGTATGTTATTGTTGATGGATTTCATAGATATTTTGTATGCAAGACACAGAAAGATATTCTTGATAGCAATCATGGAATGCTTCCTATAGTTGTTCTTAACAAGACTATTAATGAGCGTATGGCTGCTACTGTCCGGCATAACAGAGCAAGAGGTAGCCATGCTGTTACAGGCATGAGCAACCTTGTTTTCAATATGCTTAAAAATGGCTGGACAGAAGAGCAAATTTGCAAAGAACTTGGAATGGAAAAAGAAGAGATTGTTAAACTCAAGTATATAACTGGTTTTGCAAAGTTATATGAAAATGCTGAGTACAGCAAGTCTTGGAAAACAGAAAAACAAATCAAGGAAGAAAAATATTATAACGACGTTTATCAAGAAACTGATGAATTTAAGTGGACAGGAAGAAAATGAAGTATATAATTCGTAAAGTTCCAGAGCGGAACACAAGGTATCTT
>ERZ1034865.698-NODE-698-length-18774-cov-11.915594_pt1 | contig 18774 bp, 28 predicted proteins | sample MGYA00520632_ERZ1034865 | MGnify/ENA primary metagenome ERZ1034865 (study PRJEB33766, sample SAMN09781738) | gut metagenome | biome: gut microbiome | host: Homo sapiens | place: Madagascar | study: EMG produced TPA metagenomics assembly of the PRJNA485056 data...
CTTGCCAGAGCGATACAGAAATACTGATTAAACCGAAGCCACGGAGATAGTAATTGAATTACCGAGGAAAACTCGACACTTACGATAGAATACGTTACCGTTCTTCGTTTCCACCGTAATGAACTGCTTGCCGCTCCGAGTGCTGCTGCCGATATCGTCGATCAGCGAAAGGTTTCCGTACGGCGTCAGGGCGGCGCCGCCGCTGCCGCCCATAAGCTGCTCAAACAGCTCGCTCAATTTATCGGGATCAATGGAGAAGGAAAAGCTGCTGTCATTTTCGCCGCCCTTATCGCTGAGCGTCATATAGCCGGAATAAACATAGCCGATCTTCTCCGGCAGCCGGACCATATACCAGTCGCCGTCCGTGCCGACGACCTCTACCACCGTCCCGTTTGGAAGCTGCGTAAAAGCGTAGTTATCCAGCCCGGCGCTCGTGCGAACATTCAGCTTGCCGCCGTTGGTGGTGACGATTCCTGTTTTTCCGGATTCCTCCGTGCCAATAGAGCCAAACAGCGCGGAGATCAGTTCGGAGAGATCGTCCCCGGTGATATCCGCGCTGCCAGTCGGTTCCGTCTGTGCTTCGGAGGCAGTGGCTGCATTCTCGCTGCTTGCAAAAGCGACCGTAGAAAAGGCCGCCATGCAGAGCATAACGGTCAGCAGCACCGTAAGTGTGCGGATCAGGTGCTTATTCTTCATCGTCGGTACCCTCCCTCATGTCGGGATCAGCGGTGCCCTCCCTTTCCATTATCCCTTCCGGCAGGGAGATCATGCCGCTGACGTAGGCGCGCAGGAAGGCGTTTCTGCTGCTCCGCGATCTTCTCCCGGACTAATATCACGACGGATCTTTTCAGTAGTTGCCATGGTCAAATAAACTCCTTTCCAAATCGTTCTCTCCATGAATAGTTGCGTCTAAGCCCCTGAATGGTTCTCAGATTGGCCCGTGCGTTATCCTCCAATGCCAGCGCAAGCCGGAACAAATCCTGGTAACGTTCCCGCAGGTCGATGATCTCCTCCGCTCGCATACTGGGGCAGAAAAAGCAGGAGGACTTTCCCGGCTGCGGCAGGCCCGCCGCCTCAATCGCCCAGATACACGCATCCCGGTCCCAGCCCCATTCCATCAAGGGATACCATTTGCTGTATTTCGGGTCTGCCAGATCACGCAGAAGGATCTTATCGCTTCGGTAGTGTTCGTCAGCGTCATAGCCGATGAACTTGACCACCTTTTTCCCGCTGGCCCAGACATCACGGCACGGAGGATAATTGTTGCAGAACTTTTCCTGCGGTCCAATCTTGTGTTTCAGAGAACACCGCTTGAAGCCGTAGGCGATAGAGGGCAGTGTGCCGCTTTTCAGACATTCATCCTCCAAGGTCAGCCGTCTGCAGTCCTTCGTGGTCTTATAGACCCGTGTGATCTCCGGCATACCGTGATCCTTCAGCCAGCGATCCATAATATCCAGATAGGCGTAAGTATGGGGATGCTCGCCGCCCGTATCCGCAAACAGGATCAGGTCAACGGGGATACGGTGCTGGTGCAGTCTAACAAGAAGGGCGGTGCTGTTCGCACCGTCGCCATAGGAAACAATATTGATATGCTCACCTCCATCAATTATACGGTGGTCTGCCGTAGGCGTAAAAGTGCTGCTGCCAGTAGCTTGTATTGAGCCTTGCGTACTGGATCGGGTCGCCGCAATGCAGAAACATGGGGTTACCCGCTTCGTCCAGTCCCACATAGAAGCTGACATGGGAGATGCTTGCGGTATCATAGGTCTCAACGAAAAACACCAGGTCGCCCGGCTGCGGATCGGATACCAGTGCGGAAATTTTGTATAGGCCCTGCGCACCCAGCCGCCCAGTATTGCAAAGGCCGCTGTTGGTCAGAACATAGCTGACAAAGCCGCTGCAATCAAAAGCGGTGGAAGGGCTGCTGCCGCCCCAGACGTAGGGATATCCCAAGTATTTTTTCCGCCTCCGTAATAAGCGTCGCAAAGCATTCATCAGACAGGTATTCCGCAGGGATTTCATAGTCCTCTGGCGGGTTCGTGATGTACTTGTCCACATACCCGGACGACGGGAACAGATCGGAGCGGTTCCCTAGCGTGGACATATACACGGCGTACATGGAGAGCGTTTCGGTATCCATGATGTAAACGGGAACATGGCTCAAATCGAAGTTTTCAAGCTCCACGGTGCAGATGTAATACGTGTATGGAACGTCCACTTCATACTCGCTCGTTGCCCTCGCTGCCCGTCCTCGTCTCTGTGCGGTAGCGGGTCTCCGTGGTGACCGTCTCGGTAAGGATATATTGCTTGTCGTACGGCATTTAAAGATCGTCCTGTACCTGGTCAATGGTGAACTGACCCTCATGGAGCGCTGACAGAATGGACAACAGCACATAGGGATCGTGTTTGATCTCGTCCAGATCGAAATGGTATTCGTCATAATCGTGGGTCTGCTCATAGGTGTCCAGATACTCCCGCAATTCATCCTCCATCGCGCAGTAGGCGGCCTCTGCCGCCAGCAGGTCAGAATCCTCAGAGAGATAGGAGGACGCGACAATGTTGGACACGCCTCCGACGAAGATGGAGGAACAGGATTGCAGCAGCCCCAGCAGCATGACCAGCAGCAGGCCGATCCCGCCCACAATCAAAAACGCCTTTTTGTGTTTGGAAACAAACTCTCCGGCCTTCTTCGCCGCGTCCGCGCTTTTCTTTGCGCCCTTCGCTGCCGTCTGCGCCGCTGCCGCCGCGTCCCCGGCGCTATGCGCTACTCGGTATGCGGCGGCATACTGCTTTTGCAGCTTCTTTTTCTGCCACATCCGGGGAATGAGGTTGCTGGCCGCAAGCTGCGGATTCTCCCGCAGTGCCTTTTGATACAGCGCATCCGCATTGGCCTGGACCGCCGCCTGCTCTGCGCTGGATACCTCCCGCCAGGGTTTCAGCTTGCGGTCTGCCTGCCAATTTTGGCGTTTGCGGTTTCCGTAGCGGACAGCCTTTTCTATGCCACGCTCCGTCAGGTGCCCCGCCTTCACGCCGACATTTTCCTGCTCCACCTCATGCACCTTCGCATGGGCGGCGTGGCCGATCTCCTGTAACGGCCGCGTCAGCGGATTCACCGGCTGATGGAGCGAGGGCTGCTTTTCGGGGACGGCGCCCGTATCGCGTCCAGCTTGTCTGGTGCCTTGTCGGATTTGCGGATCGCCTTTTGCAGCTCCGGCGCGGCGCGTTCCTCGCTTGAAAACTGCAAACGGGAGGATGGGTGGTCATTGGCCGCCGTATCCTCCCGGTAGGCTTTGCGGCGGTTCCGCCGCTTTTTCTTCTGAGACTTCCGGACGCGCCGGTCATCCAGTTGGTGGAGGGCAGTACTCGCCAGCGCCGTGGAATCGCCGGAGGGGAATAGTCTTGCTCCGGCGCACGGTCTGAAACATGGCTCGTCTCGCCTGTGACCATGTTGACGGAAATGGCTCCGTCGCGGGTCATCTTCTGCGCCTCTTTCTCGGAGACCTTCCATTCCTTCATGCGTCATCACCTGCCTTTCCGTAGGGGCAAACGCTCACGCACTCGCCCGCCTCGATCATGGAGATATACTTGAAAATGGGATATGCCTGGGGCGGGCAGACCGCGTTGCCCAGGGTTTTCAGCTGTAGGGCGCGGTCCGCGGTGTTTTCGGTGATACGGGGGACTCCCTCTGGTTCGGCGGTCCAGAGGATATGTCCGTCCATTTCCGGGGGAAGCCCATGAGCCATTTCACCCAATCCGGGTTCAGCGCCGCCGTCTCGGATATCGGCCGCTCCTGCCAGAGCACCGGGGATGACAGGTTGGCAGACGGAGCACTGTTGCGAAACGCCGCCGGTTTCAGCGTGGAGCGGTAGCCCTCCGATGCTGCCGGGGTCAGATAGAATACCGCCGCCGACAGGCTGAGGCTCCAGATCGCGCCGCTCTTGTTCACTTTGCGGAATATTCCGTTGCCGGAGAGGTACATATCCAGGTTGACCGCGTCCCTGCAGGTGTTCTTGTCTGAGGCAAGGGGTGTGGGAAACATCAGCCGCGACGATAAAAGTTCGCTGGCGCTCATGCCATGCGCCGACACCGCAAGCCGGAAATACGAATGGGAGAACAGCGTATCCCGCTTTTGCCAGGTCAAAGATCGTTTTGTCGAGCCCCATATTGATAAAGCCAGCAACATTTTCTCCAAGCATTCAACGGGGCCGCAGTTCGGTAATGACGCGGCACATTTCCGGCCACAGGTAGCGTTCATCCGCAAAGCCCCTTCGCTGTCCTGCGGTGGAGAAGGGCTGGCAGGGAAATCCGCCGGATATAACGGTAACGGTTTCAAGTCCTGTTTTTTCAAAAAACGCCTCCTTTGTAAAAGTCGTGATATCCCGGAATCTCGGCACATCCGGCCAGTGCTTTTCCAGAACGTAATAGGGATAGTCTGCCCACTCGCATTGACAGACGGTGCGGAAGCCCGCCGCCTCCGCCGCCAGATCAAGCCCGCTAATGCCGGAGAACAGGCTCACATGGGTCAGTTGGTTTTCTATTTTGTGTTCACCTCCTGATTTTTGACATTAGGGATGAGCAAAACCCTGATTTGCTTATGAGGCTATACAATAAATAGCGTTATTCAACTTGTTTAAAATCTATATACTGTGACTCGATTTTGCAAAACTCGCGTTTTGGTCAACCCTATTGACATAGAAAAACCTCGCTTCGATTGAAGCGAGGTCTAATCATGTTGAGAACTCTATTTTGATATTAAGTGATTATTGAGTAAAAAAGCAATTATATCATCGACAGCCAAAGGTTTAGGGAAGCCGCACTGCTGTACATACTGTTTCACCTGTTGTCTGGATTCATTTGTATTAGGCTTTAATGTTTGCATGATTTTGTGCTTTTGTTGATAACGAGCGATAAATTCAGCTTCTGCATCGGCTGCACAAAGCAATTCTGTATCTAACGACACTAAAAGTTTAATCAGTATGTATGAGAATCCAACTACACCTCTTAGACTCATTTGAACTTCTGTTCCTAAAGCAAGTACAGGAAAATCTGGGACTTCCGAGACACATAACGATGATGCAGTTGCAAACGGCAAGTAGTCTGTATATGCGTTTATCAATTTTTGATCCGCTATAGACCCATTGTGCATATAGCAGTTTCGCGCCTCTTTGAACACTCGATAACAGTGCAGTAAAGCATCAAGCTGTGCGTAACACCTGTCTCTTTTTCTGAGATAGGTCGAATAAAATGAGTTACGCAACATGGTGGATGAATTAGCTGTCAAACGGGCAACTTCTGCTTGTGCCTGTGTAGGAAATTGTAGGGCCTTGACATTCATAGCCGTAAAATAGTTTTGTTTCAGTTCTTCTAACCAACCTTCAAAAATAGGTATTGTACTATTTAACAGAATCCAGGCGAATTTTGTTTGCTGTTGCGTCCATGTTGTTTGAATAAACGCTCGTTGATAGTTCACTCCATGTATACCGCTACCCTGACTGAACTTCGTCACTAATTCAGCCTCGGTGATTTCGGGAAATTCCTTCTTAACACCATTGACCATACAGCGAAGGTTCCATAGGCCGACCGCAGTAGGCCAAACCATATCGTAGTTCGATGTAATATTATTTAGCGCTCGCTTTGTGGCAGTAAAGAATACATCCGTCATCCTAATCACCTCTTATTGATTATAACATACCTCCTATGGAAAATGCAGTATTTTGTTATTTTAGCAGTTCGGTCACCAATGCCGGAAAACACTCACATGGGTCAGCTCAGTCATCGTCGTCCTCGCTGCCGTCCGGTCATAGGGTGTCAGATGCGTCCGGCGAATGGCGCTTTCCAGCATATCGAAGCCCGTGACAGCCGTGCTGTCCGGGATACCCCACCTGCGGTACATCCTGCGGCTCGCCGGATGCTCGCCGGAAAGATTCTTTTGCAGCCGTGCAAGCTGCCGCTCCGTTTTCACATCCAGAACACGATTGCGGAGATATCCGTACTGTGCCAGCAGGTCAAAGAGATTGCCCACCAGAATACGGAAGGCACTGCCGGAAATGATGTAGGCGGGATCATTGCTGGCAACGGTATGCTGCTTTTCCTTATTTTTTGCGTCATGATCTTTCAGAACGTCGGTCAGCGGCGTAAGCTCCGCCGCCTTCAGCTCCGCAAGATCCTTCCTGTCCCCAAACACCAGATAGAGGCCGGGAATGAGCCAGTCGTCAAACTTTTCCTCCGCGATCTCACCATAGTCCTTTGCCGTCTCGACCAGGTTTGCCATGTCCTCCGCGTCCTTCACCTTTCCGGCAAGGAACGCAAGCTGATGCAGTAGGCTGTAAAGATGTACCTCGTCACGGATATGCTTTTCGTAGGTCTCGCTGTCGATCACATATTTCATATCTTGTTCCATCCTTTCCTTATCCGGTTTCTCCATCATGGGAAACCTCGCTGGGCTTTGTCGTAAGAAGTCTGTATAGCTCGGTGGTCTTGGGAAACTCGTCCTTGAAGGGCAGGATCACGTTCTGGAAGAACAGAAGGCCGCTGCCGGGGTTCGCGTTGGTCACATAGGCAAGCTGCTCGGCGGAGATGTTCAGCCGCTCCGTCATCAGCTTACGGTCGCCCGCGGAGAGGTTCAGCAGGTAGATAAAATCGCCGTTTTCCAGAATGTTTTCAATCTCCGGCGAGGAAAGCAGGTCCTTCGGGTTCTGTGTCGCTCCGGTCGGGACGCCGCCCCACTTTCTGAAACGCTTCCAGATCTCGGCGCTGTATGCCGCCGTCTGTTCCTCCTTCAAGAGCAAATGGAACTCGTCCACGAAATATCAGGTGGCCCGTCCAATGGAGCGGTTCACCGTGACAGTGTTCCACACTGCGTCCTGGACAATGAGCATCCCTGGCTTTTTCAGATTCTTGCCGAGGCCCTTGATATCGAAGCAGACAAGGCGGTTTCGGATATCCACGGTGGTGCGGTGATTGAAGAAGTTAAGAGAGCCGTTCACATACAGGTCCAGCGCCTGGGCCACACGTTCCGCCTCCGGGATGCCCTGCGTCATGAGCGCGTCCAGCAGATCACCCAGCACGGGCATATTCTCCGGCCGCGGGTCCGCGAAGTACGGCTGATAGATTGTCTGCACGGCCCGGTCGATGACGGTTTTCTCGATAGCCTCCAGCACCGTCTTGCTGCCCATAATAAGCTCACAGAAGGACAGCACGAAATCACTTTTCAGCGCCAGCGGGTTTTCTTCCTCACTGTAATTGAGGTTGATATCCAGCGGATTCACATAGTCGCGGCTGTTGGGCGAGAGACGGATCACCTGACCGCCCAGCCGGTTCACCAGCGGAGAATATTCATCCTCCGGGTCACAGATGATGACGTTATCCTTTGTGGTCAGCATGACATAGGTGATCTCCCGCTTGCAGCTCATGGATTTGCCGCTGCCCGGTGTGCCGAACACAAGACCGTTGGGACAACGGGTCTGCTTGCGGTCCAGCAGAATCATATTGTTGGAGAGGGTGTTGAGCCCGTAATACATGGCGCCCCGCTCATAAAAAGTTCCTGTGTGACGAAGGGGACAAACACCGCCAGCGCCGAAGTGGTGAGGCTCCGTTCGATCTTGATACGGTTGAGGCTCAGCGGCAGCGAGGACATAAGCCCATCCTCCTGCTGGAAGTCCAGCAGGGTCAGGATGCAGTTGTGAGTCTGGGCGACGCTGGCCGACTGCGACACGGCAATCTCTAGCTTTTGCTTCATGGGTGCCAGATGCAGCATGAGGAAGGTCATATTGAACATTCGCTCATTGCGGCTCTGCAAATCCTGTAAGAGATTTTTCGCCGCGCCGCCGTAGGTGGAGAGATCGGACGGAAGGATATCCAGATCGTAGCCGCTGCGTGCAGCCTTCTTCTGCTCCTGAATTTTCATGGCGTCCAGATCGGTGATCTTGCACTTGACCATCTTGATTGACTCGTTCTGGTTGATGCCGCGGACGTGCATGGTGACGAGAAGGTTTCCTTCCACATCCATGAAATCCGTGAGGATACGGTCCTGAATCTCCGGGGCCAAAATCTGCAAAAAGGACACTGCGCCGTACATTTCACCCACACGGAAACGCCGCGTCTCGCCAAACTCGAAGGAGGACGGGGAGATAAAGTCCTTGACGGACAGGCCGCTTACCGGGAGCCAGTCCCATTCAAAGGCGAATTATCCGCCCTCCGGATGGAGAAGCCCATGCAGCAGCGCCAATCGCTCTTTGCCGTCCAGCACCCTTGCGCCCGCGCCGCCGGAAGATTTTCCGCCTCGATGGTCAGCGTGATATACTTGTGTTTTACAAAGCCGTTGTTGCCGCGCTCATACTGTATTTGCAGGATGCCGGACGCCTCCACGCGCATATCATCCAGCGCGTCGCCCTGGGTGTCCATGCCGAACAGGTCTCCGTTCTTGTCCTCATGGCGGCTGCTCAGGGTCATTTGCACGCCGATGGAGGGATCATAGCCGTTATAGAAATCGCAGAGGCGTTCAAAAATATCTCGCTGGTCGGCCGGCCCCGCCAGACGGTAGTTGACGTCCTCATAGGCTATGGTCTTGGAGAAAAGCCGGTCATCCAGTCTGCACAGGCCGTCCGGGTACAGGTTCCGAAACGGGATGCTGTCCTGCACGGTATGGGGCTTGCCGTCGCCCTTCGCCTGCCGGATGATGGCTTCAATTTGCTTTCGCGCTGCCCGTTTGAGCTTACGCTTTGCGGCGGGCTGCGCGTTTTCCGGTTTTGCCACTTTTTCCAGCAATCGCCCGTACCTCCTTTTTCAGTTTTGCCTGCCGCACCAGGGCGGAATAGGCGTTGTTGGTCTGATAGATGCGCCGCTTCGGACGGATGAATTTGTATTGGATCAGGTGCCCCAGGATCACTTCCAGCGTTTGCCCGTTCTTCTTATAGAGAGCAAACAGGAAGAACGGGAGCATGACAAAGATCATGCACAGCGCCGCCGAGGTTGTACCCAGGCTGCCCTTGCTCAAAAAGAAAAGCGGCACTCCCACAAGCGCCGCCGATCCGAAACACACAAGTTGCCGCTTCGTCAGTCCGAACAGCATCTTGCTTTTGATTTTTGTCAGGTCCTTCGGGACCGTTACGTGTGCCCCAATTGATACCTCCTTTAATGCGCCCCAAACAGGCTTTTTGCAAGGCTGCCGGTTTTGAACAGGGTGTAGCACAGCAGCACCGTGTAGCCCATGCACTCCCAGATCGCCACGGTGATATCATCCCCCACGGCGATATTCTGCACCAGCACCGCATAGATGCCGACGCAGACCATGATAAGAAATGCCTGAAAGCCCAGCGCCAGCAGGAGCTTCAAGTAGTTCTGCCCCGTATGACCCCATTCCCGGTTGACCATCGTGGCAAATGGGATCGGCCCCACGGACACGGTCAAGTACACCTCGATCATTCTTCCATAGATCACAAGGAAGATGGCAATGGTGAGGATATGGGAGCAGAGGCCCACAAAGACGCTTTGAAACCACAGCCCCAGCAGAGAGCCAATGCTCCAGTCTGCCAGCGTCGTTTCCAAATTGCCGATCACGCCGAAAATGTCGATCCCCGCGTCGGAGATGATGACGCCGGCGCTCTGGCTGACCACGCTCTGCGCCACGTCGAATACCGCCATGACGATGTTCCAGGTATTGGTGACGATGAGTACCGCGCAGATGGTCTTGAAGATCCACTTCCAGAAAAGCCAGGTGTCAAAATCATGGAGATTATTCTTTTCCACGATGAGCTGGATCAGCTCATAGCACATGACGAAGGTGAGGATGATGCCGGCGATGGGGACAATGAGCGTTTTAGAGAGGCCGCGGATCATGTTGAAGATACCGCCGTTCCAGCCGGCCGGCGTCATGCCCACCTCGCCGGCGATCTCGCCCACCTTCGTATTCACGGTGTCAAAGGTCCAGGAGAGGTTGGAGATGATGCCGTCGATCAGCAGCTCCTTGAACCACTCCTGGATCATTTCAATTATCACGGGTGGTCACACCTCCTTTCGGGGGCTCCCGCCGTGAAACGGGAGCCTCCGCTTGGGATGGTCCTGCTGCCGCTCAGCCAAGCAGGCCGGACAGCAGGGGGATCAGGGTCACGCCGATCAGGGCGACGCCGCCCGCGACAAGCTGCTTGACGCCCTGCGATTTTGCTTATGTGTGATAAAGAAGCAATAGAAGTGCAAAAAATTTTGCCGTTCCTATCCGACACTTGGCCATTGTGTCGGATAGGTCGGGCGGTTATTCGGGCAAGTCAATCTTGCCGACAAAGCTGTAATAAATCTCAATGTCCTGCCTGCGGGTGCCGTTCTCATCATAGCTGCACTCATGCACCACAATTTTCTCGATCATTTCCCGCAAGAGAGTGGGGGTCAGTTCTTCAAAGGCAAGGTGCTTGCGGACAATGCCCATAAATTTCTCGGCGTTGACGGTAGCTGCCTGTGACTTGTCCAGTTCGGCTTGCAGGGCGGCGGCTCTCTTTTTCAGCTCCGCTTGCTCGGCTTCGTAGTCAGCCGACAGTTCCATGAAACGCTCATCGCTGATTTTGCCGTTTACATTGTCCTCATACAGCCGCTTGATAATGCGGCTGATTTCAGAAATGCGTTCCTGCGCCTGTTCAAGCTGCTTGATGGCTGCGGCGGTCTTTCGCTTGCCGCCGATCTCGTTCTGCTGGACAAGTAGTTTCACAAACCGGCTCTCATGCTTGGCTGCGTATTCGGTCACTTGCCGGAGATTTGCCAGGACACCAGCGGTCAACAGATCGGTGCGGATAAAGTGCGCCGTACAGTTGCGGGTGCGCTTCTTGTAGCTGCCGCAGATGTAGCAGTCCTGTTTGCGGTCTTTGTTCTGATACCGCTGCTGATACAGCACATGGCCGCAGTCGGCGCAGAACAAAATCCCGGAGAACAGCCCCACTTCATCGTAGCGGTTCGGGCGTTTGCGCTGTTTGCGTAACTCCTGCACCCGTTCCCATGTTTCCTTGTCGATGATCGGCTCATGGTGGTTCTCGAAAATGGCCTGCTTCTCGACGGGGTTCTCTATGCTGTGCTTGACCTTATAAGAAGGCTTTTCCGTTTTGAAGTTCACCAGACATCCGGTGTACTCTCGGTTTTCGAGGATATGAACGACGGTGTTGGTCGCCCATTTGCACTCATAGCCTGGGTGATAACGGCGGGTGCTGCCTGTCCGCTGATATTCCAGCGTCCCCGGCGTGGGGATTTGCTGCTCCGTCAGCATACGGGCAATCTTGGTCGGGCCGTTCCCGGCAAGGCAAAGCTGGTAAATCTGCTGCACCACCGGGGCGGCTTCCTCGTCTATAATAAAATTCTCGTCCTCGTCCATCACATAGCCGTAAACCGGCTTGCTGGTAACAGGCTTGCCGCTCATGCCTTTTGACTTTTTCACTGCCTTGATTTTCTTGCTCGTATCTCTCACCAGCCATTCATTGAACAGATTTCGCAGCGGGGTAAAATCGTTGTCCATGCCCTCGCTGGCACTGTCCACATTATCGTTGACAGCGATAAAACGCACACCCTTTTGAGGGAACAGCATTTCCGTGTAAAACCCTACCTGCAAGTAGTTTCGCCCTAACCGGCTCATGTCCTTGACGATGACCGTACCCACTTTCCCGGCTTCAATGTCCGCAAGCATGGCTTGAAATCCGGGCCGCTGGAAGTTCGCGCCGGAAAAACCGTCGTCGGTGTACCAGCGCAGATTGGTAAAGCCGTTCTGTTTTGCGTAGGTTTCGAGTATCCTTTTTTGGTTCGATATGGAATTACTCTCGCCTTGCAATTCATCCTCGTGGGACAATCTCGGATAAAGGGCGGTAATGAGGTTTTGGGTGGCTTGTCTTAACATAAAATCCTCCGTTTCCGACAGCCAGCCCCACTATTCCGTGGTTTCATTGTACCACGGAACGGCGGGGGCTGTACAGCGGCAAAAGCGTTAAATTTGCTTCTTTACAGCTTTTCAATTTTCCGATTTTTATGGTATGGGTTGTCGTCCCATATTTGCAGTAGAAAAGTTCATAACTCCGTGGTATACTCTGATTTAACAAAAAAATCAGAAGTTAAAGGAGAAAACATGAAGTATACAATAGATGAATTAACCGCGGCCAAAAGGCAAATTGATTCAACTCTGCACAAGCTAAGAGAAACAGTAAAAACATTTGAATCAAAGGATAATTCCGAGCGTTATAAATCACAAATCACATTGGCAAAGAGAAGAATAAAAGCCTTTGAAATTGCAAATTATTTTATAGAGAATGAGATTAAGAATTGCTAAAGCACTTCCGATTTTCGTTCCAGCGGTCATGCTCCCTGGCATGGCCGCTTTTCCATGCCCCGGTTCACGCCGGATAAGTCGGCTCCTGTGTAGCAGCGGCTTCCGCTTCCAGTACCCGCGCCATTTTGTCGGCGGCTGTGGTTGTGGTGTCTTTCTTGAAATAGCCGGACACGACAAGGACGGAATTGCCCATGCGGATTTCCGTCACGCAGTCGGGGCGGCGGGCGGTGCGGGTGTCGTGCTGCTTGTTATCTGCCATAGGCAATACTCCTTTCAGTCGGTAATCAGTTTCTTCATGCTCTCCATTTTCCGCTTGGCGGTTTCCTGCCGGAAGTTGTCGCCGGTAAAGCGTACCGGGACGCACATGGAAAGCAGGCGGTCATAAATCCGGGAATGGGCGGTGTCCTCCGGGTTGTGCAGGTCGTCCAGCGTAAGGTTGGTCGTGACGATCAGCGGCTTGCCGCTGCGGTAACGGCTGTCAATCACATTGAACACCTGTTCCAGCCCGTATTCCGTCCCGCGTTCCATGCCGAAGTCGTCAAGGATCAGCAGCGGATAACGACAAAGGCGGGAAATGTACTCGTTGCGCCCCTCAAAGCTGGCGGCAAGGTCATTGAGGATAAGAGCAAAGTTCGTCATGCGGACGGGGATTTCTTTCTCCATGAGGGCGTTTGCGATACAGCCTGCAAGGTAGCTTTTGCCGGTGCCTACGCCGCCCCAGAACAGGCAGCCGATATTGTCTGTCCGCATATCTTCCCAATGCTCCACATACCGGCGGGCAAGCCCGGTCTGCGGGTTCCTGCCGTTGTCGTTCTCGAAAGTCCAGTCCCGCATGGTGGGGTCGGTAAAGCCCCGGCGTTTCAGTTCTTCCACGGTGTCAAGGTGTCTGCGCCGCTTTTCGGCGGCTTCCCGTTCCTCGCGGGCGGTTCTCTGGCAGTCGCACTCTGCCGGGTGGCGGTCGCGCCCGAAGATAGCGGCCTTATCCGGCGCAAAATAGGCTTCTTTCGGCTTGCGGCACTTGCCGCAGTACAGTAAACCGTCCTCGCCGGTGTAGTCCTCCGGCTCCGGGATGGTGGTCGTCATATTCTCCAAAACCGCGTTGATTTCATTCTTCATAAACTCTCGCCCTCCTTGCATGAGTAGTCTGGTATGCCCTTTTTAGGGGCTTCCTTTTTGTCGTTCCCCGCCCATATCCGCAGGGCGGCGGCATAGTTCTGGTAGCTTTTCCCGTTGGCGGCAAGGTAGCGGCTCATTTCCTCGATGAACCGTTCCAGCCTGTCAGGGTACTCTGCCTGCAACTCGTCGTATTCGGTCTGTGACAGAAAAATATTTCCATATCGGCCATAGGGCGCGGACGGCCCCCCACTCACTCCCTTTGTTTGGCTCTCTGTAAGGTTGTTTATAGTAGTTTGGTTAGGGGACGGTTTTCCGACCATCATAAGGTCGGTTTTCTGACCATCAGTAGGACGGTTTTCCGGCTCTATGAGGGGCGGACTTCCGGCCATCAGTTGGTCTGAAAACTGTACCTGTGGCACTGGCGGTACTTTGACATAAAGCCGGTTCGGTGCGGAGAAGCCGCCCCGTTCCCGTTCCAACAGCCCCGCCGTGTCCAGTTCATTAAGCGCCCCCTTGATGGTGGTGCTGCCTTTATCCAGTATTTCTGCTATCTCCGCGATGGGATAGATAATATAAATCCTGCCCTCGTCGTCCAGCCACTTGTTTTTCTGGGAGAGGGTGGAACGGTCTAACAGCAGCGAATACAGCAGCTTGGCGGTCTGTGAAATCTCCATTTTCAGCAGGAAACGGGGATACGGCAGATAGGCGGGCAGCCGCGTGTCTGCCCTGATATAATCAGCGATAGGATCACCTCCCTGTGTTCGGGTTGATTTTGGCGTATTGTCACGCATTAAAACGCCGTTTCCGGGGGAAAAGGATAAATGTATCGCGTACCCTTTGACACCCACGAAAAAAGCCTTGATTTATGCGGGTTTGAAAGGCTCTAAAGCGTGACATCTCTGCCTTTGTTTCCGCTTTCTCTCGGCGGCTTTGATTTTCTTCATGCGCCCGGCGCAGTCGGGGCAGTATTTTCCCCGGTTGGATTTGGGGACAAAGGCCGCCCCGCAGACGGCACACCGTTTCCGGCTTCCCCGGCACAAGAGGGCTGCGGCCAGCTCCCCGTCAAGGGGCAGGACAGCCACACGGAACCAGTGGCACATGAGGGAAAAGGAAATGCTCTGGACGCACACGCAAGGCTCCCCGTCGTCCAATAGCAGGCAGTTCCCCTCATCGTAGTTACAGCACTCATGTACCAGCCGCCGCGCCCGCCGGTGCTGGCGGTAGTCCATGTGGGGCAGGTTATCGCTCATGGCTCTGCTCCTTTCTGCGGTGCGGCTCGTCCCGGCGCAAAATCTGGTCGATGTTCCGCTTGACGGTCTGCAACTCCTTGAACCGCTGTTTCTGTTCGTGATAGGTGTTATACAGGCCGTCTTTCTCGGAGATAAGCTGCTCGATCTCGGCCTGCAACGCTTTCCGGGCGGGCAGCTTGGTAATGCCATGCGCCTTGAAATACCGGGCTGCTGCGTCGGCTATGATAAAATCGCTCTCATGGGCCTGCCGGTATGCGGCGCGGGCTTTCTCGGATTTCTGTGCCCGCAGCCCGTCGCGGGCGGCCTTGGTCTGGGCGTAGGCCAACACCTGCCGCTGCAACTTCTTTTTCCCTTGCAGCTTCGTTTCCAGTGCTTTCAGTTCGCCGCTGGTCTGGCGCATTTTCTGATAGGCGGTGTCAACGGCGGCTTCTAACTGCTCCGGGGAAGTAAAGCCGTATTGCTGGTAGACGGACAGCGTTTTGGCGGCCTGCTTCAGATTGTGTATCTTCGCCCAGCGTTCATAGCCCCGGCCTTTGCCCTCGGCCATTTTCTGCTCAATGTCCACAAGCCGCTGCACTCCGTCCTGTTTCGGGGCGGCTATCTCGGCTCTGGCAACCTGCAAGCGGTCTTTTATGGTGCGTGGGGGATCGGGGGATCTGGCTGGCGCTTCGGCTGCTCTGGCGGCGTTTTGCTCTAAAACGGCAAAGACAGCGGCGCGGTCAAAATCGTCGCCCAGCTTCCGGGCGGTAATTGGCTTTGTCCTGTCCGGCGTGAGGTAGGAAAGCCGCCCCCGGCTCTCCTTGACGGTCACACCCTCCTGCAGCAACAGAGAGGAAAACTCGTCAAAGCTGGCGGCGGTGGCAAGGGCTTTCCGTAGGGTCTGCCGCAGCTTCTCCTTGTTCGTTTCAAACTTGGTCTGCCGGGGCGTGATACTATCGGCAATCATGGGGGCGTTCTGCTTGTCCAGCGCGGCCTGTCCCTTTTTCTGCGCCCAATACTCCCGGTCGGTGACGCGGTTCTTGCTGCCGTTCAAGAGGTCGATTTGATAAAGCCCCTCCCGGTGGCACATCTCCATGACTTCGGATTTGAAGTAGCGCAGGGCAGCGTCGGTACATCGGTGCTTGCAGCCGACTTTCGTATCGGCCGGCCTGTCCATGTAGGGCAGGAACGGCACTTCCTCAATCCGCAGGCTGTTTATGACGATATGCACATGAATGTTGCCGCTGTGGTTATGCCCGTCCGGGTGGGTGCAGACAAGGGCCTGGTGGCCGGGAAAATGCTCTTTACAGAATTGTTCCCCCAACGCCTGCGCCCGGTCTACGGTCAGGCCGTTGTCCGGCCCGTCCCGCGGGTCAAAGCTGATGATGTAGTGGTGGCTTTTCACATCTTCCCGCCGCTGGTTTTTCTGATAGCGGAGATTGGCCCGCATACACGCAACGGCAAAATCCTCCCCGTCGCAGTTCAGCGTGGACAGCCGGTAGTCCTCGCGGGGGATAAGCCTGCCGGTTTCATCAAGGACGGGCTTCATGGTAAACTCGTCATGCTCAAAGAGAAGATATTGCTCGGCGGCTCCGTAGTCGGCGTTTTTAGAGTTGATATGCTTGAGTGTTGCCAACCGCGTCACCTACTTTCTTGAGGACTTCATACTTGAGGACGGCAAGGTCGGATATGGCGGCGCGTACCTCGCCGGAAAGGGTGTTGTAGGGTACGCCGTATTCGTTCAGATACCGGGCAATCTGATTGAGGTTGCCGCCGATCCTGCCGTACTCGGCTGTCAGCTTCCCGACAGCGGAAAGCAACTCGTCATTGACCGACGACACATGGACAACCGGGCGTATGGTCGCCCGCCGTATCGCCTGCCGGAGAAATTCGGACTGGCTGATACCATAGGGCGCAAGCCGCGCTGTGAAGTCGGCATACTCATCTTCGGACAGCCGGGTTTTCACAACGCGGCTGCGGTGGGGCGTGTTGTATTTCTTTCGCATGGTGTGACCTCCTTTCTCGCCCGTAAGGGCGCATGAGCAGGGTTTGGGGAAGGCACTCCCCAACAAGTTTCCCGCGAGGGGCAAAACTGCAGAATTGCGGATTTTGGCACCGTGGTAGAAACTTGCTCTCCGTGACTGCAAACTTTCTCTCACTTCCGTCCGCCACTTTTTTGGAAAACTGCAACCACAAAAGTTTGTTTCTCTTTTTCTGCTACTACTAATCCTGTAAAGGGCATTCCTGCCCGCTTTCGCTAAAATGACACCGGACGCAGTGGTTTCTACCCGGTGTTGGAGAAATCCTTTCTCTTTGCCCTCTACTACGGGTAAATGCTCCAAATGCCAAACACCAGGGCAGAAAAATTCCCTCCTCGCTTACTACTACAACCGGCAGGGGGCAAAATGGCCGGGAGCGGAGCCGGACAACAAAAAAAGCAGTAAATCTTTTTCAAGACTTACTGCTTTCGCTGGCCGCGTCGGTGGCGGCTGGTATTCAGTTTTTATGACTTGTCCGGTGGTTCGTCAAGCCGGAACTTGAATTGACAGTCAATTAACCGCTGCTTTACATAGTCCTCCACCTCGGCGTTGACCTGCCCGTTCACTTTTGAGAAATAGCGGATATATCCGGCGTAGTGGAGCAGGACAGCGTTCACGGCTTCTGGGTCGCCCTCACGGGCTTTGAGGATTGTTTCATAGGGGAGAAGTCTACTCATACCGGCTCACCCCCATTTCTTCGCGTAGCCGCTGCAAGGCAAGCTGGATATGCCGCCCCGCTGTGCTGCGTGACCGGCCAATACACGCGCCGATCACGCGCTGCGGCTGGCGCAGAAAGTAATAGCGCAGGATTTCTTCCCGCGTCTGCTCCGGCAAAACAGAGATCGCGTCGGCAAGGGCGGCGTTGCAGAGCAGGACGGTCTGACCGCAGACGGTAAATGGGTATTCCTCGTCCGGCTCCGACGCGGCAAACTGGACAAACTTCTCGTTCATCAGATAGTCAAGGGAAACTTGCCGTTCCCATTGCCGTTTAAGCTTCAAAATCTTGTCCAAGGCGGCACAGCGGATAACAGTCTTGCAAAAGGCGTTGTACCTGCGCTGGATATATTCTTGATAGGCTATCTGGTCGGTCATGGAAATTCCCCTTTCTGAATAATAGTGCGGGGCGGTGGCACTTCTTGCTGTCGCCCCTTGATTGCCTACCAGCAAAGGCGGGCGGGGCTGTCAACGGCTGCGCATATGCGCCGTTCATCTTGACCGTTGACTGGCTCGGCTGGGTTTGCTATTTACCCGACAAACTTGAATTTATTTTAAGCTATCACGTTTTACCTTCTTAAGCCTTACTATCATTACCATAGGAATTTCTTTGTTGGTTTTGAAACATTCTTCATAAAATCCATCAATGACAAATCCAGCTCTAAAACAAAGGTTAAAAATATCTTGTATGGAACGATGATAATAAATCTGCTCTTTCGGTTGCCCTTCAATCGCTATATCATAGTAACTGTGCGGTGTCATATATTTTTCAGTCAACGTGACAAAACAAGGGTGTTGCGTTGCAAAGACAAAAATTCCGCTTTCCTGCAACAGTTCATAAACAGCCATAAGAAGTGGTTCAATATCCGTAATATCCATAATTGCCATATTAGAAACTGCTTTCGTAAAGGCTCGATTTCTTTTTAATTCTAATATACTTTTTCTATCGGTCGCATCCGCCACACAAAATTCAATTTGTTTTGCATATTGTGATTGCCGTCTTTTAGCCAATTCTATCATTTTTTTGCTGTAATCAAAAGCGACAACCGAAGCGCCTCTTTGTGCAAGATACGAAGAATAATTTCCATTGCCACACGCAATATCCAAAATGTAATCCGCAGGATTAGGAGATAGAAGTTCCGTTACTTTGGGACGCACTACCTCTCTGTGAAATTCATTAGATTCGTCACCCATTGCATTATCCCAAAATTGTGCGTTCTCCTCCCAGATTTTTTTACTTTCCTCTGTTCCCATGTTCTCTCCCACTCCCCAAATTTGCTTTTTTGCTTCCATTAAATCTTCCTTACTATATTCCATTGTTACCCTCCATAACTTCTGATTGTTGCCGTCTTGACGATTATGTATCTTTACATTACCTTCTGAA
>ERZ1034865.702-NODE-702-length-18679-cov-5.658129_pt1 | contig 18679 bp, 9 predicted proteins | sample MGYA00520632_ERZ1034865 | MGnify/ENA primary metagenome ERZ1034865 (study PRJEB33766, sample SAMN09781738) | gut metagenome | biome: gut microbiome | host: Homo sapiens | place: Madagascar | study: EMG produced TPA metagenomics assembly of the PRJNA485056 data set...
CCCCACCCCCGACCGCCAGCTGTGGTCTTGCCAGATTCCCCCCGATGGCGGAAAAACTTACACCGCAGTGCAATTCTCCGCAACGAATGAACAAGGCGCCATCGCAAAAGACAACAAAACCAATGTGTACACCACGGCGGAAATCCCCCCAACCCTGCAAGAACCCTGCTTCTTTGCCGACGATGGCGACCCTTCGGCTTACACATCAAGCAACGACAACGTTTTCCGCGGCGGCTACTGGGGCGAGAAAAAATCCCGCCACAATGCCGAAAGCGGCAAAAGCGCGACCGTTGTGGACATTGATAACAGCGACAAGTTCACCCAACAGGCGGGTACAAAGTATATCACCAGCACCCTGTACGATTACTACACCGACTACGAGCTGAACGGCTTGAACCGTGACAGCGCCCCGACTGTTGACAGCGGTTCCCAGCGCGGATTTGTCACTTTTGAGCAGTTTGACCGCGCCCTCAGCAGTGCTTATTCGAAAAGCGGCAATGTCAAATACCCGCTTTACACCGGGCATTTCGAACCGACTAGCGGGGCGCTTTTCGCGACTGTTGCCGGTGGTATGAATCTGTGTGGCTGGGGCGATCCAAACGGCGATCCAGCCCAAAGGGCATTATACAACACCTTTATGGCGGTAAACAACTCCGCCTATAACGATAAGGGTGACCGGCTAACTGATGACTCCAACAACTACGTCTACGACCGCACCTTCCAAGGTCTTGTAGAAGACCATACCTCTGACAGTACGGCAAACGGTCTGCCGCTGTTAAGAACCAAGGATCCCAACACAACAAAAGTGCTGGTTGACCCGCACTTTAACGAAGATTTCCTGCAAGGCGACAACAGCTTTAACACCGTGCTGGGCAAGGTGTATAAGGATGTTTCCTTCCCGTTCACAAAGGATGCGGTTTTTAAAAGTGGAGATACCAGTGACCCCGAACAATACGCCAATTATTGGTACTATGACAGCAGCAAAGCCTCGCTGTATCTGAAGCAGGACCAAACCAACGGCAAGTATTATCTGGAATCCCACAAAGATAATGGCAAACCCACCACGCACGACAAATCAAAAAACATTAATCCATCAAGCGGCGCCACCCACGGCTTTTTTCCGTTTAACGAAACGGTTCCCAGCAATGCCAATGCCGCCCAATACAACTACGGCTTTGGCGCCAAGCTGCAATTTGACTTTACGCTTACAGACGACGGTCAGGTCGTTGCAGGTAATGATTCCAACACCAAAGTCCCCATCAAGTTCTTCTTCTCCGGTGACGATGACGTGTGGGTCTACATTGACGGCAAGTTGGTTCTGGATGTCGGCGGTGCGCACGGCAAAGCGTCCGGTCTGCTGGAATTTGGCAAGGACAACACCGTAACCCCCTACGTCAGTTCCAACAAGAACACCGACAACGACAACACCATGGCTTACACGACTGATGCCAACAACAAAACCGTCTACTTCAACCAGAACCCTATCAAGTTCACCAAGACGACAGACAAGCCCACCCAATTGGACAAAAACCGCACCACCCACACCCTGACCATGTTCTATATGGAGCGCGGTATGTGGGACTCCAACATGGCGGTGGCGTTCAACTTCCCCGACAGCAACCAATTGCAGGTTGAAAAGGAGGTCAATGTCGACAAGGTAGACCCCGCGTTCCGAGATTTATTTACAGATAAAGATCAAAAGCTCTTTACCTTTACCCTGCAAAACTTGGCTACGCATTACGGCGCAAAACCAATTGTTGACACCAACACTCCCATCCCCGTGGCAGTCGGCAACAAATTCACCGCCAGCAGCAGCGATACTGACAAAACAACCATGAAAAAGGACGAAGCTCCGTCCGACAGCGACAGCCAAGCATACAAAGACCAAACCGTAAAATGGTACGCCCAAGGGTATGATAAAGGCAGCCAACACCGCGACCTGCGCTACGGCACTATGACGCTGGAAAAATCGCTCAACATCGAAAAACGCGACTATCTGTCCTTTGACGTTTACGCCGTGGGCAACAAGAGTGACGGCGTTCTGTCCACCAACTACCTGTATCTGACCTTGGAGGACGACAAGGACAACCAGATGGGCTGCGATTTGACTAACGGCCAAAAGTCCTATCTGAACACCATGCTCAGCGGCAGCGTTGTGATGCAAAACAACCAATGGGTCACGGTCAAGCTGCAGCTGAGCAAAATGCCACAGGACGATGGCTTTGACCTGAAAAACATCAAAAAAATCCGCATTGGCGATGACTACGAGCGCGAGGTTTACTTCCGCAATTTTGTTTTTACCGCCAAGCCCGTGGTAAAACGCACGGTGGGCTTCTCGGTCGAGCAAGCGGATATCCCGGACTATGGCTCGGTAGAAAGCAGCAAATTGATGCCCGCCAGCGGCGCGATATTTACGTCCAGCGTAGCGGGCAGTGGCGCGCAAGCGGTGGACACCGATGGCACGTTTGATTTGCAAGACGGCGAAACCGTGACCTTTACGGACCAGTTCCGCCGTGGCAGTTATATCTCGCTGCAAGAGACGGAAAACACCGCCTTGTACGACACCCGCTGGGAAGTGTACGAGAACGGGACGTTGGTCAACGCAGCGGGGGAAAGTTCGTCTGTAAACGGCACAACCACCTTCCCGCTGCAAGGCAACAACACAAAGCCGGAGGACGGCAGAACCGAAACGGCGGACAGCACGCCTGTTCGCAAGCCCGCAGACGCAAATACGCTGCTGTTCCGCAGTTACGCCGCGCCGGAAGAAGAATTCCCCAAATTGAAGGTCAAGTTCATTAACACCGTCAAGGTCGGTACACTGGTAATTAAAAAGGAACAGCCGAACGACGAGACAACGGCGCTGACAGGCAGCTACACGTTTACCGTCACCTTCAGCAACGTTGGCGGTATCGGCTTGGGCGGCGCAACCGGCGTAAAAATGACCAATGCCATTCCAGTTGACGGAAGCTGGGAAATTAAGGGCATCCCCATTGGCACACGCTTCCAGGTAGTGGAAGAAACGCCCGCCGTTGGCAGCCTGAAAAGCGTACAGTGCGACGCCACTGACGCAAAGTTCGACGTGGACAACGGCGTGCGCGGCACGGTTACCAGCGAAACAGCACCCGTCACCGCCACCTTTACCAACACGGCACACCAATTGATGGATATTGAGGTGGAAAAGCAGTGGCAGGATGCAAACGGCAACCCGCTGACCAACAACCAGTCGGCTACTGTCTGGGTCAAGCTGCAGCGCCGCCACGCTGGCACAAGCGGCAAGTGGGTAGATGCAACGGACGCTGTCGAGCTGCAATCCGACTATATGACCGGGAAGTGGACACACACGTTTGAACGTCTGGACAAGACGGATGTCAACGACAGCAGCAACCCCGACTATGAGTACCGCGTGGCGGAGTGTGCAAGCAAAAGCGGCGAGTATAAGGCAGAAGGTACGGTTACGATTGGCACATATACCTACACCGCATCGCAGACAACCGACACAACCGGCAAAATCACCCTGACCAACCAGCGCACCGACCCGAAATTTGCCCTGAACCTTACCAAAATGGGCATAGACGGTACAACCACTCCCCTGCTGGGCGGTGTGGAGTTCAAGCTGGAAAAACTGAACGATGACAACACGGCTGAAACAATCGATACGTGCGTGACGAGCAGCGATAGCACGAACCAAGGCAAATGTAGCTTTACGCCCCTGACCCCCGGCAACTACCGCCTGACCGAGACCAAGACCGCCGAGGGCTACACCCTGCTGGCCGAGCCCATCGAATTTACGCTGACAGCGGACGGGAAGTGCAAACTCAACGGCACGGATTATGACGAGGTAACCCAAGATCCCGCCAGCCGCGTGTACAAGATTGCCCTGACCATTTACAACCGCAAGGGCTTTACCCTGCCGCACACGGGCGCGGACGCACCCAGCCTGTGGCTGCTGATAGGTTTGCCCGCACTGGTGGCTGTGCTGCTGGTGCTGGTGTTCCGATACAATAAGAAAGGGGGCAAACATTCCTGAACCCCCTAAAAAAGCCCTCTACACAAAACAATATAGAAAGAAAGAGGTATGCAACAAGATGAAACTGAAACGTTTATTTACCGCAATCCTCAGCGCCGCCCTGACCCTGAGCCTTTGCGCCATGCCCGCCATGGCTGATAGCAGCACAACGGCGGGGACATCAAGTAAAACAACAACTGCCATTGACTGGACAAAGAAAGGCTCGCTGACGATTCATAAATATGAAACGGATACCGCTCCAACAGGTGTGCATGATAACGGTGAAAGCACCACAAGCGGTACGCCCTTGAACGGCGTTACCTTTACGCTTTATAAGGTGGAAGGTGCTGATTGGCTTAAGGACTACTATCAGGGTACTAGCACTTCTCCGGCAATGCCTACGGTGGACGAATATTTTGAAGACGATGGCTCTCTAAAATCGAGTGTCACAACATCGTCCACCAAAATTGAGGTAACAACGGGAACGGGTACTGCTGGTGACGGCACTGCCGTTGCAAGCGGGCTTGAATTGGGCTTATATCTGGTTGTTGAAACCAACAAGCCGGACGCGGTTAAGCAAGCTGCCGACCCGTTCTTGGTTTCGATTCCTATGACTTCTGTTGATACCAAGAGTTGGCTGTATGATGTTACGGTGAACCCCAAAAACGTCACGACGTACGGCGCTGCCACACTGAAAAAGGTCGGCTATACGGGCAGTAAGCAGGATGATACGGCGATGAGTGGCTATACCTTTAAGCTGTACAAGTGGAATGGCACTGCGTGGAATCAAATTACGAACAAGCCCAAAAACGGTCAGGACAATATGGGTGACGCCCTCGGCACGCTGACGACAAATGACAGTGGCACGATTTCGGTTGCCGATTTGACAAAGGGTGTATATGCCTTTGTGGAAACCGGGGTAAACAGCAAGCAGGGGTACATTTTGGATGCCGGAACTGCCTATGTGTTCAAGCTTGACGCTGAGGGCGCTATGAAGACCGCCTCTACCTCTGATGTTGCACCGGCTGCAAATACCTTTGACAGCGCAGTAAAGACACTGAATTATGATTGTGTAAAACCGACAACAGCGGGCAGCACCACCAACAACTTGGAAGTCATCAACTACAAGCCTGACTTTACCAAGACGGCAAAGACCCGTAAAGGTGACGGTTTCACTGCAACTAGCACCGACTATGCCATTGGTGATAAGGTTCCCTTTGTTTTGACGATTCAGGTTCCCGAAAATATTGCAAAGTTAAAGACCTTCAAGGTCACGGATTCTGTCACCCCCACGCAGCTGGCATATAGCGAGGATGTGGCTGTTACGGGTACTGCAAAAGGTGCAACGGACGCAACCACGCTGACAGCAACTGACTATGCTATCACCTACAATCCTAATAAAGACGGCTTTACGATTGATTTTAAGGGTACTGGTCTGACCGCAATCAATAATTACGCTGGCGGAACCATCACGATTACCTACACGGCAACCCTGCAGGAAGGTGCTGCTGTCGTTGGTGACACTGGCAACACGGTCAATAAAAACAGCGCCGAATTGAAGTACTCCAACAAAACCACGGTCACCGGAGATACGGAAGCCGAAAAGCCGTACACCATCCACGAGGAAGCCGCGGTTTACACCTTTAAGGCTGGCATCCATAAAACGGACGGAGCTGGCACCGATCTTGACAGCGTAAAGTTTGACCTGTACAAAAAGTACGATGCCAATACGGATGAAGCGGACGGCACTGGTGTCATGTATAAAGACGTACACGTCGCATTCCTTGCTGATGCTGAAGCAACCCGCCTTGGTTTAAATGCCGCAACCGGCTCCGGTGTTAATTGGTATCTGGTCGAGAAAGACCTGACAACTGATACTGACGGCAAAGTCGTTGCCAAGGGTCTGCCCAAAGGCGAGTACAAATTCGTGGAAACCCAAACAAAAAAGGACTACAACCTGCTGACCAAGCCTGTGGATGCCAACCTGAACGTTGAATACAAAACGGTTCGGGGCACCGACTCCACCTATGATACAGACGGCAAGAAAACGCACAGCGTCACCTCTACCACCTACCAAGTCGGAGGTGAAACATATACCTATGCTGACATCGAAGTCATCAACCGCAAGGGCTTTACGCTGCCTGTCACCGGCGGTTTCGGTACGCTGCTGTTCAGCGGTATCGGTGTGCTGCTGGTTCTGGCGGGCGTCGGCGTTCTGTTCAGCCTGAAAAAGAAATCCAACCGTGCGTAATGCACACCATCCAAACACCCACAGCAAAATAAACGGGTAATCCATAGGGGAAGGGCCGGAAACGGTTCTTCCCCTATGGGCGGTTGTGGCAGTGCGTCAACCCTTTACAGAAAGGCTCTTTGCAATGGAAACCACCGTCAAATTAAAACTTGGCTTTGCTGCGCTGATGATCATCTCCGGCATCGGCGTGGCCATGTACCCCGTCGTCAGCAACGCGGTGGCACAGCGCCACGCGAGCTCAGTCATTGAAAGCTACGACGACACCGTGCAGTCGATGGACGCCGAGAAAATCGACGCCGCCAAGGAGGCTGCGCGCCGCTACAACCAACAGCTGAACAATGCCATCGACCGCGACGCGGCGGGCGAAGCGGACGACATCGGCACAAGCTATGTGGACATGCTGGACGTGGGCGAGAGCCTTGGTTACATTACCATACCCAAAATTGACGTAAACCTGCCCATTTATGAGGGCACAAGCGACGATGTGCTGGTAAAGGGCGTCGGACATCTGGAAGGCTCCAGCTATCCGCTGGGCGGCGCGGGCACCCACAGTGTGCTGACGGGGCACCGCGGTCTGGCCGAGGCGGTACTGTTTACCGACCTGGACAAGCTGGGCGAGGGCGACCGTTTTTACCTCCACATCATGGACGAGGTGCTGGCGTATCAGGTAGATCAGGTCAAGGTCGTGGAGCCGGAAAACACCGAGGATCTGGAAATTATCCCCGGCGGGGACTACTGCACGCTGGTCACCTGCACACCCTATGCCATCAACACCCACCGTATGCTTGTGCGCGGCGCCCGTGTGCCGTATACCGGAGAGGACGAGCAGCCCGACACGCCGCAGACCGTGCAGTACCAACAGCTGAATACCGGCAACGTGGTAAAGCGCATTGTGGACGCCTGGCCGTGGATCAGCGTGACGGGCAGTGTGGTTATCGGCGGCGAGGCGCTGCTGTTGTTGCTGCTGTTGCACCGCTGCAAAAAGCGCGAGGAGGAAGACTGATGAAACGCCTGTTTCTGCAAATTTTTGCATGGCTGGCAATTTTGCTGGGCGTTGGGCTGATGCTGCAGCCCACGGTCAGCCGATATCTGACGGAGCAGAAAAGCACAAAAACCGTGCAAAAATTTGTGCAGGCCGCCGAAGCTGCCGCCCCCGCCGCACCCGAAACCTCCGCCGCCGAACCCGCGCGCGCCTACCCCGAACTGTACGACGCGTTTCTGGCCTACAACCAACAGCTTTTTGCCCAAGGCCAAAGCGGCCTGAAAGACCCCTTTGCCTACGAGACCCCCGCCTTTGACCTGACGGGCTGCGGCTTGCCCGACGACGTTATCGCCGCACTGTGGATACCGCGCCTGAACTTGGAACTGCCTGTTTATCTGGGGGCCAACGCGGCCAACATGGCCCGCGGCGGCGCGCTGCTGGGGCAGACCTCCATGCCGCTGGGCGGTGAAAACACCAACACCGTCATTGCCGCCCACCGCGGCTACTACGGCGCGGAAATGCTGCGCAACGTGCAGCAGATACAAATCGGCGACAAAATTACTATGACAACGCCGTGGGACACGCTGGTTTACCGCGTGTGTGAGCTGAAAATTATACAGCCGGACGACATAAACGCCGTGCTGATACAGCCCGGCCGCGACCTGCTTACCCTGACGACCTGCCACCCCTACACCCAAAACACCCAGCGCTACCTGGTGATAGCCGAGCGCGACCCCGACGCAGAGGCCGCCACCCATGCGGCAGACCTGGCCGAGTGTGACGAAACCTGGGACGCCGCACCGCGCCAAGTGACGGTGGAGGCCGACGGTACCTCCGCGCTGGAGGAAGTCACCCCCGAAAGTATCACTCCCCTGCCCCACGAGGGCGGCGGCGAAAACGCGGGCGGCGCGTACTCCAACTGGGTGATTTGGCTGGAAAACAACGCCCTGTGGGCGGGATGCCTGCTGATTGCCGCCGTGATCGGCTGTATGCTGATTTGGCGCAGGCATAGAAAGGATTGACCCATGCAGAATATCAACGAAAAGGCGCTGGCCGTTACAGCCGAGGTAAGCAAGGCGGTGCTGGGCAAGCCGGAAGTCGTGCTGAAAATCATGATGGCGATACTGGCCCGCGGCCATGTGCTGATTGAGGACATCCCCGGCGTGGGCAAAACTACGCTGGCACAGGCGTTTGCCCGCGCTATGGACCTGACCCAAAACCGCGTGCAGTTCACGCCGGACGTTTTGCCGTCCGACATTGTGGGGTTCTCGCTGTACCAAAAGGAAACCGGCAAATTTGTGTACCACCCCGGCGCGGTGATGTGCAACCTGTTTTTGGCCGATGAAATCAACCGTACCAGCGCCCGCACCCAGTCCGCCTTGCTGGAAGTCATGGAGGAAAGCGCCGTCACGGTGGACGGCGTGACGCGCGTTCTGCCGCAGCCGTTTACCGTTTTTGCAACGGAAAACCCCGTCGGCTCGGTGGGTACGCAGATGCTGCCGGAATCCCAGCTGGACCGCTTTATGGTCTGCGTGGTCATGGGCTACCCCGATGCGGAGGCGGAAATGGAGATTTTGTCCCGTCAGCCGCGCCGCGCCCTGCTGGACCGTGTGCAACCGGTGATGGACAAAAACGATCTGCTGGCTATGCAGCAGCAGGTAGACGAAGTATATATGAGCGATGAAATCAGACGGTATATCGTGGAGCTCTCCCGCGCAACGCGGCGGGACAGCCGCCTGACGCTGGGGCTTTCGCCCCGTGCGTCGCTGGCAGTGGCCGGTATGGCGCGCGCGGCGGCTTTTCTGAGCGGGCGCAATTATGTGGCCCCGCAGGATATTACCGCGATTTTTGCCGATGCGGCCCGCCACCGTCTGTGCCTGACTGAACAGGCCCGCACCGGCGGCGATACAGTGCAGAATATCCTTGACGATGTTCTGCACACCGTGCCGCGCCCCCGCCCGGAGAAACCGTTCCATGGCAGGTAAGGTGGGCTGTGCGCTGCTGCTGGCCGTGCTGTTTGCCGCGGCAGCGGTCAGCCGCACGTCGTTTGCGGTCTTTTTGGCGTCACTGGCGCTGCTGCTGGTCGGCTTTTTGGCGTGGTATGTCCGCACACTGCGCAGGGATGTGACGGTAACGCTGCAGCTGCCTGCCCGCCCCGTGCACCCCGACGAGGATTTTGCCGTACTGGTGAAACTGCACAACAACGGGCGGCGGCCCGTACCGGAGCTGCGTGTCGTTTTGCAGGCTGTGGACGCCGAAAGCGGAACGGCCATTGAACTGCCCTGCGGCGCGATGCTGGCCCCGCATCAGTGTGCCGATTTGCGCGTGACCCTGCGCGCAGCAAAAAGCGGTCTGTGGCGGTTCCGTGTGCGGGAAGCCACCGTGCGCGACCTGTTGGGGCTGTTTGCCGCGCACTGCGCCGTGCCGCCCCAAAGCAGAGAACTGTGTGTGCTGCCCCCCGCCGAGGGTGAGGACGACGGCGCAGGCACAAAACCGCAGAACTGCGCCGAAAAAGTGACTGCGGCGGGCTGCGATTTGACCGACGGCGTTTATGATCTGCGCCCCTACCGTGCAGGCGATTCACCGAAGCTGATCCACTGGAAACTGACCGCCCGCGTGGGCGAGTTGACCGTGCGCGAGCCGTTGGGCGCAGCCTACCGCGCTGACCCTGCGGGCAGCGTTTTGGCAGAGGGGGCCGACGCGCCGCAGCAGTTGTTGCACTTTGGGCAGGCCGCCGTAAAGCGGCTGCGCAGATTGACCCGCCGCAAGGACACCGACCCCGCTACGGGGCTGGTATTTGTGGACCGTGTGCTGCTGCCCCGCACCAAGGCCGCTGCCCACCCCATGGCGGAAACGGCGGCGGATCTGCTGATTTCGGAGCTGCTGGCCTTGGGCTTACTGACGGCACTGAACGGTGCGTTTGCACTGGCATTGCCGATTTGGGTGTGGCTTGGCGTGGCGGCACTGTGTGCGGCGTGGCCGGCACTGCACCGCGTCCCGCTTTCCAAGGCGGGCCGTTACGGCGCGGCGCTGGCGCTGGCCATGGGGTATCTGGTGCTGCTTTTTGCCGTGCAGCAGCCGTTTTTGGCCGGCGCGGCACAGTGCGCGGATGCCGTCAGGCTGTGCTTGAATACACGCTTCAACGCAAATTTTGTGGTGTCCGCCTCGCCGGTTTCGGCGCAGATGGGCCTGTTTGCGCTGCTGACGGCAGTGCCGTTTACAATGTTTTTGGCCACGCTGACAGCCCGCCACACAGACGCGCTGTTGCTGGGGGCGGTGCTTCTGCCGATCGTGGCGTTCACGCTGTTGGCGGGGACGGGCCGTGCCGTTTTGGGCTGGCTGTTGCTTTTGCCGGGCTGGTTGGGAAGCTGTGCGGCGGCGCGGTCGCCGGTGCGAAAACGGCTGTGGCGCGGCAAGGGTTCCGCTGTCTATGCCGCCAACCTGCAGACCCACCGCATAAACCAAAGGCTGGCCGGTGTCGGCATGGCTGCCATTTGCGCGGTGCTGTTTTTGCCTGCCCTGGCACTGCGCCCTGTGCTGATGCTGCCCTTGAACGCGCTGCAGCCTGTGACCGACAAAGTCTGCGCGGCCGGGCTGAGCGCGGCGATCGAGTGGCTGCCGAAAATCAGCGGCGGGGCACTGAATTTCCATGTGAGCGCTGCTGCGGGCGGCGTGGAGGACGGCAGCCTGACACGGGGCGACGGCCTGGCGCTGACGGGGCTGGAGGATATAATGGTCACGACCGACGCTAAGCCGGAGGAGACCGTCTACCTGCGCGGGTTTATCGGCGTGGACTATGACGGCACAAGCTGGCAGGCAGGGAATGCCGCTGCCTTCGACAGTGCCGCAGCAAACTGGAAAACCGACGGCGACGGGCGGCTTGCCATTGCGAACCTGCCGTTTTTGCGCGCGGCATACAGCGGCGCACAGCCGCAGCAAATGACCGTACAGCGTCTGCATGCAAACGATGCCTACACGTTTGCGCCGTACAACGCATATTTTAACGACTACTACACGCCGGACGGCGACGGAGCCATAGCGGGGCAGACCGTGCAGGACGATATGTTCTACTATTTTCCGCGCAAACAGGCAGAGGAGCTGCTGGCGGCCCGTGACGATGATGACGCGGGGGTGCTGGACCGTCTGGAAAGCGCCTACGCCGCGTATGTTCGTGCGCGCTGCCTGGATGTGCCCGACGGTGCCGGGTACGATGCCATAGACAAGGAACTGGCTGCGCTGGTGAAGGAGCGCAAACTCAGGGATGATGACATCGACGGCCGACGCGCACTGGTGCGCAGCTGGCTGAACGAGCACTGCCGTTACAGCGCGGACGCCGAGACACCCGACGACACCGACCCGCTGCTGTATTTTCTGAGCGAGAGCCACGCGGGCAGCAGCACACAGTTTGCCTCGGCTGCGGTGCTGTTGTGCCGCATGGTGGGGCTGCCCGCCCGATATGTGGTAGGCTACGCCGCACCGCAAAGTCTGTTTACCGCTGCGGGCGACGGCAGCTGCCGTGCCGTTTTGCAGGATGATAACGCCCACGCCTGGGCAGAGATTTACCTTTCCGGGCAGGGCTGGACACCGCTGGAGGTCACCCCCGGCATGACAGCCGAACTGACCGAGGGCGAGCTTGCCGCCGATGCCGCACAGGCAGGGCAAAATGCCGCAGACAGTGATACACCCCTGCCCGCCCGGCAGGAGGCCGACTCCCCTGCCGAAACGCCGCAAAGCGTCCCGCTTTTGTGGGTGCTGCCTACGGTTTTGCTGCTGCTCGTCTTGGCCTTGGCACTTCTGCGCCGTGCAAGGCGCACACCTTTGCAGACCGTACAGGCAGAATTTTATGCGCTCCATCGCAAGATGCGGCGCTGCGGGCTGGCGGCGGAGGTGTCCTCTGACGAAGCGGCATTTGCGGAATTTCTGCAAACGCATTGCCCGCAGACGGACCGCGAAACCGTGCAGCACCTGCTGGATGCCGTACAGGCGGCACAGTTTGCGCCCGATCCATGCACCGCCGAAACCGCGCAGGAGATACAGACCCTGTGCCGTAAATTACGCAAAAAACTGTGCAGACGAACGGTGTGAGGGCTGTGCAAGGGGAAGCTTTACGCAAGAAATAATTGACGATTCGGCAAAAAACGATTATGATAATAGTAAATACATATCGGAGATGAGAAACCATGCCACCTTTGCCGAAGAACGACAACCCAATCGATATCACGCAAATCGCGCAGGCGCTTGGCGTATCCAAGACAACCGTGTCCCGTGCCATATCCGGCAACGGGCGCATCAGCGCAGCAACCCGCCAACGCGTGCTGGACTATGTAAAAAAGCATAACTATACCCCCAGTATGATGGCGCGCGGGCTGGTGAAGCGCTGCTCCTACAATATTTCGCTGGTGATTTCCACGCAATTTTCCGACTTTGAGCTGCCCTTTTTGCGCAAGGTGATGCGCTCTGTCTATCAGGTTGCCGGGGATTCCGACTACGATGTCCTGCTGACGCTGGTGGGCGAAAACGAAACCCGTCCTGTGGAACGACTGCTGGATAACCGCAAAATCGATGGTCTGATCTTGACCCGCACACTGGAGCGTGACCCCTTGATCCCGCTGCTGAAGGCGCGCAAGGTGCCGTTTGTCGCCATCGGTCAGCCGGAGGACGATCAGGTACTTTCCGTTGACCATGACCAGGTGGGCGGCTGCCGTGAGATGACCAGTCTGCTGCTGATGAAGGGCATGAAGCATATCGCGCTGCTGGGCGGCAGTATGCTGTACACCGTCAACCAATCCCGATTGGAGGGCTTCCGGCAGGCTTATGTCAAGATGGGGCAAAAAATTGACGAAAACCTGCTGTTTTTGGAGCTGGAAAGCGACGATTTGCGCATGGAGGCTGTGCAGCAGGCTGTAGAGCGCGGGGCGGATTGCATCCTGTGCATGGACGAACGGCTGGCACAGCTGACGCTGAATATGCTCAAGCAGCTGAACCTGCGCGTGCCGCAGGATATCCGGCTGGCGTCGCTGTATGATAATGAGAATCTGGTCAATACCGTGCCGCCCATCTCCGCCGTGCAGTTTAATGCGGATATCCTTGGCTTAAAAGCAACGCAGCAGCTGCTGTGCGCCTTGCAGGGGCAGCCTGTTGAAACCCGCATGGAGTTGGGTTACCAGGTAAGCCTGCGGGAATCGACGCAGACGTGAAATCCGAGCGCACACCGAGGGGTGTGCGCTTTTTTGTCTGCCCCATCAAACCGTGTACATTTTCAGGAAAATGTACAAAACGGGGCAAAATAAAACAAAAAGTCCCGAATTGCAGATACAAGCAATTCGGGACTTGATAGGATTTATAGAAGAACCTTAACTGTCAGGTCTTTCCAATTTCCCGTCCAAAGTACGTAACCACGCGAATTTCGATAGGCGCGAGCCTGTTCGTAATTCAACTTAATGGTTATACTCGCTGGCAAATCAGCCGCGAGGCGACTTGATGGCAGCCTGCTTATTGGGTCGCCATCATAGGTATGTACCCAAAAGCGCGTACTGTTTGCATCCTCAAGTATCCTATTGACGGCCCCATCCCCTTTCTTCGCTTTTGTTTTTCCCGGCATGATTTTTTCCGCCGAAATCGAATGGTAATTGTACGTTCCGCGCACATTGCATTGAACAGTGCATGACTCTTGAAATAGATTTAGTTCCCAGATGAATTTCTGTCCATCGATGGAGAAGATTCTCGGCACAAATCTGTCCAGAAATTCCCGGCTGATTTCATCGTTTGGGAACGACTCTTGCCAGCTGAGTGCTTCCTCTACCTTTTCACTATTAGCAGCTCCGTTTTCTTGTTCCTGCTGGTATTCTTCTAAAATATCCTGCCGGTGATCCTGCCAAACGTTTTTGTAGATTTCTCGCGCCATCAATTCGAGCTTCCATGCCTGCACATTGGGGGCGCTGCATTTGGGGGCTACATTCCTCAGCGACCGCTGATAACAGATATATCGAACAATGCCTTTCTCTGCGCGGAACGCCCGCATTCTGGCTCCGCAGCCACAAAACAGGCGGCAAGCCCATTTGTCGGCGTGTTCGCTCTTTCCATACAAGTAAGCCTGCGTTATATTGCCGTCTTTGTACGACTGCCATGCATGTCTGCGGTGCTGACATTTATCCCATAGTTCCTCTGAAATGATTGGCTCAAAGCTGCCTTTCACCAGAATGTAATCCTGTTCGCTGTTCTTGATGCTTTTATGGCTGAGGAAATCATCAATATGCGATTTATTGTATGTCAAATACCCTTTATAAATCGTATTCTTGGTGATTGAGAGAACCTGACGCGCGCTCCATTGTGGCATTCCGGATTTATTCGGTGCGCCTTCTTGCGTTAGTGTCTGGGCTATCTCGGTGCCATTTATGCCATCAGCATACCAAGCAAAAATTTTTCTGACAGTCTCTGCCTGACTTTCCTGCACCACAAGCGTATGAGCCTTTTTATCACGCTTATATCCAAACGGTGTCGGTCCCGCAACATAGGTGCCTTTTTTCTGTGACGTCTGAATGCCCGCCTTGGTGCGTTCACTCATTTTACGGCTTTCATCTTGCGCAAGGCTTGCCATAATGGTCAGGCGAACTTCTCCATCGCCATGCGTCGTCCAGATGTCATCATTGACGAAGTACACTTCAACGCCGTACTGTTTCAGCTCACGGGTCGTAACCAAAGTATCCACCGTGTTTCGGGCAAAACGGGAAACCTCGCGGGTCACGATTAGGTCAAACTTCTTTTTCCGGGCATCTCGCAGCATCTTCATAAAAGAAGGCCGGGTTTTCATGCCAGTACCTGAGATTCCTTCATCGGCGTATTGACCAACCACCGTCCAATTCGGATGATGTTCTGCAAGCTCCAGATACCAGTTCATTTGATTTTTCAGTGCTGATATTTGCGCCTCAAGTTCCGTGGACACGCGCCCATAGAACACGACTCTGCGCGGGCAGTTTTGCTGGTCTGCTTTATCATATTGCATCGGTTTTCCCTCCTTCCCCATCAGTATAATACTGCATTCAGTATTTTCAAAATGTACAAGTCAATGACTCAATCATGGTATAGAAAAGCCGTGGAAGAAGGTTCCTTCCACGGCATGATCTTTATACTACTTTTTCAATAAGGCACTGATGTTTCTTCGTTTTCTTGTCATAGTTGATAGCTACCAAGAGAAGATTTCCTGTATAGTCACGCAGCGAATCCGGATATTTCTTTTCCTTAATCTGCTGCATCGCAGTCTCCGCCGTTTGGTTCCACTTGCCATCACGGTCTATTCCTCATCCGAATTATAATATTACCATTTACTGATTCAAATAGCAAATCTAGCGTCATTCCATAACGACACAATAATGCCGTGGAAGTATTTCCTCCACGGCACGATCTGTCGTTATAGCTGTGCGTTTCTCTCCCTCTGCAAATTCCAGACAGGCAACCCTTCCCGGTGCTTTGTCTCGCATCGCTTTGCAGCCATGCGATATGTTTTCTCGCATCTTGGCACGCTCGTGGAATCCAGTCATGGCGCTGCTTCCCCAATGCGGTACAGCAGAGGACGCTATTCACTTTTTCGGAGGTTTGGAACCTCCTAATACATAAGAGAACAGCGAATCGGATTTTTTCCACAACTTTTTCAATTTTCTTTTTTTACCAGAAATATATCCACACGCATATCTTTCCACAAACCGGGGTGGATCTTAATCCCACGCGCTTTCTGATACTCATAGGCTGTCACAAAGTCAACCGCAAAACTCAAAAGTGGTATCTTTTCATCCAGCACGCTCACCTGATTTTTTTGACAGCTTTCCAGCCATTCCACCAACTTACGCTTTCTTTTGGTTCGGCTCATGTCCAAAAAGAAATCCTGTGGACGACATATTGTCGCGCAATCTGGTCCAGCACTTTCTTTATCCTGCTTGCCGATTTGCTCTTGCTCAATATCATAGGGAACGCCACTTTTATAGGTAACCATCGCTATCGGCTGCCTTTCCGATTGGATAGGCATGATCTGCTGCACATTCATCAACTGCAACATCCAAATGTAGCGGTTATTGCTTTTTACAATCCGGTTGGTATACCTGTCCAGAAAGCCCGGCTCTATTTTACCATCCGGAAAAGAGGCATCATCGCTGAGTGCAGCCTCGATGCTGTGCATATCTAACCTTGCTTTAGGACGCTGTTCCTGTATGCAACTTTGCAGTAAGCCTTCGACATTTATAATCTCATTGTTGATTTCCGTACTTTTGCTTAAGAAATCATCCATAGTTATGCTTCGGCTTGCCCGCTGGCTGACAAGATCGTCCAATTCCTCATTCAGCGCAGAGAGCTTGTTCTCCAGCTGGTTTCCATCATTCGGTGTGCCGGTAGTGTTCAGATTTGCATCCAACATCCGCAAAAGACCCAGTATATCCTCGGCATTTTCTTTCCAAACTGTACGGAACACTTCCCTTGCCATCAATTCCAGCTTCCATTCAGATGCGTATGGTGCCGGACAAGGAATACCGTTCAGTGCTCTGGCGACATCTTTCTTTTTGAACATTTTCGACCGTGCACAGATAAGCCGCATATTTTTCCCACCGTTGGCCGTTTTATCGTAGCCTTCGATTTGGAATCGCATCCCACAATCGCAAAACAGAATTTTCGTCCATTTGTTCTGCGGAAAGGACACACCAAATTTATGGGCACGACCATCTTTGCCTTTGACAAATGCAGCTCGCTTACTGCGGATCTGATTGCAGGTTTCCCATAGCTCCTCTGAGACTATTGGCTCAAAGTTTCCCTTTACAAGAACAAAGTTTTCCTCGCTGTGATTGATGCGGTTATGGCTGAGGAAGTCATCAATATGGGATTTATTATAGGTCATATAGCCCTTGTAAGTGGGCTTGCGGAGTACCCGTGATACCTTGCTCGCCGTCCAGCTCAGGCCACCACCGCCATCCTTGCGGTTTTCTTCTATAAGCATTTTGGCAACAGTCGTTTCTCCGTGCCCCTCGGCGTACAGATTAAAGATTCTGCGCACCGTTGCCGCCTGTTCCTCATTGATTACATAAGTTCCATCCACACGGTCATAACCGATAATATTACCGCTGCCATAGAGTACACCTTTCTCACGGCTCATCTTCTGTCCGGCTTTTACGCGCTCACTGGTCTTGCGGCTTTCATCTTGGGCAATGCTCGCCATAATGGTCAAGCGAACTTCTCCATCACCGTCCATTGTCCAGATGCCATCATTTACAAAATAGACTTCCACGCCGTATTGCTTCAGTTCTCGCGTAGCATTCAACGCATCCACAGTGTTACGCGCAAACCTCGACAATTCACGTGTGACAATCAAGTCAAAGCGGTGTTCCTTTGCGTGCTCTATCATCCGCATAAATGATGGACGTTTCTTCATTTGGGTACCGGTTATGCCTTCGTCTATGTACTGCGCTACAACGGTCCAGTTGGGATTGCGTAATGCAAGGTCTGTATACCATTCCATCTAATTTCCCAGCGCAGATAGCTGTTCCTCATGTTCTGTTGAAACGCGGCCATAAAACACCACCCTGCGCGGTCGATTCTTGTAATTTCCAATATAGTCTGTCATTTCGAACGCCTCCTTGTTCTTTCATTGTACAAGGGGCAAATTCATAAGGGAAATGTACAAAAACACTGGTACACTTGCCATCCTTGTATGAGCGTTGCTGCTCTATACTATAAGAGTACGTTCTCTTGATTTTTTTCCACAATCACTATTTTTAGTTGATTGCACTTGACATACATCAAGTAGCCATGCCACGCGGATAGCATTTTTCAGAACATATCAACAAAAATGACCCTGCACGATTCTGTGCAGGATCAAAATATATATTCGTTTTATTTTCGTTCATAACTGGTTGATGGGCCGGCTCCGACTTTTTCAAATAACTATTTCGAAAAATCAGCCGGGCTATCAAACTGGAATTTGTTATTCTCCTATGGAGGCACCGCTATCGTCTTTAAGGCCACAAATCGCAACTATACCATTATTTTTATAACTTACAACGAGAGTAGTGTCATTCCCACGTTTCCAACATGCAGTGCTGTTTTCACTGGTATCAGGCTTCCCTCATACCTCTCTAAGCTGGTCAATATGGTACCCTGGCAAAAGGCTATTAACATCGGCTTCACTCATTTCTGCGCAACGCCAGCGAGGGTCACGGCATTATCAAGATGGGCAACAGCATGATACCATTCTCCAATCTGGAACCCAAGGATAGTGATGTCTATCAGCTCATCACAACGAAACCGGGAGAAAGGAAGAAGCAGGAATGATTTTGCATAAAGAAAAGGCGGGTCGAAGCCCGCCTTAGAATTAGTGGCAGTCTAGTGTTGCCAGATATTGTTTTCCAGATCACGCAGACGCGCTTTGTAGTCGTTAATAAGCGCCTGCGTGTTTTCTGTATCC
>ERZ1034865.703-NODE-703-length-18626-cov-10.099564_pt1 | contig 18626 bp, 17 predicted proteins | sample MGYA00520632_ERZ1034865 | MGnify/ENA primary metagenome ERZ1034865 (study PRJEB33766, sample SAMN09781738) | gut metagenome | biome: gut microbiome | host: Homo sapiens | place: Madagascar | study: EMG produced TPA metagenomics assembly of the PRJNA485056 data...
ATTTTGACGCTAAATCCACGTTTTTACAAACTGGATGGCACTACATATTGTCTATAAAAAATGTTATGTCCTTTTATTTAAGGACATATAAAAATTACAATGAAATACGTTTCTTTTATGCACCCTTTTTAAGGGAATATTTTTTTAGCCCGTTTTTATGCTATAATTCTAATATGAAGCAGGAAAAAATCATTTACGGAAATGTTACGTTAAGTCAATTGACTCATTTTGCAGTTGAACTCTGCGGTCTGCAAAATTCATCAAAAGAATGACTCTGAAAATATTATTCAAGACGCAATAAGTTTTATCGATGAAAATGTAAATATCCAAAATCTTAAAGACATTGCAGAAAAGGCTTTGTATTTTGATAACCTGCTGAATGAAAACTGCCGCGAAAACTTAATTTCTTTTCAAAACACCATGAATGAACTTAGAAATGAACTGCCACATTCTTTTTCCTTTTGGGAAAACTGGTTCTGCGCAAAGGATTATGTGTACAAATATTTGGATTCCGGGAATCTTGAACATCTGGAAAATGCTGTTAAATGGTATGGGCTGGCTTTTGAAAACGGCAAATATTTTATGGGAAAAAGTTCCGGGCAGTTTATACATGAAGCAATAATTGTTTCTGTTTATCTTGACATGAAGAAAAATCCTACAAAAGCCCGAACAAGGCTGCAAAAAACTTCCGACAACAATACAGACACAAAAACTCCTTTAGACAAGACAACAAAAAACTTTTACGATTTTGGCTTGGCGTTCGACCTTCTGCTAAACGACATGAACGATGCTTACAATTTATATTACCACTGCTTTCAAAATTTTTGGAACTGCTTTTCTCCAGAAAGTGAATGTGCGAAGATTATTAAAAATAAAGACTTATTCAAGGCTTCTAACATTGAAACAACAGACACGCCAGAAAATGAGAAAGTCTTAAAATCAAGAGAAACTCTGCTAAAAATCACAGACGGAAAAATAAACAACATTCTTCCAACAACTCACAATGTTGCATACACGCCAATTTCAAATGCAATAATTCAAGGCTATTTTGACATTGTTGAATTGTATTTGGATAAATCAAAATATCCTTCATTAAACTTAAACATTCCAAACACAAACAACTGCTACCCGATTCATGAAATTGTAAGTCAATATTTAAGAGGAAACAATCAAGAAAAAATAAAGCCGCTTATCTTACAAATTCTTGAAATAACCGATAAGAAAGTTTTATTCACGCGGACAAACAGACAAAAAATATCGCCACTGCAAACCGTAATTCAATCTTTGGATTTAGACCTTAACAAGCGTTTTTTAGATAAAATGTTTAGCACAGAAAAAATTCCAGACGACTTTATAATATCAGCAGATGAAGTTTCTCCGATATATTTTGCACTTATGATAAAATATCTTTTCAACAATCCATTTGAATATGCAGAAAAAAGAAATATAAAAGAAATTTCTCACGACTCTGATATTTCATTCATTATGGAAACTTCAAAAAATCTGGAAAATGAAATTCCAAAGGAAATCCGAGACAAACGCAAAGAAGAAACAAACGAAATTGTTGATTTATATATAGAAAGAACTTCAAATGTTGACGGATTTATCAGCTACAGTATGCGCGACCCGATTGCAAATAATCAAGGCTGCACCGCATTGCTCTACGCTTGTGAAATGGATGATGTTGAAACCTGCAAATCACTAGTTTTCGCAGGAGGAAACTTACGGCAAGAAATCGGAAAATCACCTGATTTTACGTTGCCAAATGGAAATATGCTATTTCTTCCCAATAATTTTATACACCGGACAATTTATTTTAAAGCATGGAACTGCTTGGAATGGTATCTAAAAGACAATAAAAATATCGCTGCTGAATATATGCACAAAAAAGAAGAAAATATGACTTGGCTGGTTTACTTTTTGTTAATGCAGCAAAAAGAAATTTTTATGAATACACAAAAATATTTAGATGTTCAAAATAATATAAACAGGTTTCTTCCCCTGTTTCTTGAAGCCGGAGCAAGTTTAAAAGAAGACACAGCTTTTGGAAGTGCGGAAAGAATATTAAACGAAAAATAAAATCTTTATTTTACAGAACTTTGAAAACTTTCCATGACATTCAAAAGAGAAGAAATTTGTTCATCACGAACACTTATCTTTCTTAATAGTTCTTCTTTTTTTTTAATTTATATAAAGTTTCATCAACTCCTAAAACTCCTCTCGAGAGATTTATACAATTATTCAACTCTCATTCAAAACCATCTCTTTCTTTTTTTAGGGAATTATATTCTTTCTTCCACTCAGAAATAGCATTTGCTAATTCAATAGAATTAACTATATGTGCATTTTTTTCTTCAATACTCAGTTTCAACTCTTTGTTTTCAGCAAAAATTTGATTATAAACACTTTTCAGAACATAATCTTTTTCAAGCTCAGTTATAAACTTGTATGAACCATGAGGAACCAAATCTTGTCCAAATGTACGGATTCTAAACGAAATCTCAATAAATGAAAGAATAGTACAGGCTGCTGCTATAATAATGAAAATTGGATTATTTTTTATTCGTTCAAAATTATATTTTCTTTTCTGCTTATTAAAAATCATTTTTACACCTTTTATTGAAAACTCATATTTTGTTGGTAAAAATTGAAACTAAACATTTGCCTTATATTATGTTTAATATACCAAATTTTTATTCTAGACATATTATATCACAAAACTCAAAATTATTTTGTCTCCATCCTATATTCCATCATTCTGTAAAAAATCCAAATTGAGCCTAAGATTCGCTTGAGTCATTCAATTTTTTTTCTGAAATTCCGTCACAGTATAATCCACTCCCTGATTTCTGTCATGCCTAATATTTTGACTATTACGAAATAAATTTTATATAATTATTAAGGTATAATATTTTTATAAAATTAAGGATTTTTTTTATGATTACAAATGAGTTATTAATTTCTCTTCTCTCAACTATAATTTCTCCTATTTGTGCACTGCTTACAGTAATTTTCACAAACAAACATTCAAGATTAATTGTATCAAAACAATTAGAATCTTCATCGCAACAGTTTCTATGCAATCAAGATTTTGAAAAAGAAAAAATTCAAAACGAAAGAAATTATTCTAATAAAATAGATATTATAAATAATATATTAACTATTAGGAGCGAATACAATCTAACAAATAACTATATCATGGAAATTTCCAAAGCAAATGAATTTTATGCAAATCAAAAATATGAACAAATAACAAAAATTGTAAATCAAATTATTACAAAATTATACATATCATTTCCTGACTTCACAGAATATGATTATAAAATATCTAGTATATGCAATGAAATTTGGGGAAATGAACAAAACTATTTTGGCTATCAAGCAGATAAAAAAAATGCACAAAATATAACAAAGCAAAAACTTATTGAACTATACGAAAGACTAAATAAAAATTGTCAGAATTTGCTTGAGATTTTAAAAACAAGATAATAACTTAATTTCTTAAAAAAATTTTCTCTTGAACCTAATCAATACAATGCGAATCTGTATAAGATTCTGCAATTGTTTTAGTAGATTCTAATGATAATTTAGTTTCTTCTCATTAAGAATCTATTTGTTTAATAATTATTTTTGAATACTCTGAATCGCAATGTTTACATATTTCCTTATAAAAATCTTTTACATCAGGATCTGTTAAAATCGAGAAAACTTGGCTATTCTCAACTCCAATCTTGCACAATCTTTGTTTTTGTTTTTCTGTCCACGAATCTATTTTAGAAAGTTCATCTATAACAAAATGAGTTGTTTTAAAATTAAAGCTATTTTCTAATTTATTTATAAGATTATTTTTGTTTCTTTCTTCTTCACTAATCTCTTTGTCTGCAAGATTTCTTTCATCAAGACAATCAAAATAAAAATTTTCTAGAATTTCATTTGATTTTGTCCTGTCAATGATTTTTAAAATCAATTGCTCAAGTTTTGAATTTTCAGAATAATCTGCAGGGGCAAAATATTTTATTCGATTTTCAGAAAGCATTTTAAAAACTTTTGATTTGTCGTTAGTTTCTGCATTATATACACCAATAGAATGTCCTCCGTTCGTATTCACCAGTTTCATGCAAGGTATATCAGTATCACTATCACCGATGTAAACCATGTTTCTAAACGGTATTCTTAATTCATTTTGCTTAAAAAATGTATTAACCTGCTGATCATTAACATCAAGAACACCTTTCTCTATTCTAAATAAGAATTGCGTTTTATCCGTGTAATTCACAACCTGAGCAGGCCAGATGGCAACTCCATCGTCATCATAATAAAAAGAACTTGCATAAATCTTTTTAAACTTATCAGCAATCACAGTTCCTTCGATCATTTCCTTCAAGCCTGATGATATAATGTAATGCTCAACTTCAACACCATGTTTTTCCCCATATTTATTTATTCTCTCAAACCAAGTTTTTACACCAGGGAATAGCTCAACCTTACTACCAAACTCTTTTAAAGTATTCTTATTAAAAACGAATTTTCCATAAGAACCTTTAGACATCATAAACATCCAGGCAAGATTTTGATCCATTTCATTGTCACTTGCCAATTTGTTTGACTCTTTCCAGAAATTTTCTACATCATAGCCGATCGATTGTATAAAACCTTGCGCTTGCATATCAGTAGGGGATAACGTTTTATCAAAATCATAACAGATTGCCAAAACTATTTTTTTATCATTTTTATCTTCACCCATCTTGATTTTCCTTTTATAAACTATATATTTACATTATATTCCAAAATAAAATAATAAAAAATAGGAATATATCTGAACTTTATGGCTCTCTTACAAAATTGAATTCTTCAGTTTACTTCTTAAAATACCGATAATTAACTAGGATTATTTTATTCTAAGGAACTGGAAATATAATGAAACTAAAATGTAGAAATATCGGAAAATTATCTTCCGCAGAAGTTGATATTAATACAATTACTCTAATAGCAGGACTTAACAGTACTGGGAAAAGTACTGTCGGAAAACTACTTTACTGTATTTTTAACAGTTTCTATAACTTTGAAGAAGAAGCTACTTCTACTTTAAAAAACTTTATACGAAATCAATTTTTTGAAACAGCATATCCCTTTCCTTCCATTGATGAGTGCGTAGAAGAATTATATAAACTACGATTCCAGCCAAATAAAGAAATTATAGAAACTACAATAAAAGAATTTGCTGGAGAAAGATTCTTTACAAAGAAAAACAAACTTGTTTCGGAAAGAGTTCTTGAACTTCTTAACCTTTCAGATGATGAAATTTATAAATGGATTTTACAGGCCAAATTCTACTCAGAATTTGGAAATCAAATACAAAATATTTTTTTGGAACAAAAAAATTCAACTGTCGATTTATGTATAAAAAACTCTGAAATCTCAGTAGGTATAAAAGAAAATAAAATATACAGTCTTAAAAATTTTCAAAATTTAAAAACAGAAACTATTTATATAGATGATCCATTTGTTTTAGATAATCTCTCACAACGCTCTCGTTATTTTGGCTATGGTAGAGATCACAAATCTCATTTACAAAGAAAACTTTCAGAAAGAATTGTCCAAGACTCAGATATGGATTCTGCAATAAAAGATTTATTGACAACTAAAAAACTTGAAAATATATATAACAAAATTGATTTTGTTTGCAAAGGAAATATAGTTTCAAGCAAAACAGGATTCTCTTTCCAATATGAAGATACAAAAGAAATATTGAATATCGGAAATCTTTCAACAGGCTTAAAAACCTTTTCTATTATAAAAACTCTTTTATTGAATGGAACTTTAACCCAAAATGGAACTATAATTCTTGATGAACCAGAAATTCACCTTCATCCTGAATGGCAAAAACTGCTAGCAGAAATTATTGTCTTAATTCAAAAAGAATTTGATATGCATATATTGATTAATTCTCACAGCCCATATTTTATAAAAGCAATAGATGTATATGCAAAAAAATATAAAATCCGAAAAACCTGTAAATTTTATCTAGCAAAAGACGATGAATCTCATAAAACTGCACAATTAAAAGATGTATCAAACAATCTTGAAGAAATTTACAAACTTCTTTTTATTCCTTTACAAGAATTGGAAGATGAACGGTCAGAAATAGAATCGGAGGATTCTAATGATTGATTTTTCTAAGCCCAATAAATTGACAAATTACCAAAAAACATTAAAAGAAATTTCTTTTGATAGAGCAAATAAGCAATATATGACGCAATCAGAATTTAAAGCTATTGATTTTGATTGTGTAAAAGAGTCTTATTATTCTGGGTTACGTTCTAATGATGCATTAATCATTACTGATTTTTCAAAAGGAAAGTTTCTTTTCATAGAGTTCAAAAATGGAAATATAAAATCAGAACTCGAAAAAGAAAAAATTAGATCAAAAATTGGAGAAAGCCTATTGATTCTAAATGATATACTCCAAGAGAATCTTACTTTCGATAAGCAGAATATAAACTTTATTCTTGTCTATAATAAAGATAAAAACCAATCTTTTGAAATACAACGGGCTGATTCTATAAACAAAATAGCCACACTAATTGCCGGTGATGCGAAAATGTCCTACTTAATTGATGGATTCAGTCATTATAAAATATGTTTTCATGATGTAAAAACCATAAATGAAGATGAATTTAAAATTATTACTAAACAACTAGAAAATTCTTCTTATAATTTCTAAAAAACTCTACTTCACCTCCCCATATACCCTCTTTCAATCACATCGCTCATATACTCAACTGAATATCGTTCAAGGTTGATTTTTCTTGTGGGCAATTTGCGAAGCTTTTCTATCTTTTCTTGCAAGGAAGTTTTATCACCTGAAAAATCAAACAGGAATTCAGGCAATCCGCAGTCTGTTAAAATCTGGGTGAATGTTTCTATTCTGTTTGCGATTATTTTTTTGCCGGAAGAAAGGGATTCCACCAGAGTGAGTCCGAACCCTTCATGCAACGATGGAAAAACTAAAAACTCGGCATCCTGAATATATTCTTTTATTTCCTCGTCTGTTTTATAGCCCAAGAACTTAATTCTTGTATCATTTTGCGAAACGGAAGTAATTTTCTGAAAATATATGTCATCATCACATTTTCCGATTATCTTAAGAGAAAAGTCAAAACTGCATGAATTAAAAAGTTTTACAAGCTCCAAAATGCCCTTGTTCCTTGCAATGCGTCCAAAACAGACAAAGACATTCTTTTCAAATTTATTCGGGTCAATTTCTGAAAACTTTTTCACATCGCATCCGGGAATCAGCATTTTTAAATTTAAAAAATTAAAGGCCTTTGCAATTTTCAAGTCATTTTCTGAAACGCAGTAATTCAAATTATAGAATCCAGAATATTTGGACATACGCTTCATGTAAAGTTTTTTTAAGAACAAAAATGATTTTGTATGAAAAATAAATCCATGAGAGGAAAAGAACAGTTTATAACCATAAATTGATTTTTTCTGCGCAAGAAATTTATAAAGAAACTTCACATCATTCAGATGAACAACTTCCGCGGATGAAAGTTCCTTCTCCAAAATTTTTATGTCGGCTTTGCTTCTTAAATAAGTCATTCCCCTAAAATAAAAAACCGGAACCCGGACAGTTCTGATTCCATACTCTAAAGAATCGGAAACACTTTTTACAAACCTGTCTCCGACAAAGACAGAAACATCATGTCCTTTTGAAACCAGACTTGCAGCAAGATTTTTTACATAAAACTCAATGCCGCCAATATGCGGAAGATAAATGCTTGTAATCAGAAGAATTTTCATAAAACGTTCAGCTCCTTGCTATGATTTTGTGGGAAATAATTGAATAATGAAAAAGAGAATTATCCTGTTTATAAAAGCAAAATCGTTTTCCATTAAAAATAAAAAGTCCTGATAAAACAAAAATTCCAGAAAGTGAATAAGTATTTATCAAATCAAGCGTAAGTCCATATAATGCAAGAAAAATTGCAAACATAAATAATTCACTCTGTCTTTTATACAACAAATAAAAAATCGATTTTAGAAAAACAACAATTAAAAATCCGACATAAAGTGCAAGCCCGAAAAAGCCATAATTAGAAAAAGTTGCCATATAAATATTTTCAAGAGAATATTTTCCACCTGTGCCGGAAATGTCACCTATTCCAAAGATAAATCCATATTTTGGATAAGTTTTTAACATTTTTGAAAGCTGAGCTTCTCTACCGCGGAAACTGTCCGAATTTATCGAATCAGAATTATGAAAAACATATTTTGTTATAACGGAACTAATTTCAAGGATTCTTTTTTGTATAAATTCTAAAAGAAGTTTTGTTTGTTTAGTTTGAAAAAATATCAAAAATACAACAACAACTGTAAAAAAAACAACAAAAATTGGAAAAACCATAACTCTTGTTTTTCTATTAAATAGTGCAATAATAAGCATTCCTACCATTATAAAATTTGCAGTCGCACACATTGTGAGAAGGCAGGCAATAACATAAATCGCAAGAAAAATAAAATTCTTGAGTTTTGAAAATGGTCTGAAATATAAAATAACAATAGCCGCTGCATTATATTCCGCTGCAATCATTGAAGGATTCCCAAGAGAAACCCTAAATTTAAAATACATTTTGTTTAATAAAAATGGAGCAAAAAAATATAAAAATGCCGATACAAAAAATAAAATAACAACAGAAGTAAGAAAAAAATTAACAAAGCAGGTACAGTTTTTTCCTGTTACATTTTCCAAATTATAAAAAATCAAAAAAATCAAAATTGGACGACAATTCCAATAAATACCGTTAATTACAGCAACAACAGAGGTTTCTGAAAGTCCTGTAATTATATTTGCAATACAAATATACAATGCAATTGGAAAGAACAAAAATATAAAAAATAAAAACTTTGGAAAAAGTATTTTTCGTTTTACAGAAAATAAAATCAAAAGCCCTGCAAATAGAAAAAAATCTCTAAACAGAGAAATAACAGTTCCAATTAGTTGAGGAATTGCTAGTCCCATTCTTGCATTATCAAAAATAATAAAAAATACAAGAAGTTTTGAAATCAGAAAATAAATATTTCTTAAGTTCAAAGTGGCAGCATTTATCTTTCCCATCAATTCAAAATCTCCTTCCACTGGCAAAGAATATTCTGTTTGAAGAATTTTTCACTTTCCTGTTTTGCTCCGGCAGATAGTTTTTGCTGTAATTCAGCATTACCTACAAACTGCAACATACGTTCAGCGAAAAGTCTTTGATTATGAAGAGAAACTATAAAGCCACTTTTTGAATCTGAAATTATGTCAGAAGGACCGGTCGGAGTATCATAAGAAATCGCAGGCAAGGCACAAACTCCAGCTTCTATTAAAACCATAGGAAGCCCCTCAAATTTTGAAGTCATCAAAAGGCAAGAAGAATTTTCCATTTCTGTTTGAATATCTTTAGAAACCAATGACCAGTTTATTCTACTTTCAAGATTTTCAGATTCTATAAATTTTTCAAAATCAGTTTTGTATTCACCATTTCCGATAATTCTAAAATTCCAGTCATAATTTTTTTTGCAGAACTTTCTTATAATCTTGCATAAGTCAGAAAAGCCTTTTTGCTTGGAAAGTCTTCCTACAAATAAAAACTGCTTATTCTGAAAATTTGGAGATTTTCTGAATTCCATATTTGTAAAATTATAAATCACGTTCGTATTCCGATTTATCTTCTTGTATTTTTCCAAGTCTCTGTTTGTCAAAATTACAACTTGACTTAATTTTTTGAAAAGAATCTTTCTTAATACTTTCTGGTAAAACGGAGTTCCGTCATAGCAGAAATGCTCCCAGCCAACAGTTTTTGCCTTTAATTTCGGACTGCAATAAGACAACACAAGGTTACAGATAATTCCAACTCCAATAATAAAATCAAATGAATCAAAAAAATCTGAATGTGTTTTTATATATTTGACATAATCAAATTTTGTAAAAAAATTTATTCTCCGTCTTTGAATTTTTGCATCAATGAATCTGATTTCTGAATTAAGTTTGTAAATTGATTTTTTTTCAGAAAAGTCAAACGAAACAATTGTAATATTGCAAAAACGAGAAAGTTCATTTGCAAGATTACAAAGCATACGTTCTCCGCCTCCGTTATAAGAATAATCTTTGGATAAAAAACAGATTTTCATATTTATATTCCCAAAATTATATTTTTTATAAAGCAACTTATCTTCAATTTTTTATCTGAACAACAGTTCATTTTGTAAAAATTTCTCCAGTACCAAAACAAGAATTTAAAGCGTTTAAAAGTTCCAAGATTTTTGTAAAATTCAATAGATTCCTTTAGTTCTTTTAAATAACTCAACCCCAAGTCTTTATGTAGTAGAGCACTTAACATTTCAACTTGTTCTTTTATAAAATGGAAATTTCTTTTCTTTATAGCATTTTTAATTTTCACCAAAAATTTCCATTTTTCATTTTTAGTAACATTTGTTCCGTGCTGACGATAATATAAAACACACTCATTAACATAAGTCACTCCGCCATTCACAGAAGCAATCAAAGCCAGCCAATAGTCATGGAATTTTACGTTTTCAGGAATCGGAATAGATTTTTGAACTAGAGATTTCCTAAAGATACACGCCGCTCCCTGAAAAATATTTGAATGCAACAAAAAGAAAAACCAGTCATCTTTTAAATTTGGCAAGAAATCAATTTTTGAACACGACAATAAATCTACTCCCGTAGACTTTGCTATTTCATCACAGAGAAAAGCATTTGCACCGACTAAATCATTGTTGCCTATATTTTCAAGCAAAACTTGAAGATGATTTTCAGTCCAAATGTCATCCTGATCGCTCAATGCAATATAATCACCAGAACAAAGAAAAATAGCTTTCTCAAAATTTTTCTTAAATCCAAGATTTTTTTCATTCATAAAAACCTTTACACGGAAATCTTTTTCGGCATATTCATTCAAAATTTTTAAAGTAGAATCTGTTGAGCAGTCATCACATGCAACAAGTTCAAAATCTTGAATTGACTGAGAAAGAATTGAATCCAACTGCTCACGGAGATATTTTTCTCCGTTGTATGTGGCAAGTGCAATAGAAACTTTCATTTTGATACTTCCTCACAAAATCGTTCAAAACCACTTTGAACAAGCTGTCTTGCCTGACTTGCAGAAGGCTTTTCCAGTTTTTCAGAGACAAGATGTTCAACTTTATCCAACGAAGATTCAAAAACACTTGTCTCGCTATCAAAAATATCCTGAATTTCAACCATTCTGTCTGTCATATTCAAAACTTTCAAAAGACCTTTCATTTTATGCTCATAGCTTAAAGAAACAAACGGAATTTCATTGTTAATCGCAAACACAACAGAATGATACCTTGCTCCAATTACAAGGCAAGATTTTTTTATGATTTCCTGCTGAATATCTGAACTTTGATTTTCATCAATTACGATAATATTTTTATTTCCAGACATTTCTTTCAGCTTCAAAAAATATTCATAATCGTTTATAACCGACTTATAAGTCTGCGGAAGCATTACAATCTTTTTATCAGCAAACTTTGTTTCAAGAATCTCAACAATTCTTAAGTAGAATTCATCTATTTTTTTCTGTGGTATTTCTTTGTAACGTGGATGCCATGTAAGAGAATTCGGAACAAATACAACATATTCAGAACCATCAATGTCTTTTAGTATGCTTTCAGGAATTTTTGTCGCAGAAATCTCAAGAAATGCCGAATCAACAACCTCATCGGCATCCACTTCAAACTGCCCTGCAATATCTACAGAAACTTTGTCCCTCAAACTGATATAAGAAAAATATTTCAACAGCCGGATACTGCATTTTTTAAAGAGTTTTTTCTTGAAACTTTCTTCAGTAAATGGTCCAATCGACCTGCCCCAGTAAAAAACAGGCTTGTTAAGCCTTCTTGCAACATCCAGCTGCCAGATATGATCCCAGTTGGTAAAACCGCCCATACACATTCCGCCGGGGGCACACACAACTCTGTCATATTCTTTCAAAAGGTTGTGGAACTTTCTTAAAGACGGATGCAAATATGAGAATGAGAAATTATCAAACAGAAAACCAATCCGCTCAAATCTTACAAAACAGCGGACTCTTGGTATATTTATATACGAGACATTTTCTTCTTCAACTTTTATAGAATCTATCAGCCATTGTTCTACACATAGGAAAATAACATCTATCTGATATTCAGGAAAAGCCTTGCTCATTGCCCTTATAAAAGCCTTGTGGGCAGCCTCATCTCCACGGTTTGCAAGAGGTTGATTTATAACAGCTATTTTCATTTTGTTTTTCCTCTGATAATTCTTTTTACAATTTTTTTTACAAAAGACGGAGTTATTTTTGACAATATTTTTCTTGTATAAAACCTTATGAAATAAAAACGAGAAGATTCCTTGAATCTTTTGAAGAATTCCTTTGCAGAAAGCTCTAAAATACCTGAATATACAAAGTCTCTTACAGCAGGTCTTTCAGATGGCTTTTGCAGGTTGCTTTTTATTGAAATGTACTGGCTGAATTCCAAAGGAACTATATTGAAGCTGTCCTTTATCAAGTTGAACAGCTCTAGTCCTTTTTCTGTGTCTATAATGCAAAGGCTCAATCCTTTTGAAAAATCAAATCCCGGAATTATCTCTGTGATTTCCGTAAAGTCCCCCATCGTTATATCTCCGGGCCGCTCCAAAGATGAATAAGGACATGAATAGCAGCTTTCCCTGTATGTTTCACATCTTATAAAAGAAGAGTAATATGGATCTAAAGCAGACAATACAGTCTTAGTCTTAGTCTTAGTCTTAGTCTTAATTTTTCCATTGCAGCTGCAGCCGCCAACATCCTTGTCCCTGAAACCGCAGTAAATTATTTTTCCGCCAAGCTGTCCAGACTGCCACTCAAGATATTTATGAAACAGCCTTTCGCTCGGCACTCCATGGCAAATCAAATCCATTGTAAAAAGATTCTCATAGTCCTTGCCCAAGAATTTTTTCAAGCCGGCAATCTGACAAGGAGTTCCAGAATACAAAACTTTTTTTCCATTTTTTAAATAAAGAAGGACCTTAGAATACGTGCTGTTTGTTGTGCTTTCAACATATTTTGAGCCTTTCAGTTTATAAAGCTCGTTTATATCTTCAATACAAATATGCTCTACAAACAAGTCCGCATTATATGCCGCGCCAAAAACAACCCCTCCATTCTTCAAAATCTTTTCAGCGGCAGCTGAAAATAAAGCTCCGCTAGAACTTTCAAAAAGTTTTTTATCATCCTTTAGCCAAACAGCATAACTTGTTTTCTTAAAGTCATTCTTTTCATAGGGGACAAAAGACGGACAATGCTTTAGGCACAGTCCGCACTCAACACACTTAGATTCATTTACGCTTGGATAAAAAAATCCCTCATTATTTTCCTGCATATCTATAGCATTCTTAGGGCATGTTTGAACACACGAACGGCATGAGAAACATTTTTTTCTATCGATTATAGAAACGCTTTTCAAAATTATCTCCTGAATTTTCTTATAAAACTGAACGCATATTTTCTTTCTTCCGGCGTAAACAAAATAGGAAACGAAAGCACAATAATGCTAAAAACCGAAAACAAGCAGGAACAAATAAAATAACCAAGTCCGGAAAAATGAGATGTCAGCAATTTCGTAATAAAAAATGAAATAGCCACAATAACAGCACATCTCAATAAAACTTGAAAAATAAAATTCTTCACAGAAAAAGATTGCGAGAAATTCAAATATAAAACTCTAAAAACAAGAATAAAAAGGCAAAGAAAAAATCTTATGAACAAAACTGAATATGGCGACATTCCCCAAAAAAGGAATAATATTGATAAAGGAAGGTTTGCAAAAATAAAACAGCTTATAATTATCTGATAAAACTTTATATTTCCACTAGCCTGGACTGCAACCGCAATTGGATAAGTCATACAGTCAACAAGCGAACATATCAGAATCAACTGGACAAAAACAACCGAATATCCTGGCACATTCTTAAGCCATAATGTCAATACCGTTTCTAAGTTTAAGCTCAATGGCAAAACAATAAGCCACAAAAGCAGAAAAGAAAATTTTGATGCTCTGAAAACAAGTTGATTGAGTTCCTTCTTTTCTCCAGCCGCATAATTTTTTACCAGTTGCGGATTAAACGCTGTCTGAAAATTGCTCACAAAACTGTAGACAGCCGCATTCACCTGGTTTGCGATTCCCATTGCCGCATTTACAGTTACGTTCGTAAAAATATTCAAAACAATATTCGTTCCCTGTGTGTTTGCCACATTTGCAACAGCTCCAAAAAGACTCCACCCGCTGAACGAGACAAGTTCTTTTCCTAATCCTTTATCTTGATTTCTTCTGTAATGCGCAATCTCAAACTTCTTGTTGCAATAAAATTTATATGTGGCGAGAATAATAAATGAAACACCAGCAAGCAAAAATGAATAAAAAACGAGCTTGTCCAGATGTGTGATTTTCAAAAGAAATACAACTGAAACTTTCAGCACAGCCTCAACAATACTCAATCCTGCAAAAAAACTCATCTTCTCATAGGCGATAATTACGGCATTGTACGGAACGCGCATTATATTTGCCAAAGTTGTGACAACAGCCGCCTGATAGCACCAGAAAGCGGCATTGTTGCGTTCAGACGGAATGTTCAGTTTTGCATTCACAAACCAAAGCCCGGCAGTCTCAGCCAAAACAATAAAAATCAGGCAGATAATTCCATGAATCACAAGGCTTGCAGAATAAACATTCCGTGTTTTTTCTGTATCATTCTTTCCAAGATAGAAATTAAGAAATCTCTGAACACTTGTAGCCATCGCGTTATTCACAAAACTGAACAAGACAACCACTCCGGCAACAACATTGTAGATTCCGAAATCTTCCGCGCCAAGCGTATTCAGCACAACACGCACCGTGTATAACGACACGAGCATTATGAGAATCTGCCGGAAATACAGAGCGAGTGTGTTTTTGGCGATGCGGGAAGAGTTGGACATTTAAACGTCTTCCCTCACATCATACTTTCCGCGCTTATACTTCACCAAAAATTTCACCAGCTTCATCTGTCGTGCCACGCGTTTGAACGAGAAGCTTGCGAACAGGCGGAAAAGCCATTCAAGGCCGAGCCGGATCATAAATTCTGGTGCGCGCTTTGTGTTTCCGCTCCAGAAATCTACTGCGCCTCCGTTTCCGAAGATTATCTTTGCGTTCAGTTTTTGCCTGTTTTCCCAAATCCACTGTTCCTGAAGCGGGCAGCCTTTGCATACAATCAAAATGTCTGGTTTTGCGGCGTTTATTTTTTCAATTAGATAGTCGCCGTCAAATTTTGTGTAGCCGAACGTCCATTCAATTATTTTTACATTCGGATGCGCACTTTCTATGCGGAGCTTTGCGTCCTCAAGGTTTTCGATTTTCGAGCCGTAAAGATAGACACCCACTTTTCTGTCATTAGGAAGATAGTCAAAAAAATCTGTTCCAGGATAGCGGTCGGCGGCAGAATATGAAGTGCCGAGTTTTTTGTTAATCGCGTACAGAAGGTTTATTCCATCGATAAAATTGTATTTCGCGCTCCTGAAATATTCATGAAGAAGCGGATTTTTTTCTTGAGCTAGAAAAATTTCAGGATTTATGAACGAGATTACAGACTGCCCAGAATCATCAAGCATCTTGGAGAAAACAGATTTCATTTCCGCACGGTCAGAAGGAACTGCGAGCGGGATTTCCTCAAAAAGATATTTTTTCATATCACTCTCCCTCTCTCTCAAATGAAAGAGACGTTATTTTATTTTCAAAAACCTCTTTTTCCAGTTCAATTTCTTCATTTCTCTCCAATTTCCTTCCGCAGTCATAAATCACCTGAGCGCATACATCCGAACAGAACGCCTCTATCAAACTTCTCCTCACTTCATATCCGCCAAGCCAGACAGATTTATCCTCATCCGCAACTGGCATTAAAGTGCATATATATAGAAGAATTTGCTCAGCCTTATCCGCTTTTAGACGGTCAAGCACAAATGCCAGCATCGCATCGTCCACACCGTTCGGAAAAAACACAATTTCTTTTTCCGCCCATGCGCCGCCGGAACTGCTTGTGAGAAAATCGTACATTTCGTTTATTTTTTTCTGCGTGAATCCTCTTGGAGCTGAACCGCAGAGAATGGCGTATCGGGGCAAAATATTCTCCAAAATCAAAAATAATAATGAGAATCACTCAACACTATTTATGACATCTCATTATTATTTTTGATTATATTATGATTTGTCATTATTAACAAGAGATAATTTATGAAATGTTATTAATATAAAACTATGCCAAAAACTTTTAGGGAAAATCTGAGGGAAGAGCTTGATTATCAGGACATGAAGGTCAAGGAGCTTGCCGTTGCGACCGGAATTCCAAAGCCAACTCTTGACTGTTACCTGAGTGCACGACAGGTGATTCCACCTGCCGACATTGCAGTAAAAATCGCGCAGGCTCTGAATGTTTCGGTTGAATATCTGGTTACAGGAAAGGATGAAAAATCAAAATCGCCGACATTTTCTCAGATTAATCCGGAGACAAAGTCCATTTTAACCGATTTGGATTCGATTCCTCAAAACATACAAAAAACAATAAAAAATCTTATACATCAGACAGCAGAATCCTTGCAAAATTGATAAAAACGAAATGCTGGAGCTCATCTTGCGGCAAACAAATACGGACATCCGATTTTAGGACTCATTTTTTTGCGCTATACAAACATTCTTTGAAGACAACATTGAAGTTTCTGTCTTATAAAATAGGAACTCGCCTGTTCCATCCCCCCCCACACACACACCCACTTGATATTTTTGCATCTGTATGCAAAAATATCGAATGAGATGTTTTTATGATTATAAACCGGGATTTTTACTTAAACAAGCTCATTTCCGCAAGGCAAAACAACATGGTAAAAGAGATTACCGGAATCCGTCGCTGCGGCAAATCATTTTTGCTCTTCAATCTTTTTAAGGAATACCTTTCTCAAAATGGAATTGATGAATCCCATTTTATAGAAATCCAGTTTGATGATTTTGCTTTTAGAAAGTACAGAAATGCAGAAGAAGCATATAATTTCGTAAAGAGTAAACTAATAGATTCAAAGCAGTATTATATTTTTCTTGATGAAGTTCAACTTTTGGAAAATTTTGAGGATGTCTTAAACGGATTTCTCCACATCCCAAATGCAGATGTTTATGTAACTGGAAGCAACGCAAAATTTCTTTCAAAAGACATTATAACTGAATTTCGCGGTCGTGGAGATGAGATTCATATAAGCCCGCTCTCGTTTTCTGAATTTATGAGCGTGTATTCTGGTTCAGTTGAGGATGGCTGGAAGGAATACATCACTTACGGCGGATTGCCTGCGGTCGTGCTTCTAAAATCGCCAGAAAAGAAAGCCGAATACTTAAAGAATATTTTTGCAGAAACTTATATAACCGACATTGTAGAACGCAATAAAGTTAAGAACACTTCAGAACTTGAAGACTTAATCAACATGGTTTCATCAAGCATAGGTTCGCTTACAAATCCTAAAAAAATCGCGGATACTTTTGTAAGCAATAAGAAAAAAATTAGTCAGGAAACTGTAAAAAAATATCTTGAATATCTAAGCGATTCTTTTCTTGTTTCTGCTAGTTATCGTTACGATATTAAAGGAAAAAAATATATCGACACTCCTCTAAAATATTATTTTTCTGACATCGGATTACGGAACGCGCGGCTGAATTTTAGGCAGATGGAAGAAACTCACATCATGGAAAACATTATTTACAATGAACTTGTAATGAGAGGTTACAATGTTGACGTTGGAGTTGTTCAGATTAGCGAACGAAACAAAGCTGGAAAATCTTGTCGTGTGCAATATGAAATTGATTTTGTAGTGAATAAAGGTTTTAAAAGATATTACATCCAGTCTGCGTTTGCTTTGCCCGACAGAGAAAAAGTTTTACAGGAAGAGCGGCCTTTTTTGAATATAAGCGATTTATTCAAAAAAATCATCATCGAAAAGACAAATATTCATTCATACTATACCGAAGAAGGAATACTTGTTCTAAGCATTTTTGATTTTCTTTTAAACGAAAACAGTCTTGAAATATAACGGAGAAATAAAGCATTGAAAACTGCATCTTCACTTGATGCGGACTTGCCGCAAACTTTTGATAAAGATGCATTTGATTCAAAAATCCACAGAACCATGCCGCATTTTTCTAAATTATTTTCCAAACTGACTGATAAATTCCTTTTTGTCGTTGATGCCGGTTTTTTCATAAATGCTTGAAATGTAATTTTCTACGGCGCGCTGTCTTATTTGCAGTTTTTCCGCAATCTGCATGTTGGAAAGATTTTGCAGAATTAAAGCCATCACCTGTTTTTCTCTTTGCGTAAGCGCGTCTGTAAAGGAATTGAATTTTACAAGATTTTCCCGCAATTCTTTTTGAACAAAAGCTCGTGGTCGTCAACAATGTAAAATGTCTTTGACATTTTTTAAACCTCCACCGTTATATGCGTTCCAAAATTCGGGGCAGAAGAAAACGTCACTTTTCCATTAAGAAGCTTTACCCTCTCACAAATA
>ERZ1034865.711-NODE-711-length-18380-cov-6.378881_pt1 | contig 18380 bp, 25 predicted proteins | sample MGYA00520632_ERZ1034865 | MGnify/ENA primary metagenome ERZ1034865 (study PRJEB33766, sample SAMN09781738) | gut metagenome | biome: gut microbiome | host: Homo sapiens | place: Madagascar | study: EMG produced TPA metagenomics assembly of the PRJNA485056 data set...
TTCAGACCAGATATGATTGTTGTTGATGGTGCAACGCTTCTGTATACAGCAAAACAGCAGAGTATCATTGAGTTTTCTAAAAAGAGAGCAACAGTAAAAGCTAAGAGGAATGAGCTTACTGGAATGGATAAAGAGGTTGCAATCGAAGGGGCCGGAATGGAATTAAAAGATTGGAACACTTTAAAATTTGATGGTCAGAATCTTATCCTTGATCTTCTTGCTTGCGGTAAGCATTTCGCTGTGACAGCCAGAGAGAAAGCAGAGACGGATTCTTCCAGAGATAAAGATGGTTCCATTAAGATGGTCAGAACTGGTAGATTTGTTCCTGATGGATTTAAAGATGTTGGGTACAATTGCAAAACCGTAATCCGTATGTTCAAGGATACAGATGGAATTATTAAAGGTCTCATTGATAATAAGGACAGAACGCTTGTACATCAGCAGAATGAAATTATTGTCGAGCCATCTATTCTGGATTGGCAGTCTGCTATTACAAAAAACAAAGGTAAGAAAGATTTTGTAGTTCAGAATAATATGGATGCAGCCATTTCCAAGGAGCTTAAGGAAGTAGAGAAGGACAATGCGAAATTCGATTCTGAGTATGAAGACAATAAGGCTACTGGCGCAGACTCTGTTTCTGGTCCGAAAACTGTAGCTGAGTATCAGGAAGCTATTAAGACAGCAATTACTAATCTTCCACAGGTAGAAAAGAGTAAGAAACAGACGGCAATTGTCGAAGCTGGTCTTCCGAAAGCATACCAGAAGATTACAGATATCGATACATTAAAGAAGTATTACGAAATCGTAACTCGATAACAAGATTTCACGCTATGCTGGGGATTTCCCGGCATAGCTTTAAAAAAATATGGCAAAAAAAATAAGAAAATGCTTCTTTTGTAAAAAAGACATAGATACCTCAATAGCGTCAAATGATTATTTCTTTTTTGGAAGAGCAAAGACGAGAGTGTGCGCTCATAAAGATTGCTATATCGGTTATTACACATCAAATGAGAGAAGAAACCCTATGACAATAGAGCAATGTCAGGAATTTATCTCAGAAGAAGAAAAGAAACCAGAACCAGTAGTAAAACCAAGAAAAAAAACCGCCACAAGCGAGCTATATGATTTTATTTCTGATATGTATGGTCTTACATATTTTCCAAAATATTTCTTTTCGTTTATGGCGTCCATTTACAAAGGGACATATAAAAATCTGAATCGACCAGTGCCACCGGAGGATCTTCTTGATATGTGGAAACAGAAAAAGAAATATCTTTTACGACAGGCCGAAAACAATAGAAAAAAAGGAAAAGATATAAACGGTATTAGCTTGGTATATTATGATCTTGCGATACTTTTGGGGAAATATGACGCTTATCTTAAATGGAAAGAACAACAAAAACTTGCTCAAGCAGATGCAGAAGAGCAGCGGGTAAAAAATATTGAATTTGTTGGATATAGAGATGTGTTGCCGCAACGACAAAAGAAAGAGAATAACACAATAGACATCAGTTCGATGCTGGATGAAATTTAATAAGGCGGTGCGATTTTGGATGTAGTATCTAATATTACAAATGAAATTCTGGTTGTGGGAAGTATTTACAAATCACCAGATTTATTTATTGAGAATGGTCATAACATTCGTTCAAAATATGATTTTCACGATGAGTCAACAAGGTTCTTTTACGACAACGCTGAAATAATTTATCAAACAAGAAGTCAAAATTTTAATCGAAGCATCATAAGCACTTATATGGCAGAAGATGAAGAACGTTTATCGTTATATAAAAAATATGGCGGTTGGAAGCTTATTGAAAGCTGGATGAGCTTGGCTGTTCCAGAAAATTTCGCCGGATATTATGAGGTCCTTAAAAAGTATTCGTTACTGAGAGAATATCAAAAAAATGGATTTGATGTCGAGAAAATTATGACACATCCTAAATTTGAATTGCTCTCGGCAATGGATATTTATCGCTTGATTCGATCAAAAGCAGATAGAATTCACACAGTAATTTTAACAAATGAGGAAGCAGAAATCTTAAATTCTAATATTCAATCTACATTGCTTCATTGCATGGAAACCCCTGATCTTGGTATTCCTATTCCTTTTCCCATTATGAACGACATGATTCGAGGCCTAAAAACAGAATCTACGATGGCAGTAGGTATGCTGAGTAATGCCGGTAAAAGTCGTTATATGACTAAGTTGATTGCTTATATCACATTGGTTTTAAAAGAAAAAGTATATGTATTACTTAACGAGATGAGTATTCAGGAGATTAGATATGCATTGATTACAACGGTTATCAATAATCCTGAGTTTCAAGCATTGTACGGATTAAAGCTTCAGAAAAAGGAGAAAGAATTAACACTGGGTCTTTACAGGGATAAAAATGGTGAATTTCTTTACCCTAAAAAGGATGAGTGGGGAGATGTGATCGAACCAATCGAAGACTATGTAAAGCGTGTTTCTGAAACTTCAGAAGAATATCAGAAAATTATGTCTATTGCAAAATGGATCGAAGAAGAAACACAGGGACTTATTTTTACAGAAGATATCTCTACTGCATATGATGATAAGACGTTAGAGTTTAAAATTCGAAAAGCAAATCTTACATATGGGATCAAGTATTTCTTTTATGATACATTTAAAAATGATTTAGCAACAACCGTAGATTGGGCTGCCATGAAGGTTACAGCAACAAAGCTTACAGAACTGGCAAAAGAACTAAAGATGTTTGGATATCTTTCCATTCAGCTTACTGATGATGCTAACTTTGTTAAACCTGACGAATTAACTTCGAGTAATATTGCAAACTGTAAAGCTATTAAGCACGTATTACATACTCTGTTTCTGTTTAAGGAAATTCCAAAAGGAGAATTTCATAAATACGGATATGTTGCTACCAGCGATTGGGGAACAAAGACGGTTCATAGTCTTGATGAGAATAAACGCTATTACTGTTGTGTGTGTGATAAAAATAGATTTGGCCGGAAAGAACGACTTCTATTTGAAGTTGATCTTGATTTAAATATATGGTTAGAGCTTGGCTCTCTTGTCAAAAAATAATGAGAGGATGGTAGTTATAAATGGACATCGAAGCTTTAAAAGAGCACATCTTGGAGAATGATCTAATTGAAAAAATTCTCGAAGGGTTGGGGTGTCATCACATCAGGAAAAGAGATGGCTTTATACAAGCTGCTAATCCAGATGGTGATAATACGACAGCCGTATGTGTTTACGAGAATACAAATCTAACTACCATCAATTATACGAGGGATATAACAAATGGTAGAAAATCATCGGATATTATATCCCTCGTTGAATTTTATAAAAAAGAATCGTTCCCATATGCAGTTAAATGGATCTGCGATGAACTGGATATTGATTATTATTCAAGTTTCGATGAAGATCTTCCAGAAAGTATACGGATAACAAAAATGCTATTACAGATGCAGGTATCAGATGATATATCTGGAGAAGACGAAAAACCGTTAAAACCGATATCTGAAAAAATCTTGAATTACTTTGAACCTTATGTGAACGAGATGTTCAATGAAGACCATGTAGGATACGAAACTCAACGTGAGTTCGAAGTTGGATACGATGAAATGTCTGATAGAATTATCATTCCAATCAGAGATGATTTGGGCAATTTAGTGGGCGTTAAGGGAAGATACTTTTATAGAGATGTTCCAGAAAATGTACAGAAGTTTATTTACTTAGAAAAATGTGCGAGATCACAAATTTTATATGGGCTATATAAAACAATGCCATATATAAGAAATAGAAGACGTGCATTTATTGTGGAAGCCGAAAAGGGAGTTATGCAGTTATGGGAAGCCGGTTATTGTGAAGCTGTTGCGACAGGCGGAAAGAAGATTTCTAAATGTCAAATAGATAAGCTTACCAGACTGTGTGTACCGCTTTATTTTGTCTACGATAAAGACGTTCAACAAAAAGAATTAAAAGAAATTGCAGATCGTTTTATCGACGAAGTAGAAATATATGCACTAATAGATAAAGACGGAATTCTTAATGAAAAAGAATCTCCGACAGATGAAATAGAGAAATTTGAAAAGTTACTAAAAAATAATGTGTACAGATTGAAATAGAGGTGCTTTTTTGAGATATAAATTAATTGAAGGATCGTTAAACGATGAACATAATGTGGAAGCTACGATCCTAAAAAACAGAGGAATCAAGAACATAAATAGGTTTTTAGCTCCTGACGAAAGCGATACTTATTCATACAGTTTATTAGATAATATCGACGAAGCAGTAAAATGTGCAGAGAAGCACATTCAAAACAAAGAGCGGATTCATATTTTAATAGACTGCGATGTTGATGGATATGCCGCTGGAAGTATGGTTTATCGCGCTTTTAAGAAAATCGATCCGAATCTTTATATTACATATTCGCTTCATACAAAAAAACAGCATGGGCTATCGAAGGATATTACAATTCCCGATGATTGTAAACTACTTATTATTCCTGATGCTGGCAGTAATGATGTAGAACAGTGCAGAGAATTAAAGGATAAAGGTGTGGATATTATTATTCTGGATCATCACATTTGCGACGTTGAAAATGATTATGCAATTGTTGTGAATAACCAGATGTGTAGATATCCAAACAAAAACTTTTGTGGTGCGGGAATCGTATATAAATTTCTGGAAGCACTGGACGAAGAATTATGGGAAGACACGGCATCCGGTATGTTAGATATGTGCGCTTTAGCAAATATTTCTGATGTTATGGATATGAGAGAGCCAGAAACGAGATATTATGTTTTGCGCGGTCTTACAAAAATCAGAAGTAAGCTGTTTAAAGCGTTGATTGATAAACAGTCTTATTCTATGAACGGTATTGTAAATATTACTTCTGTGCAGTTTTACATCACTCCAGTCTTGAACGCTATGATCCGCATTGGTGATCAGGACGAAAAGGATTTATTATTTAGAGCCTTTATTGAGACTGACGAAGTGTTCAAATACAAAAAACGCGGTGAAACCGAAGAGATTGATGAATCCATCTATGATAGGGCGGCGCGGTTGTGTTCCAACGCCAAGGCGAGACAAACAAAAGAGGTCACCAAAGAGGTAGCAGAGGTTGAACGCCTTATTTCTGACAAATGCCTTAATGAAAATAAAGCTATTTTCGCAAATGTAACCGGAATTCTTGGAGAAACACTAACTGGATTAGTGGCTATTAAGATTGCAGAAAAATATAACCTTCCGACATTATTATTAAGACGACAAGCACCACGCGAAAATGGGGAATTGTTCTATGGAGGTTCTTGTAGAAATTTCGATAATAGTCCTATTGAGAGCTTAAAAAAAGAGTTGTTAAACACAGGATTATTTGAGTTTGTACAAGGACATGATAATGCTGCAGGTTTTAGTATCGCCAGAGATAATGTACAAGCTGCAATTTCTTGCATCAATAACAACTGGAAAGATATTGATTTCCAAGCAATTTGGCAGGTCGATTTTGACAAAAATGCAGAGGATATTGATGTTGCCTTTGTTAAAGCAATTGACGATATGAAAGATATGTTTGGTCAAGGCGTGAAAGAACCTCTGGTTCATATTTCACATATTCCAGTATACAAAGAATCCACAATGATTATGGGTAAGAATTTAAATACATGGAAAACCATTTTTAATGATGAACTTGCTTTTGTAATGTTTAGTGTAGATCGAGACAAAGACCAGATTATTCAGGAATATGAGAATGAGGAAGAAACATTTGATTCTTTATTGGGATATATGGATGTGGTCGGAAAGGCTACTTTAAATAATTATAAAGGTATTCTTACACCACAGATTATTGTTAAAGACTATGAGTTTACCAAAGCATAGAAAGGCGAAATAAGATGTCAAGTTCTTTACATAATCACTCTGAATATTCTGTCCTTGATGGGTTTTCTCATCCGGAAGAATATCTAAAAAGAGCAAAAGAATTAGGAATTCATGCATTTGCTATAACTGAGCACGGAAATGAATATTCCTGGCCGTATTTTGATAAGCTAAAAAAGAAATATCCAGAAGTAAAAATGATTTATGGCGTTGAACTATATGAATGCTTTGACATAAAAGTTCAGGATCCAGATAACAAATATTTTCATTTGATTGCTTTGGCCAAGAACGAAAAGGGTAGAATTGCTCTTAATGAAATTGTCGCAAAGAGTAATTTTGAAGGATTTTATTATAAACCTCGTGTGGACTTAGAAACACTAAAGCCATACGCAGAAAATTTAATCATTATGTCCGCGTGTCTTGCGTCAAAAATATCTCGCGAGAAAGATTATAACAGGTGTGTCGAATATGTAAAAGAGTATAAAGAAATCTTTCCATATTTCTTTTTAGAAATGCAAAGCCACAGATCAGAAGATCAGGCCGAGTATAACGAAAAGATTCTTCGATTATCGCAAGACACTAATACGCTATTTACAATCACAACAGATAGCCATGCTGCGACGAAAGAAGATCTCTATTATCAGGCACGACATGTTCAGATTGCCAGAGACAGTGATACCATTGGAGAAACTTATGAAGGCTGCTATATGCAGTCTGACAACGAGATCCATAAAATCATGGATGCTCAAATTGGCAAAGAAAATGTAACTCTTGGATTGGAAAATTCAGACATGATTGCGGATATGATTGATGAAGTGAACATGCCATTTCAGTCCCCGCAGTTACCAACGTTCCCGCTCCCTGATGGGTTTGACACAAACTATGATTACTTGAAATATCTTTGTGAAGATGGCTGGCACAGAAGAAACATTGATAAAATGTCATCAGAAAATCAAAAAGTTCGTAGAGATCGTCTTAATTATGAGCTTGGAATTATTCACCAGATGGGATTCGATGGATATTTCTTAATTGTATGGGACTTTATTAAATGGGCAAAAAGTCATGATGTTGCTGTTGGGCCAGGTCGTGGATCCGGTGGAGGGGCAATCGTCGATTATCTTCTTGGAATTTCAGAGCTTGATCCAATTTCATATGGTCTTATTTTTGAACGTTTCTTAAATCCAGAACGTGTGTCTATGCCAGATATTGATAGTGACTTTTCAGATCGTGAGAAAGTGGTAGAGTATCTGATGCAAAAGTATGGTGAAGACAGAGTATGCCAAGTCATCAACTTTTCATATATTACCCCTGTTGTTGCAATTAAAGATGTCGGTAGGATCCTTGGTATTCCATATAAAGTTTGCGACAAGATTAGTAAGAAATTCACTTATCCAACGTTCGAAGAATGCGTAGAGAATAATCTTACGTTATACGAAGAATACGCTGATTACAAAGAATTATTCGATATTGCCGGAAAAATCAGTGGTAGGGTTCGACAGACATCAGTTCATGCCGGTGGAGTTGGAATCGTAGACACAAAGATTACAGACTATATGGCGATGAAGCTTGGCTCAAAAGGCGAGCATGTTATTCAAGTCGATAAAAAGATCATCGAAGAGATTGGAATCATCAAATTCGACTGCCTTGGGCTTGCTGATACGCTGAACACCATTAAAGAATGTATGGAATATGCGCATATAGATCCATACGAGATTGATGTAAACAATCCTGAATTTCTTGCAAATAAAGATATGTATAAGTTATTGTGTTCGGCTGACACAAATGGTGTATTCCAGGTTGAGTCACAGGGTATGAAGGATCTGATTCAACGCCTACAACCATCCAGTTTAGAAGATGTATCTGCTGTGTTGGCGTTATACCGTCCTGACAGTATGGGAGCGTTAGAAGAATATATCGATTGTAAGCATGGAAGGAAAAAAGTCCATTATATCCATCCTGATATGGAGCCGATATTAAAAGATACATACGGTTGTATAATTTATCAGGAAGAAGTCATGGAGATTGTTCGAAAATTTGGTGGTAGAACATACGGAGGAGCAGATAAATTCAGAAAAGCGATTGGTAAGAAAAACATAGAAATGATCAAAGAGGAGTCTGCAAAGCTTTATCAAGAAATTATTGACAATGGATACGCCGAAGAGATTGCGAGAGAGATTAGCGAAGAATTATCGCAAAAAGGCGGCTATTGTTTTAATAAAAGTCATTCTGCTTTATATAGTATTATCACTCTTCAAACTGCTTATCTTAAAGCAAAATATTCTACTGAATTTTTCTGTGGCCTTCTAAATCAGAAGCGTGATGATTATGGTGCTTTAAATAAATACATTATCGATTCCAAGAACTTTAATGTCAAGATCCTTCCACCTCATATTAACCGTTCTGATAGGATCTTTTCCGTATACAGTAAAAAGATTTTGTTTGGTCTTGAGGCGATTAAAGGTGTCGGAGAAAAGTTCGTTGATTCTTTGATCGAAGAACGGTCGAGTCGGAAATTTGATAATTTTGACGACTTCTATGCTCGTATGAATCCATCAATTTCTATTGTTATCAGTCTTACAAAAGCTGGAGCTATTCCATGCAAAAACAAAAAAGAGTTTCTATTATCCTTTGCTAAATCCCAGTTTAAAAACAAAGAATATACACCAGTTTCTACTTTACCAAAACTATCTGTACTAAAAGAGAAGTATGGTATAGACGGTGAAGTTATTAAAACAAAAGAAGATCGGTTAAAGCTTTACAACACAGCAAAAATGAAAGAATTTTATCGTACTCAGGACGAAAAAAATAAAAAAGCAATCTCCGAATTTGCTGAGAAATATTTAAAAAACGAGGATCTATGGGAATTTGAAGCACTATCGGTGTTTCTTACATATAATCCTTTCGAAAAAGCATACGAATTTATTGAGATGCCATTTGAAAGTGTTGATGACGGTGGGAAGGGCATTGTTGTTGGTGTTATTGCAAACATTCAAAAAAAGAAAGACCGAACTGGGAAACAATTTGCGTTTATTTGGATGTATTCGGCTTTTGGATTAATCGAAGCGACATGTTGGCATACACAGCTTAAGCAGTATGAGGATTTAATCAAACGTGGAACCCAGGTTGCAATGCTTTGCGCGAAAAGCGACGATAAAGCAATTGTCAAGGAAATGAAAAGCTATGATCAATGGCTTGAAGATCGGCAGTTAAAACAGAGAATATCATAGTGAGGAGTCAAATCCTCACTGTGATTTTACGAGAGGTGAAAAACTTGGAAGAAATTAGGTTTAAATGTATACCGGTAACACAACGTTATTACTCGGAAGATTCTAATTATGGCGTTTTTGTATTCCATACAAAAGATGATATTCCTAAATATGATGCAGTTCCGCAGGATCCATTCGGCGGGTACGTGGATGAAAATTTAAAAATGTCAATTCTTGCTGGGAATATGCAGCAATTATATATTGGGTCAGAATATGAAGTGACAGCAACATTGGACTATAACAATAAATACAAGAACTATCAGTATAAACCAAAGTCAGTTGTGTCTGTTGCGCCGAAGACAGAAAAGCAGCAGAAAATGTTTCTTGAATCCATTGTTACGAAAAGACAGGCAGAGACTTTAATCGAAAAATATCCGAATATTGTACAGGATATTATCGATGGAACAGATAATGTTGATTTGGCAAATCTTAAAGGTATTGGAGAACATACCTATAACTTGATCAAAGAAAAAGTCCTGAGTAATTATGTTATTTCCGACATTTTGGTAATGTTACAGCCTTTAGGAGTTACATACAATAAAATCAAAAAATTAATTTCCAATGAGCCAAACCCAACTCTGCTAAAAGAAAAATTGACAGAAAACCCATATATTATGCTTCAAATCAAAGGCTTTGGTTTTAAAACAGTAGACCAATTGGCATTAAAGATTAACCCACAGATTCGAGTTTCTGCAAAACGAGTTTATGCCTTTATGGAGAATTACCTCGAAGAACTTGGGAATAGTAGCGGTCATACATGGGTAAACATTAATACTCTTGAAAATGCAGTAAGAGATAACCTTTTCGATTGTATGGATATATACAAAACGATTATGGATAACGAATGTGAAAACGAGTTAGTGTTTCATATTGAACGTAGCATGGAGGAAAACAGAATTGGACTAAAAAGATATTATGAAAAAGAAGAGTCAATTCTTGATATTCTAAAAAAGCTTAACAGTTATGACACATTAGAAGTTTCTAATGATGATATCAAAGCTGGTATCTCCAAGTCAGAATCAGACCAAGGATTCTTTTTAACAGAAGAACAGCGTTCGGTTGTGGAGAATAGTATTAATAGCAATGTTGTTATTATTACAGGAAAAGCAGGAAGTGGTAAAACTTCAATTTCTCGTGCAATTCTAAACGTTTATAAAAAGGCAGGATATTCAATTTCATGTTGTGCATTATCAGCGATGGCAGCACAAAGAATCACAGAAGCGACTGGGTTTCCAGCATGTACGATCCATAGGCTGTTAGGGTATTCCCCAAAAGGATTTTCATTTAATCATCTCGACCCGCTTCCTTCCGATGTGATTCTTGTCGATGAATGTTCAATGATTAATGTTGGAATTTTTCATGCAATTCTCGATGCAGTTCAAGAAGGAAAGAAAATCATTATGTGTGGTGATAACAGACAGCTTCCACCAATTGGATATGGGAATGTGTTTGGCGATCTTTTGGAATTTAAAAATGAATTTTCAATTTACAGACTTACAAAAGTTTTAAGACAAGCAGAAAAATCTGGCATTTTAATGGACGCGAATAAAATCAGAGGAGGAATTTATCCAATTAACGGACCAGAACTTCGTATTGTAAATGGAGAATTACAAGACATGATTTACATGTTCAGAGAATCCAGAGAAGCATTACAGAATATTGCCATTAAAACATATATGAAAACGATTGAGCAGGAGGGTATGGATAGTGCCGTAATTATCACCCCAAGACGTGAAAAGTGCGGAAACAGCGCATTGGAAATCAACAAAAGGATCACAGATCTACTGTTTAAGCCATCTGAGAAGCATGTTCAATATGGAGAAAGAACATATTATGTAGGATCAAAGGTGATGCAAACCGATAACGATTATGAAAAAAATGTGTTTAATGGAGAAATCGGATATATAAAAAATATTTCTGATGTTGAGATCGATGGAAAAAAGTCAATGCAGCTTGAAATCGAATTCAAATTAGGAGACCAGAAAAAGATGGTTCTTTATGATAAAAGCGAACTTGATCAATTGGATTTAGCATATGCAGCCACATGCCATAAATTGCAAGGAAGTGGTATTAAAAATGTCATCATTATTATTGACATGACTCATTATACACTGCTCGATACTTGTATGCTCTACACAGCAATCACAAGGGCAAAGAAAAGATGTCTCTTATTGGCAGAACCGGCAGCATTTAAAATGTGTATGACGAACAATAAAAGTGTTTCCAGACATACTTGGTTATCGGTTCAGAAAGGAGAATAAATCTATGACATTTAGCACAGCTACACTGGACATGCCAACCGGCTATAAGGCAATTGATCCACAGATGAGATTTACATATCACAATATTCAGCCTCTGACAGTTCACAGAGACTTCATATACGCCATTATGGTGTGTGAACGTATGGGAGTTAAAAATTTCTTACCAGACCTCGGTTCAAGCCGTCTGATTGGCTGGTACGGCGCCTATGAAACGGCAGTTTCATCAGTTACTAAATACCTATGTGGGTTCGATAAATGCTATTACAATTACGTTCTAATCGAGAAGGTTGAAGAAGGATTATATATGCCTACTAATAGCAGCGAACGCTGGTGGCTCAAATATGATCACGAGACAGATACATGTGTTCCAGTAGAAGAGCCAAAAGAATATAAATATTATAGTGGTTTTACTATCGGATAGGAGAATAATGAAATGGGAACATATAAAAAAGGCTTAGGAGTTTGTGGACTTATACTATTTATAACGTGTTTAGTAGCATTAAATGAAAAATTTGGGTCTACGGCATGGCTACTTGGACTTGGTTGTGGAGCGGGAGCAGCTTTATCAAACCTATTGGATTAACGGAGGGAACATGATTTACAAAGAAAGAAAAGATGTCGAAAAGTTAATTGAATCACATAAAAATAAACCTATCTGGGCCTGCGCTTATGAACTACAAGGGAATAAAAACAAGAATGGACTTATCCAAAAGCCAGTGCAAGGTGAAATTTATAGAGAGGATTATAGCACATATTTTGCTCCGTACAAAAAAAGTTCAAAGAGTCTCGCAAAATCCAAAAAAGTCTTGGCGAATTTGAGTCGTTATTATGCTGACACATACGAGGAATGCGTAGAGCTTTACAATTCTCTCGTAAATAAGGCGATTATGTATTTTTGGCAGAGAATGGGAGAATGTGCAAAAGACATGATTGATGGTAGCGAGCCTGTTTGTAATAACTCTGATGATCAGCCATTATTCAATATTTTTATAGGAGGGATTTAGTTGTATCTGGCTAAGATTATTGACGAGTTAGAATTACAAAAAAGCGGTGCTTTTATCTGCAAAAAACGTGATGCAGACATTCCCGATATTAAAAAATATAAATACATAGATGTCACGGAGTTCTGGTATGACGATAAAAATGATCCAGATTATAACACATGGGTCGATGTTGAAGGCATCGGATATGGATGGATTTGGTGTGATAACCGGCTTCGAAGACATTGCAAATTTCTTCAACGCAGAGCGGTTAGAAAATACGCACAAAGGCTTATGGACTTGTTCCTCAAAGAGGATAGGTTGGTATTAACATATAAATCAGATAATGCCGAATGCTTCGGGTTTATGATCGTAGATCGTTGTTATGTACAGATTCGAGTGAGTGACAAAATGTTGGATGTATAAACAGGAGGTATAATGTTTAATTCAAAATTATTTTACGATTTATGCACTAAATACGGTGTGGAATTAAGTTGTAAATATTCAGAACCAATGATCAAGATGCGTGGGAAAATTATCCCGCTAACAGAATACGGCGATGAAGAGGAAACTTGGAGAGCAGACGACAGAAATGCCGTTATCGATGAATTTGTGAGAGCCGTTCAGCTGAAATATATGGTAGTTCATCCAGACGAATTATATATACCATATAGCCCACAAGAAATTGTAGATACCATTAAAAAAATTGCAGAAGACTTAAAAGAGAAGGAAGTTTGAGAGCGGGTGGCAAACATGCGATGCAGCGAATGTCCTTATGGTGAATATGACTATACTCGAAGAGTAAATATGTATGACGCTATCGTTGCGGAACAGAGGATCCCCAACGATGTTTACGGCGATATGTCACGAGATATGGCGATTGAACAAGCAGAAGAGTATTGCTGGTGCGATAAAGTTGGAGGAAAAGTTATTTGGGCAGGATATTGTTCTGAGGTGTATGAGCCTGATCCAGTAGTAAAGTCTTCGACTTCTTGTATGCGAAAACATAACAAAAGAGAAAGAGATGTTCGACATCAGCGTCATCTCAAATGGCTTTCGGAAAATTGTTCTGGATATCCATTTCCTGTTACTCTTGAAGATGAGATATGGATCAGTTGGGGTATAAGGTTTAAACGCCAAAAGCCATACTATAAAAGATGGTATCGAAAGAAAAGGTCAAAATATTATAAAAGACAATCCAGTAAGAGAATTCGACGATACAAAGGAGAATTAAAAAATGGATGGAGTTGCCATAAATTGTATGGTTTTTGGAACGAAATGTGCTGATAAAACGTGGGTTTCAGGAGGTAGGGATAAAATATGGATAAAATGGTAGAAAATAAATTAAAAAAATGGGTGGAAGAAAATTACAATAGTAGAGCAACTGGCTGGACAGCAGAGCGTTCTTGTGGCAATTATGATGATTGCTTCGAAGACGGAATGGAATCTGGAACATCATGGGCGGCTTATGAAATTGGATGTATCCTTGGTATGGACTTAGAAGAACCAAACGAACCCAATTGAGAAGATTAATGCGGTATTAAAACGTGAATTTCAGGAGGAAACTTGTTTAGGTCATATGTTATAAAGAAGTTGGAGAAGCATGAAGAAATCAGAGAAAAATGAGATTCTAAAGTGGGCTGTAACTAAATCTGACGCACAGTTAGAGGAAGAATATTACGACGGAGTATTTGATTCACTTGGCAGTCAGGTGGATGATATGATCGAGCTTGGTTACGATTTTGTAGATATCCAAGAGAGAAAAAAATATGAGAAGTTTCTTTACGAAAAGAACGATTTAATCGGCTGGATTTGTGAACAGCGTGGCATTGAATTATGGAAGGAAAAGGAATAGAGGCTAAGAATGGGATACTGTAAAAGTAAAGGAGTATGCGATTTCTGTGATGCAAGATGTGCAACTTATATGGTGGACGAAAAAGACTGGAAAAAGTTTTGTGAAAAATATAATAAGCAATGCTCTTATGAAGAAATTAGAGGAATGCAGTATGTGGATGCTATGGAATACATAGAAAATTTACCATCATAGATATAATAGAATCGCACTTTCAAAAGGAGAAAAATAAATGGCAGATATGTTTAAAATGGCAAACATTTTTCAGACCAATCACCGGAACGGCACAGTATCTAATGTTACGGATTATTCGTTCAAATTTACTACTGTCCAGAAGAATGACAAGGTGGAGGAAGTTATATATTTCGAGTCGTATTTTGTGGAATTATAGTTATGAGGAAGGCGAAAAGAAAGTCACGACCACAGCCAGCAAAATGGTACTGATTTGATACGATGGTTGCTGGTTTTGTAAAAATAGAAACAACTGCAACAGATGCAGAATCCTAAAACATCAACAGGCATTGGAACGAGAACGGCGGGAAAGAAAAAAGAAAGAAGAGCTACGAAAAACGGAAGTGATATAACATGACAAGACTGATCGAAGTAGAGATAATTAAGCGATTTACTGGTAACTATTATGAGCTGGACGAAATGAGAATTTCCTTAGACTCCATCAGAGTTGCTGAACTTCACGAAGACGGTATGATTGGAAATAATGTTTGTTTTGACATCAAAGTTGCTGGAACGAAAAAAGGTGCAATTAGAATTGTTCCTGCGTCGAATGCAAATAATTTCTTACTTACATATAGACGACTTACAGAGGCGTCTAAAATAAAAATATTTCCTTCTGATGAAACGATTGAGAATTAAAAATGGGGGCAATCAATATGGAAAAATTAAATGTAGGTGATTCCGTTGGAATGCTTCAAAAAAGAGAAAAAGATGGGAAAGTATTCTGGCGACTTATCGAAGATAAGATCACTAAGATCACAATCACAAAAACATATGGTAGAAGATACTTTACAAAATCTAAATTTTATCCATTAGACGCAGATGATATAGATAGTAATACAAAGATTATGGAAGAATCAATCGGAAAGAATTGGATTCTTATAAACGAAATCTTTGGCTTGAACGACAAGACGCGCCCATATGCAGAAAGATGGGTTAAATGGGCGAATGAGAATATGGATAAAGCCGTAGGTGTTTTAGAATAAAATATGTTTTTTATGGGAGGTATATATGGCAGTAAGCAATGATAATTATTATAAACCTGATGAAGCTTTACACGAGTTGCAAGTTCAGGAAACCATCCTGAGAACCGCTATTGATATCCAGGTTGCTTTACGTATTCTGGTGGAAAAAGGTATTGTTTCTCGCGATGAAGTGGCAGCATATCGTAAAGAAGTATCTGGTAGCCCCAAATATAAGGTTCCAATGGACGATATTCAGCGTCAGAAAGCTGGATTCCAGGCTGCAAAAGATAACCCGCAGGAATACTTAAGCGCTTTGTTCAAAGCAAAAATGAATGGAGATATTCGATAATGATTTGTATACATCCACCAGATAGCAGAATGCATAATGCGTGTATCTTGTGTAACCAAAGAGATTTATGTGGAGGAAGTAATACAATGCTTTACGATGTTAATCCGTCATATACTATCCCAATGCCAAAAGTAGAACCTCCGAAGGGAAAATTATTATCAGCAGAAGAATCAAGAAAACGTGCGGACGAAGCTGTTGATAATGCTCTTATAAAAGAACTACAAGAAATCGCTACTAAAATCAATGCCGCCTCAAAAGAAGGAAAGTATTCATATAGCGAAGACGGCTGTTTAAAACCTAAAACAAGAGAAAAATTAGAAGAGTTAGGATACAAAGTAGAAGTTGGAAGTCAGTACAACCAGAGCTGGTATTCGATCAGTTGGGAATAAGGAGAAATAACCTATGATGACATTAAAAGATACTTGTGAACTTATGTGTAGCACGGATTTCGAAGAAAAGTTTATTGCAGAATATGTGCAACTTTCTTGTCGGCTTACCAGCCTTTGGGTTACAAGAGAAAAATTAAAACGCGGTGTGATAAAAGATCTTTGTCCAGAAAGTCTTTATGATCTGCAGATTCGTGCCATGAAGGATTATCTCACCGTTCTTGAAGCAAGAGCCGCAATTGAAGGTATTGATCTACATAAAGACGAACAGGGTGGAGTAGATGTTAAAATCGACTAAAACACATTTTGTATTTCTTTTGGCAGTTCTATTGTTTCTAATTGGGTGCGGTCGCACTACTGAAAATTCCGTTGAGTCAACAGAAAGAGAGAATATTACATATGACCGAGAGGATGTTGTAGGTAAGATTACTGATCTCGATATGAGACACTGGTATGATCAGGTCGATAAATATGAATGGCGGGTCATTGTGAAGTATGAAGATTTAACCCTGATCAATGATGGGGCAGTAGAGGGATATGATAATGCACCCAGCTTTGCAAATAAGAAAATTGGTGATAGAGTAGAGCTTGAGGTAGTCACTAAGTATTCCAACGGACAAAAAGCTGGAAGATGCATCAGTGCGATTAAATAAGAAGGAGAATTGTTATGAAATTTGAGAATACGAAGGTTATGAACTTTGAAGGATCAATCAGAGGAATGAGAAATCCTCTGGAAAGCTGGGCGAGATCAGACAGCAAGTACGATGAGAATGGAGAATATATTGTTGGACCAAATGATTTAGGATTAATGCAGCGTCTTCTGAAAGCATCTATTGCCCAGGGGAACTCACATAGTAAGTTTCTGAGACAGATTCTTGTGTGTGTGGACATTACAGCTCCGCTCTATTGGTGGAAGGAGACAGATCAATACCGTGTTGGCGTGACAACAAATAGTGAGAGTACAATGCATCGTCTGGCAAAGACACCGATCACATTAGATTGCTTTGAGACTGATGATTATGATCCAGACCTTTCGTTGGCATATGATAAGGAAGAAGACGATTATGATGATGGTCTGGACGATATTTCTGTATATGTTGAAGATATGATTATGGTGATGGAAAATCTCAGAAAAGCATATTTGGCAACAGATGATAAGCGCTATTGGAAAGAATTAATTCGATTACTGCCGGAGGGCTGGTTACAGAAAAGAACAACTACACTGAATTATCAGGTGCTTCGCCAGATGTATTTTGATCGCAGATACCATAAGCTCACAGAATGGTCTAAATCTTTTGTAGAGTGGGTTAAGACACTGCCATATGCAGAAGAGTTAATTATGTATGAAGGGGATAAAAAAGATGCGTGACCCGAATAGATTAGATGGATTTTATAAAGAGTTGTGCCGGGTCCACCGCACATATTTCAGCGATTTACGTTTTGGTCAATTTATGATGAATTTTCTTGGAAATGTTGCTTCTTCCGGAAGGGATCCGTTCTTTCCGGAAGAGAATGAAATGTTAAAGCTACTATATAAATACGCAGGAGAGGAGAATAAATGACAGAAGGATACGATAAAGATCTTAATCGATTAAAGACCCTCACAACAGAGCTACACAAAGCCTCTGTAGCTTATTATCAGGACGACAAGCCGTTTATGTCGGACAAGAATTACGATGACCTATATGACGAGCTGGAAGCTCTTGAAAACAAAATGGGTATTTCATTAGCTGGAAGTCCGACGCATACAGTAGGATGCGAAGTCGTTTCCAAACTCGAAAAAGTTACACATTCGCACCCGATGCTTTCTCTCGGTAAAACAAAATCTCCTGATGATCTCGTGAAGTTTTCCGGCGGGAAAGATTGCATTATTTCCTTGAAAATGGACGGACTTACAACCCTCTGTACGTATCAGTACGGAGAATTAGTTCAGGCAGAGACTCGTGGAAATGGAGAGATTGGAGAACTTATTACTCATAATGCAAAAGTATTCGAGGGACTACCTCTTAAAATTCCGTTTGATCGAAAATTTGAGATCGAAGGAGAATCAATTATTCGCTATTCTGACTTCGAGATGATCAACCAGACGATCAAGAATCCTGATGATAAATATAAAAATCCAAGAAATCTCGCCAGTGGATCGGTGCGACAGCTTGATAGCAACATTACAAAGAACCGGCATGTGCGATTTGTAGTATGGAAAGTCCCGTTTGGACTTACTACTTTT
>ERZ1034865.712-NODE-712-length-18373-cov-16.457364_pt1 | contig 18373 bp, 45 predicted proteins | sample MGYA00520632_ERZ1034865 | MGnify/ENA primary metagenome ERZ1034865 (study PRJEB33766, sample SAMN09781738) | gut metagenome | biome: gut microbiome | host: Homo sapiens | place: Madagascar | study: EMG produced TPA metagenomics assembly of the PRJNA485056 data...
CACTTAGTATTCTAAGCTTTACAAATGTTTATACATTCACAAAATAAAATTTTTTAACAAATTTTATAAAATGTATTGACATTTGATATAAAAAGGTTTATAATGAGCGTAGCGAAACAGTTAAGAACGACTAAAGAATAGTAAAAGAGTTCGTTGTTGAATGAATATAGAATGTTGAACAACTAACAACGAACTCCCCCAAAATATTTTTTTGAGTTTATAGCGTAGTAGTTCGCTACTATATAGCAATAAAATTGCATAAAATAGTTGAGTTTTATTGCTCTAAATGCACTTTGAAAAATACAAGCGACTTGCTAGTTTGGTTGGTGGCAAGCGTGCCAATGGGTAACCGCACGCAGGGAAGAACCGCCTCTGAAACAGCCGTGCCTGAACGGGACATTTGCTAGTTTGAGAGTCGCAGGACATAGCGTTATAACGCTAATATGATATAGTTGTGCATTATACGATACACGATATACGTATGCACGTATGCACGTATAGCGTAGAACTATATCATATTAAAATGATATAGTTTCCACGGAAACATTAATAGAATGGTTTCCACGGAAACAATAAAAAAGCTATGGAAACATTGCACGAAAAAATGGAATGAAAAAGACGTATAGAGTTACGTGCTTAAGAAGTGTGCGAATGTTTTCATGGAAACATTAAAATAAAATTGGAGGTATAAAACTATGAAAAAATTGTATGTAAACAAAGAAGACTTAAACGAAAAAGAATTGAAGACGGGACGTGTGAGCTATAAAAGGCTGGTAGACCGTTATGTAGGAGATATTGTATTATGTAACAATATAACCGAAGTTGACGACGAAATATGGGACAACGTAGACGAAAGCAACTTGATAGACGAAGACGGGGACGAAATAAACGACCTAGAAATATATCAATACTATCTTTGCAACGTGGGAGCATGGCAAAAAGAGCAACTAAAGGGGACAGGTGTAATTTTATCATACAGCAAAGTGCTAGATTGTGATGTGTTAATGGTGCAACATTGGGGAACGTCATGGGATTATGTGATGACAGATATTGAATGGACGGAGAACTTAGAAGAAGCATAAGCAATGAAACAGTGTTTTCACGGAAACATATATATAGTCGGCGAAAATAATTCGTATAATGTCGGCGAAAAAAATTAGGGAAAAAGGAAGGTATTAAACTATGAAGATTTTAGATGTTGAAAAGAGAAAAGAAACGCTATACAGCGGCACAGTGGAAGGCAAGGAATATAAGGGACTAATTAGTCCAGCAAGTTTGGGCGGAATAGACAGTCACACAGACAAGACAGTTGAGATTGACGTGACAGTAACATTATTTGAACTAAACGGCGAAAAATATTATACAGTAATTGGCACAGATGTAAACGGCGAAATAGTTTATACAGATATTCAAGAGAATAAATAGGAGGAAAAGAAAATGGAAAAGTTTTTAAAGATTGGTTGGCATGGCTATGGACTTATGCCATATATTATGGAAATTGTAGACGCTATTAATTTAGACGAAATAAGTGAGCATTGTTGGTTCATCACTATTGACAGATTTCAAAGAGAATACGAAAATTATAGCAACTGGGAAGATTGTCGTTGGAAAAAATATATACAGGAGGCGAAATAATTATGAAGAAAATAAATATTAGTAAAGAAGAAGTTTTGGAGAACTTTAAAATATTAGGAGCATTACCAGACGACTTGCATAAAAAGTTGGTTGAAAAAGGTAAAATTAGAGTTGATGATTTTAACGACTTAGAAGTAAATATTGACGGCGAAAAATATTGGGTAACTACTTGCATGCTTATTATAAAAGACAACAAAATGGGAGATTATAACATTGATATTGAGTACAAAATACACAAGGACAGTAAATATAGTGAGACTTTATATACATTTGTTAGATAGGGGAGAAAATGAAAATGGAAGAATTAATTAAAAATATAGAATTATGTAGAAAAATATATGACTATTTGGGCTTTTTATATGAAAACGATATAGAACTGGCAAGAATGATAGAGCAAGATTGTAAACACGGTTACTTGTCAATCAATAGAGGCATAAATGATAAAGAATTTAATTATATATGGTTTTTTGATGGAAATATTAATAGCAACCTGGCAATAAACATTAAAACAAGAGAATTAATTACAGACGAAAACGAAATATCAAAGATATTTGGTTATTAAACAAATAGGAGGTAAAATTATGGATAAATATATAGCACAATGCGTTATAAATAGAGCAGAAACAATTTTGAAAATATTAAAAGATGTTAGAAAATGCGAAAGTGGTACAATGATAGAATATGGCTATAAATCAATAGAAGGGCTTGCAGGTGGTACTATAAAAATGCTAGAGCGAGAATTAAAGAAGGGAGAGAAGAATTAATATGGTAGAGGTTGAAAAGAAAATAAAAATATATAATTTTAAAGAATTAAAAGAAGATGTGCAAAATAAAATTATAGAAGATTTTATAAACATAATAATAAATAATACAAACTTTGAAGAATTAAATAAAAACAGCAATTTATATAAGGCATATAAAAAATGTGAAGAATTGCAAACACCTTGGTTTATAGGACAATATATATGGGAATATGATAAAAAAACATATATTAGAAATGTGTAGAAGTTACACATATTTAGAAAATGGAGAGATTTATGAATAGGAGGATATAAAAATGGAATATAAAGAATTACTTGAAAAATTAAATATTGTAGAAAAAGACGGCGGAGAAAGTTATGTTGGCAAAGTAAAAGATATAATACAATTATATCTATATTTTATAAAAAATAACATAGATATTGACGGCAAAGATAATTTAGCAAATTTAGTAAATAGTATTGAAATAACAAACGATTTCATAAAAGAACTTATAGAACTAGACGAAAATATGGTAATAGAAACATATTATAACCCAATGGGTGCATTTACGTATAAAGAATACAAGGAGGAGGAATAAAAAATGAGAGAAAACGGGATTTATAAAAAAGAAGATACAGAAAAATACAAATTTTTAAATAAGCTTGCAATAGAATACTTGAAAGTAAATCATATTAAATTTACAAAATGTGCATGGGCAGGCATGGCAGCAAATGTTGATATAGTAAAGGCAAATGGAAGATATTACACATTTGATATGAAAACAAAAAAAGAAGTAATATATTAAAAATTGGAGGAGGAAAATTAAAATATGATAAATAGTAAAAATGAATTAAAAAGAAGATTAACAGAAAATAAGGACAGCATAAAATTTATGACAATAGAAAATCACTGTAAAGAAGGATTTATGGTAAATATTGTGAGAAATGTAGGAACTGAAATACAAACGAATGCATTTACAATAGAAACAATAAAAGAAAACGGTGCAAAAGTAGATAGTTGGGTTTGGTATAAAGATATTGATGTAAAAGATAATACTATCATCTATAAGACAGGAGATATAAAAATAAAAATTTTGGAGGCGAAATAAATATGGAAAATGTATTAAAATTAAAATTTGATTATGAAAATACAGATTTTGGTAGAACACATTATTATGTAGGCGAAAACAACAAAAAAAGCAATATAGTAATTATTCATGAAAAAAATTTTGAACGTATAATGTTAGCAACACAAGCTGGCGAACCTTTTGTTGATTTAAAAGTTGGAATTTTAGTAGAATTAAACAACAAATTATATATTACAGCAGATATAAGAGGCTATACAACTTTATATGATATAGAAAAAATAATAGCACAATATAAAGAAGAAGCAGAAAAAGAAATTAAGGAGGCAAAATAAATGGCAGATAAAAAAAGAAAAGAATATAACAAGGAATACTTAAAGAAATATAATGAGCAGAATAAAGAAAAAAGAAGAGCATATTACAAAGAATATTATAAGAAGAATAAAGAACAGATGATAAATAGTGCAAAAAAATCGTATGAAAACAATAAAGATACAGAAGAATATAAAGAAAAACGTAGAGAAATAGCGAAAAAAGAATACTATAAAGATGTTGAAAAAACTAGGGCAAAAAACAGAGAATATTCAAGAAGAAGACCCGAAAGAAATAAGCAAAACAAGGAGGAAGAATAGTGGAAAAAGTTACTGAATATACAATTATATTTAAAGATAATACAGAACTTGGAAATAAATATAAAGGCGAGTATATTACAGAGGACAAAAGCGAAAGTGATAAAATTTTTGAAGAAAATAAAGAGCAGATAGACCAATACTATGCAAAAGATTGGGTATTTGTTAATAATGATTGGCAAGAAGATAATGTAAAAGTATTTTTTTAATATAAAAATTAGGAGGAATGAAGAGTGAATAAATATTTTGAAATTTTAAAAGAAATGAAAAAAAAGAATGTTGATGAAACTAAACTATATATATTGAGCTGTATAAATACAGATAACGAAGATGAGGCAATGGCAAAAGCATTTTATATATATTATGCTTGGCTAACCATTGATGATGATATATGCTTACCAAAATTATGTACGATTGTTGAAGAAAATTGGGAAGCAATATTAAACAGCGAGTTTGGCTTAGATGAAATAAAAACAGTATTATATGATTAAAAATGGAGGTAAGAAAAAAATGGAAAAAATCAGTAAATTATATAGGCAGACAGACTGGTACAGACCATTGTTTGTAACATTAGAAAATGGAGATGAAGTACAATTAAATAGTATTGTTGTATATGATGAAAACGGCATTGTAGTACAAAATAAGTATGGTTATTTTGATAATGATATGGAAATAGAAATAAAAGGGGAAGTAAAAAGAAAAAGAAAAGAAAATTATAACCAAAAAGAAAATTATATGTTAAGATACCAAGAACCATATTCAACTGACGCTGTCTATGAATTATATATATACAGAGATAATGTAAATTTACAATTCTTAGGGTTTGAAAAAGTAGCAGACCTTATAAAGGGAAAATATAATATAAATGGTGGAGAATTTAAAATACTATATACAACAATAAGCGAAAATAAATATATATATAGAAATAGATTTAAAGAATTAAAAGATAGCATAAAAGAATATTCTTTGCCTATGGGAGAAGAAGAACTTAATATGATATGCAAAGAACTAATAGAAGTAAATAAAAAAATAAGAGAAGATGAAAAGAGAATAAATGATTTTAAAATAGAAAGCATGGAAGAAGAAGCACAAAAAATAATGAATAGATTGAAGGGAAGGAAATAAAAATGAAAGTATATGTAGTTTATCAATTAGGCTATACAGGAACTAATCAATTAGAAATTTTAGGAGTTTTTAGAAATATAGGAGAGGCAAAACAATGTTATGAAAAAAACATTGAAGAAAACATAAAAGAATTTGACTTTGATTATGATAAAGAGTGTAATCATTTAAGCTTGAATGATACGCATAATCTAACAAGATTATTTAAAGGTGGTTATCAAGAAAATTGGGATAATTACCTAGAAATTCATATTGAAAAGCAGGAGGTAAAATAATTATGATTTTAAGTAAAGAACAAATAGCAGAACTCTCGGAAAATACTAGGTCGGATTTATTGACAGTATTATGGGCTATTGAAGATGAGTTGCAATATGAATGTGAAGATGTAACAGAAACAATAAATTATTTACAGGAGGTACAATAAATATGAAGGAATATACATTAAACATCGAAAAGTTAATAAATTATATAAAAGAACATTTTATAGGAATAGATTGTACTAATAGAAAGTTAATACAAAATATAGCAAAATGCTTAAAAAATGCTAATTGTAGTCTTGCAGGTGTATATTTTCAGGGCAAAAAAATTTATGTTGAAAATTTTTTATATGATTTTTTCTCAATATTGAATGACAGTGACATAGATATATCATTGGAAGAACTTATAGAAAATAATATTTTGGAGGAGGTTGAAAAATAATATGGAAGAAATAATGAAAGGAATATACAATTATTTATTTGACGCAGAAAAAGAATTAGGAATAAAAGATATTAAGATTTACCAAAATTTAGAAGGAAATTGGATTATAAGTTACAAAAAAGATAAAACAACATATATTGTTAATACGTTTAATATATAAGGGGGCATAAAAAATGAAATTTTATACAGTACAAGTAGAATTAGTAGATACAAAAAAATGTGAGTTCGTAACCGCTTCTGATGAAGAAGAAGCTATTGATAAGGTTATGCAACATTATACAAAAGATTTGAATAAAGAAGTTATAGATATAAAAATAATTTAGGAGGGATTTAGTATGGAAAAATATACTATTAGAGTTACCACAAAATGTGGGTTATATAAAGATTATGAAGTTGAGGCAGGCAATGTATTTTTTGCCAAAATATTAGCAAGAGAAAAATTTTTAAAAGAATTTAGCGGAGCAGATGAAGACTTAAAGTTTTCAATAATAAATCCGAGCAATAAGGCATTAAAAGAAATATTGAACGAATTAGTGGAAAGTATAAAGGAGGACTAGAATGGAAAATAATGAATTTGAAATTTCAAAACTTACAACTTTAAAATTAGACATACAACAAGCAATAGCACATAGAATGAAAAATTTTTCAACAGCATTTAAAGGAAACTTAGCCCTTGAAGGTAATGGAAAAGCAAAAATAGATTTGTTTAGAACAATGGAAAACTTAAAAATAACAATCGTTGATGGTAATATCAATTTTGATATAAGCTTAAAAGATGATTTTATAAACTCTTTTTCAGATGAAGAAATTGAGGACTTAAAAAATGCAGACAAGGTGGCACTAATAAGGCATACTCTTAATAGTCAAGGAATAGGCTTTATTCTTGCAGACTCAGATGAATATGAACAACCAGACTTTGCAAAAAAAGTAAAATCATCTATAATAGAAAAGTTGGCTGCAAATAGTGCTATTGCTATAAACCTAGTAAAAAATTTTAGTTCACAAAGTAAAGGAATAAGCATAGAGAAATATTTTGGAAATGAATGTTTGATGAAAGAAATAAACTTTAATGAAAAGCAATTACTTGTTTTTTCTAATATAATGGACTTAGCAGATAGAACAGAAATATTAATAGATGAGGACGGCGAAAACATCAAAATGAGATTTCTTTTTGAAAAATAGGAGGAAAAATGAACGAAAAATTTAATTACCAAAATTATTATAAAAAATATTATGAAGAACATAAAGAAGAAATGATGCAAGCTAACAAAAAATGGCGAAAAAACAATCCAGAACTATACAAAGAATTAAAAACAGAAAACAATAAAAAATATATTGAAAGACACAGAGAAGAAAAACGTGCAAAAGATAAAAAATACTATAAAGAACATAGAGAAGAAATTTTAAAAAAAATAGCAGAGAAAAGGAGACAAAAGAAAAGTGGAAGATTTAATAATGGGAAAACCAAAGGGAATTAAAATAAAACTAGATAATCAAGGCAGAATTATTTTGCCTTCTTGTATTAGAAAAGAATTGAACTTTAATAAGAATGAAATTTTGTATGTTTATTTAACAGAAAATGGAGTTTTTATAACAAAGAATGTATAAAATTGTTGAAAGATATTGACATTATATATACACTATTATATAATGCTATCATAAAAGAAGGAGGAATAAAACTATGAAAAGAAACAAGAAAAAAATAATAAAATTTCTTGAAATTGAAGACGTAAAAAAACTAGAACAGCCAATAGTAGACCGTACGAAAGATGCAATAGAGCATGAAAAAGAAAACAAACTTACAACAACAGATAAAATCGTTATAAGAGATTTTGCATTAATAAGTTTGGTGTATGCTTGTGCATTAAGAATTTCCGAAGCTTGCGAATTAAAACTAGCAAACTTGAATTTGGAAGAAAAAATAGCTTATATAGAGGACTCAAAAGGTGACGATAGGGTAGTTCCTATACCAAAACCAATAATACCAGCAATAGAGAAATGGTTAGCAGTAAGACCTAACTGGAAAGGAAATAAATATGTTTTTACAAACGTAAAAGGTACTACACGCCCTGGTATTAATGGAAATGCTAGACCTTTAAATCAAAAATATTATAATCAATTATTTGAAAAAATGGCAGAGAAAACTGGTGTAACTTTAAGAGATGGTTCAGCTCCACACCCTCATACTTTAAGACATTCAAGAGCTATGGAACTGTACGATGCCAATACAGACCTAGAAGTATTACAAGCCTTTTTAGGACATAAAAACATATCAACAACACAAGTTTATGCAGTAGTAAGAGACGAAAGAGTTATAGAAGCACAGCAAAATGTTGTTAAAGGCTTAGTAACAATATAGGAGGAGTTTGCTATGTATAAAAATATAACAGATGATAGAGAGTCAGCAGAGAATGTATTAAAGATACTCGAAAACAATAAGTTAAATATCAAAAAAACTCTTCCTAGAATAATCATTCCAAAAGAAAAGAATGATATGTTTTTAAATTGGTACAATAATGATTTAAGGTTTCAAGATAAAATACCACAAGTATTTAATAAAGGATATGTTTTTATTAATAACTCTTTTTATAATATTGACTTTGAAAGTGAAGGTATGAAAGCTAAGATAAAAAAAGTAGCTCAAATAATGACGGCAAAAACAGGAGAAGTCGTAACATATAGATTTATTGAAAATATGTTAAAAGGATTGATGAAAAGTACAGAAGAAACAGTTATTTATTTTGAGTTTGAAGACAATAAATTATCCCTAAATTTGTATTGTCAAGAAAAAGCCATATCTTTGTTAGTCGTAAAAACAAATGAAACAAAAGAAGGAGCAAATCCTTCAACCGAAGAAATAATCAATGCGGCTAAAACGAATGAGACTGACGATATTTCAATGATTACATACCCATATATACAACTATGTTTCTTCTTAATACAATCGGCTTTTTGGTACATTGCTACAACAACTAAAACAACAAAATATAAAAGAATAAATAAGCAACCAGCATATATTTATGAAAAGAAAACAGTAATAAATCCAAAAAGAAATAAAACAATAAGCACGCCATTTTATGACATGAGAAAAATAAGAGTAGTAACACTTGATGGACTTATAAAAAGAAGAAAAGGGTGGACTTATTCACATTCTTTTGAAGTTAGAGGACATTATAGACATTATGAAGATGGGAAAACTATTTTTATAAAGCCTTTTATAAAAGGGAAGAACAAAACTACTATATCACAAACAATAACATTAAATCCAAAGGAGGAATAGTATGGAAAAATTTTTAAAAAGAAATAACATTATCTATAAAAAGTATTTTGAATGGAAAGAAAAATTACCCAAAGTATATGAAAAATGGGAAGATTTTTGTAATTTAGTTGGACTAGAGACAGAGTCTTTTGTCCCTCAACAAACATTATATATAGTTCCCACAGAAAATGATTTAAAGAAGTTTGATAAATATTTTTGCAAAAGTATTTATGGCGGAGGGCTAAGAAAATTTAAACAAAATTCTCCTATACAAAAGGATTGGGAAAGATTTGCTAAGTTGAACGACATGATAATATTTAAGCCAAATTTTGCAATGGATTTTGTTGGAAGATGTATGATAGGGAGATTTTCTACAAGAATGTTTGATTATGCAGAAGAAATATATTGCTCAATAAGTGCTAACTTTTATTCTTGGGAAGTTCCAGAAGGCTATGAAGAAATAACTGGCGAAACTTTTTACCATTATTATGGAATAGTAGAAAAGATGGAGGAGAAAAAAAATGAAAATACCTAAAGCAATAGATATTCCAATAGACTTTTGCCCCAAATGTAATAATGAAAAAATAAGAGTTGTTCTAGGAAGAAGTTTTGAAGAAGAATTTTCATTAAGTGGTAAATGTTTAAGAAGGCAGCATTTCCCAGATACTACTTATACTATATTAAAATGCACAAAATGCGGCTGGAAAAGTGAACCTTTTGGGGACAGTGGTGGATTTGAGGAATTTGAAAAATTATCAAAAATATATAGAGAAAGAGAGGAAAAAACAAAATGAGTTGGGACGTAAAACTAAAAGCTAAAAGAGAAATAATTTTATTTCAAACCAATATAACATATAATTTAGCTGATATGTATTATAAATGTATAGATAAAAAATTAGGATTAGAAAAATTAAATGGATTAAGTAGCAAGGAAGCATTGCCAATAGTAAAAAGAGCCATAGAAGATATGATAGAAAATAAAGAAGAATACGAAAAACTAAATCCTTCAAATGGTTGGGGCAGTTATGATGGTCTGTTGAGAGATTTACGAAATTTAAAGGAGTCATGTGAACAGATACCAGATGGAGTTATTGAAGTTGATTAAAGAGGTGTACTATGGAAAGTAAATTAATAAATAGAGATGAACTAAGAAGATTAGAAAAAGCCGCAAGGGAGAAAGATAAAAAGCACTTAGTTGCTTGGGCTGAACAATTTGAAGACCAAATAAGGCAAGAATATGAAAAAAGTTTTGAAGATGAATTAGATAATTCGGTTGAGAACTTTTTAGTTGCAATAGTCTATACATTGCATTTTAGCGAATTAACTCAATTCGGAAAAAAGCGAATAAACGAGTTTTGCGGAGATATGATGAGTACAGTTGATATGTTTACCAGCAAAGAATATACTCCAGCAGAATATAAAGAAATTCTCGAAAAAGAAGGCATAGATATGTTTTCAAGGAAAGGAAATAAATAATGCAAATAAAAGAATTTGAAAAAGCAATAAAAGGTATAGATACAAAAAAGTATCATATTTGTAGAGAACTAGGATTTACAGAAAACGGATTTGAAATTGTAAAATGGAGCATTTTTAGACAAGATATGAGCATGGAAGAATATTTTTCTAAAGAAAATCTAGTTGTATTATCTTCAGAAAAAGGAGATACAGTAAAAGACATAAAAAGACTTATTAAGAAGGGAGAAAATTAAAATGCTTACAGTAACTATATGGAGAGTTCTTACAGAGGATTTTGGAGAAGAACCAATAACTTATGCTCTATGTTATTTTTTATCTGTTTTTACAATTTTTATTGATATATTAGTATCACCTTTTGAAATAATAGGTCTTTTAATTTGGTTTATTCATAATCATTTTTAGAAAAAAGGAGGAAAAACAAAAATGAGAAGAAAAAATAAAGACAATATAATGATTAGCTTTGTAGCTTATATGGGAAGTCAAATAAACTTACAAAAACATTTTTTTGGAAATGCATATATTTCATTAGAAGAGTATGATAGGGAAAGTAATTGGGAAAACTTAAAACAAAGAATTGCAAACCAAATAAATTATGAAAATGGGGCAGAACCAGGAGACTTTTATTTTGTATGTCAACAAAATATAGTAATTTTAAATGTTTTAGAAAACTAAGGAGGCGAAGTAATATGAAGAATGAAATAATTAAGAAAAAAGTAGAATACTTGATGTCAAAAATAGATATTTTTATTGAAGATGCAAATAAATATGAGGAAGTTGCTCTTGATACAAGAGAAGATTGCTTAGAAAGACTATATTCTTGTGAAACAGCATACATTGAAATTCGGTAGAAAAGCAAGAATGAGCATTTTTTCATCACAATTAAAATTTTTGGAGTATAAAGATTTAGACAGAATGATTAGTATTTCAGATGAAATTATTATTTGTGATGATTGCAATATGTATGAAGATTTAAAAAAATTAAGAGATAAGGAGGAAAAAAATGCTTGATAAAAACCAACAAGAAATAGTAGACTCAAACGAGCCTCGAATAATAGTTGAAGCTGGAGCTGGTTCTGGAAAAACTCGTGTTCTTATAGAAAGAGTAAAGAGATTGTTAAAAGATGGCGTTGAACCTTCTAATATGGTATGTATAACATTTACTAACATGGCAGCAGAAGAAATGAAAGAAAGACTGGTCGGTGTTCCTGGAATAGGAGATTGCTTTATAGGAACTATACACTCTTTTGCTAATAAAATTTTTAAAAACTCTAATATAGAATATAAGTTATTTAATGAAGAGATTCAAGACCAATTTATGAGCGTTTTGATAGCTCTATATGGTAAATTTCTAACAATGCCAGTTTATATAAAATATAAAGACTATGCAAAAAAAGTTGATATGGGACTAATGGAAGAAGAAGACATAGAACGTTTTATTGACCCTAATGCCTTATATGAAATAAAGGTATTTTTAAAAAATTATCGAGATAAAAACTATCCAGAAAATATGAATATCTTATGTAAAAGGCATAATGTTATAACTTTTGATGAATTATTAGAGAGAACAACGAAGTACTTTAAAGAGATTGATGGAAAAGTAGAATATCTGTTTGTAGATGAGTTTCAAGATATAGGTCCGTTGGAGAAAAAATTTTTTCAAGCGTTAAATGCAGATAACTATTTTTATGTAGGCGATGAAAAACAGGCATTGTATGCGTTCAAAGGTGGCAATGTAAACTTCTTCTTAAATTTAATCAAAAGCCCAAAGTGGAAAACATATTATTTAAAGAATAATTATAGGTGTGGGCAAGCTATATTAGAGTTGGCTACAAGAGTAATAGTGCAAGCAGATGATGTAATTAGTTACGAAAGTATATGTAAATCTGGTAAAGTCGGCAATACAATAGTTGATAGTAAATACAAAATTGATAATTATTTAAAAAGTATAACTAATTATAAGGACTGGTTTGTATTAGTTAGAACAAATAAAGATTTAGTCAAATTAGAAGCTAAAATGAGAGAATTTGAAATTCCATACGTTTCTTTTAGAAAAGGAGAAATGACATTAGACCAGATGAGAAACTGCATGGCAGAGGATAAAGTGAAATTATTAACAATTCACACATCAAAAGGATTGGAAAGCCCTAATGTTTTATTATGGGGAAATTTTCCTATAAGACAAAAACCTTATCTTAGAAACAATGACGAACTTAAAGTTCTATATGTAGGAATAACAAGAGGTATAGACCAAACAATAGTGTTAAATTAGGAGGAATATATGAAAGATAAAATTGTGAAAGAGCTAATTGACTTAGGAGTTCCAGCTAATAGTAGAGGAATATTATATTGGACTGACATTCTTTTGTATGTTTATAAAAACAAGGGAAGAGAAAAAATAAACCTAGGAGATTTATACGATTATCTTGCAGGAAAATACGGCTCAACATATTTTGCTTGTGAAAGAGTCGTAAGATATGCAAAAATGAAAATCGAGAACAACGTAAGAAAAAAATATAAAATAAAAGATGATAGAATAACGATTGGAACTATAATTAACATTTTTATATTAAAAATTTTTTAGGAGTTTTTTATGGAGAGTTATAAGGAAGAATATAATAATCTTTTAAAAAGATATTATGCTGGTGAAAAATACATAGCAGAACACTTAGATGAATATGATAAATATTTGCCAGTTTTATTAGATATTGAAACGAAAATAAATAACATAATAGAGATTTACAATATAAAGGATAGTGATATAATACTTAACGGGTTCAGAAATGGATTTAATAAATAGGAGGAATTTAAAAATGAGAAAATTTGAGTTTGTAAAAAGAATGGGAGAAAATGGCTTAAAATTGCCAGAAAGAAGTACTGCAAAATCGGCACGGATATGATTTTGTAGCACAAGAGAGAGTAGAAATACCACCTTATAAAATAGGAGATAACCCTACAATGGTAAAGACTGGCGTAAAAGTCTTAATGCCAGATGATGAATATTTAATGTTAGTAAACAGAAGTTCAAATCCTAAAAAGAAAAAGCTAGTAATTCCAAATAGTATGGGAATTGTAGACGCAGATTATTATGGAAACCCAGACAATGATGGAGAAATGATGTTTGCTTTTTATAATCTAAGTAATGAGCCAGTAGTCTTAGAAGCTGGAGAAAAATTAGGTCAAGGAATATTCTGTAAGTATGGAAAAACAGATGATGACGTAGCAGAAGGAGAACGATTAGGCGGGTTTGGTTCTACTGGAAAATAATAAGAAGAGGAATAATAAACTATGATATTAGATGAAAATTTAAGATTAGCAATTTTGAAGGGAAAAAGAATTTATTTGACTAAGAGAGAAAGTCAAATCCTGTCTATTTTAATAACTAAAAAGAAATGGGTGGACTTAGATTTTGAAACTAATTTACTGAATACTAATATTTCTGCTATTGTTTGTAGAGTAAATAAAAAAATAATGCCTTATTATAGAATTGTTAGTAATCATCAAGGTCAATATTCCCTAAGGAAAAATTTGTTTACATAATTATAAGCGAAAACTATTGCAAAAAAGTATTTTTAATGTTAATATGAAAAAAAACGGGGTAAAAAATATGGAAGATGTATTTGAGAAAAATATTTGTAGTTGTTGCAAAAATACACATTGTACCCATAACATTATTGCTCATCATATTAGTAGAGAAAATGTGACTTACAAATGCGAAGAATATTTGAAAGACAGTAAGAAATTAAGACCTTATATAAAGCCTTTACTTGTTACTGCAAAAAGAGATTATGTAATAGAAACAGAAAAATAAAAAAGGGATAGTATAAAACTATCCCTCTTTTTTATAAGGAGGAGCTATGCTAACAAGAAAAAAATTTATGGATTTTATTCCAGAGCCTAAAAACGAAGAAGTTTTGTTATACAATGATGAATTACAAGAACTTATTGACCACGATGTTTTGCTTGAATATAAAAAAGAATATAAAATATTTTTAGAAAAAAGAGAAAGATTTTTAGTATTAAAGAAAAGTTTTGAAGAATATCATAACTATATAGACTCAATGTATTTATTCAGAAAAGACTGGAATGAAAAAGATTATTTAAAAGCATTACAAGATGACAAGAAAACATATAGCAAATTGTATGAGGAAATAAAGAAAAAAGAAACAGCAATAGACGTTCTAAAGAACAAAGCAGCAAGTATGCAAGATAGAATAAATATTCAAATAGCAAAAGAAGAAAAAGACCTAGAAATAAAGAAAGACGGGATTGACCAAGACATAGAAGTAAATAAGCAAAAATTAGAATATTATAAAAATAAAACCTCGGATTTAAAAGCGGATTTAGAGCTATTAAATAAAAGAATAAATAATAATGAAAATGAATTTAAAGACCTACAAGAGATGAATGATAAATTATGTAAAGGAACGTATAAATGCGACCTTTGCGGACATATTATTAGAAGTGCTGGTCCAGAGTCAAGAATATACGCAAGATTGTGTAGAATGTTAGAAATAAATAAAGAAGAATTAGAAACTTTATTGGCAAAGAAAAAAAATTTAGACATTGAAATCAATAATTGTGAAGTAGAAATAAAAAAGATACGAGATAACCTCCAAAATGATATTTCTTTCAAGAGAGAGTCTAAGAATTTTTACCACAAAAAAAGCCTTGATGTTTTAAAATTGGAGGCATTATATGATGACATAATAAAGAATATATACACACTAGAAAATGAGCTTAAAAACAATCCTCGAACGAAAGAAGATACTTTTATAGAATTAAAAGAAAGAATTAAAAAATGTGAAATTAGTCTTGAAAACCTAAAAAAAATAAGGTTATTCAAAACAGAGAAAAAAAGTGAAATAGATGAATATAATCAATTAAAATACGAAATAAAAGAAAAAATGCAATATTTGGATAAGTTGAAAGCTTTCCTAATAATTTACTTTAAAATGTATGAAAAAAAAGCAAACGACTATTGCCTAAACTTAATTCAATTTAAAATATATGAATTTAATGATTATGAATTGACAGAAAAGCTGGATATTTATTATAAAGGAACATTATATGAGGAATTAAACAAAGAGCAAAAGGACGAAGCAGACCGAATATTAATAGATAAATTTGAAATTTATTTGTAAAAGCATTGACTTATTTTGCGTAGTAGTATATTATTATGGTGGAAGGAGGAAACTATGGAAGAGAACAAAGACATTAGAGATGAACTAAGGAAATATAAAATAACTTATTCTGAAATTCTTCCTTATATAGGCTATAAGCATACCACTAGAATTAGTGAAGAACTGGCTCTTCCGTTAAGAGAAGGCAGAAGAAAAGTATATTTATATGCTATAAAAAAAGTTCGTCAAGAAAAACTAAAAATTTACGAAAATTAAGGAGAAAAACAAAATGAAAATAAGTAAATTAAAAATTGAAAACTTATACGGTATTGAGCAGTTAGAATTAGATGGAAAGTCAGTTGAATTAACTGGTTCAAACGGAGTTGGCAAATCATCTGTATTAGACGCTATTAGACTGGCGTTGACAAACAACAGTAAAAGAAAATACATTGTAAAAAATGGAGAAAAGGAAGGAATTGTTTTTGTTAAGCTAGACAATGGCATTACAATAGATAGAAAAAAGAGGGTTGATAAGTCAGATTATAAATCTATTAAAGATGATAATGGAAATGAAATAAGTAGCCCAGAGACATTCTTAAAAGATATTTTCACACCGCTTCAGTTAGAACCAGTTGAATTTTTATCTATGAGCGAGCAAGAACAAAACAGAATATTGTTGAATCTAATTGAATTTAATAAAGATAAAAAAGAATTTATACAAGAAAAATTTGGAGAAATTCCTAATTGGGTAAATTATGATAATTCTATTTTAGAGATATTAAATCAAATTCAATCTAAAGAAGGAATGTATTATCAAAATAGGGAAGAAATAAATAGAAATGCTAGAAATGGACTAGCAATAATACAAGACATAGCAAAAGATATTCCAGAAAATTATGAATACAATAAATGGAAGAATTATACTTTATCAGATAAATACGAAGAACTTAATAAAGATAAAAGCTTCAATGAAAAAATAGATAAAAGCATAGCATATAAAGAAGATTATGCTAATAAAATAAAGCAAATAGAAACAGTTGAAAATAATACATTACTACAAATAGAAGCAGACAAAATTACTGAAAAGAACAAAATTACAACCGAAATATTAGGGTTAAAAAGTAGAATTGAATTATTACAAAAAGAATTAGAAAACGTTGACATGAAATACGAAAATGTAATTTCAGAAACAAAATCTCAAACTATTGCTGAAAAAGCTAAATTGGACGAAAATATAAAGATTGCCAATGAATGGGCAAATAAAGAAAAGAAGAACACAGAAGAGTTAGAAAATGAATTAAAAATGGCTGAAGCAATGAAAGGGCATTTAAACGAATACGATAGAATGAAAGACATGCAAGAAAAAGTCGACGCTCTACAAAAAGAAAGTCAAGATTTGACTGACAAGATTGAACTAGCAAGACAGCTCCCTGGGAAAATATTAAAAGAAGCTAAGCTTCCAGTAAAAAATCTTTCAGTTGAAAATGGTATTCCATTAGTAAATGGACTTCCAATAGGTAATTTAAGTGAAGGAGAAAAATTACAACTTTGTGTCGATGTAACATTAAGCAATAATAATAATTTAAAACTAATTCTTATTGATGGAACTGAAAAATTATCTGAAGAAAACAGAAAAAAATTGTATGAAATATGTAAAGAAAAAGGATTAACAGTAATTGCTACAAGGACTACCGATAATCCAGAATTAAGTATAATAGAATTATAAGTTTAATACAGAAAGGAGAAAAAATGGAAACATTAAGCTTTGTGATTTTTATATTTACAATATTAAATCTTGTATTTGCATTATTAAATTCTTTTGCAATATACGATTTGGCATCAAGAAATAAATCTTTAATACTACATAATGAAATACTAAAATCAGTAATAGACCTTCAAAATGAGGTTATTGAAAAAATAATACCAGAAGAAGGAGAAGAAAAAAATAATGGAACTAAATAATCAAAACTACTTTAGCATTGAAGCAAATAAAGAGTTCATGAGTGTTAGCCAATTTAAGAACTTTCGTGAATGTGAAGCAAAGGCTTTACACGATATTGAGGTTGGAGGAGAAGTACAGAAAGAAGCTTTTTTAGAAGGAAAACTTTTTGAAGCTTGGGTTTCTGGAGATAGAGCATTATTTATGGCTCAACACCCAGAAATAGTTTCTACAAGAGGAGCAACAGCGGGACAAATTAAATCAAACTTCAATAGGGTAATTGCTTCCGCAGAAAGATTTTCGTCACAAGATTTTTTTAAAAAAATCATAGAAAAGTGTGAAAAGCAAGTAATTTTGACTGGAGAAATTGAAGGCGTAAAAGTCAAATGTGCATTAGATTTATTTGATAGAGAAACAAATTCTATATATGATATAAAATGTATGAAAGACTTTAAAGACGTTTGGATAAGTGAAGAAAGAGCTTATGCTGACTGGTATTATGCTTATGGATATGTTTTGCAATTAGCAGTTTACAGAGAAATAGTTAGACAAAACTTTGGAGAGCCAAAAGAAATAGGTTTAATTGCAGCTACAAAAGAAGAAATTCCAGACTTACAAGCGTTATCTTTTGACAATGAATTATTAGATTTAGAGTTAAATAATTTTAAA